>Ga0214921_10000434_pt1 | contig 78386 bp, 75 predicted proteins | sample LL1505_MetaG_FD_177992 | JGI IMG/M metagenome (GOLD analysis project Ga0214921, IMG submission 177992) | Freshwater microbial communities from Lake Lanier, Atlanta, Georgia, United States - LL-1505 | ecosystem: Environmental > Aquatic > Freshwater > Lake | place: USA: Georgia | collected... | reverse complement strand
ATCTTCCTTGCCGAGCAAGCACTAAACCGGCGGGAATGTTCTCACCCACCTCATGGTTTGGCAGGCAACCTGTGCTCAAGAGCCAGTTGCCTTCGGGCACAGCCTCCTGGGCACCAAGCAAAGTAAGCGTTGGAGAGGCATCTGCCTTTGCTGCCCAATCGCGCAGGGCACGGCCCCTGGGTAAATCGGCAATTTTGGATCCACTCAGCACGGCATAGCGCTCAGGCAGGCCGCCGTCTTTAAAAAACTCCAGCAATTCCTGATGACGATTAACCAATTCAAGAAATTGCGCCGCCGGCAGCAACCAGCCTTTTGAAACCACCGACGCCGCCAATACTTGGCCGGAATCTCCCCGCAATAGGGGCAGCCAACCGGCGATGGCCCCAGGCGTAAGCAATTCCAAGGTGAAGGTTTCACCCCTTTGATCCTGGGCCAGCAGCCGCAGCTGCCCCTCCACAAGAATCAAGATCCCTGGTGGTAACTCATCAAAACCATGCAAACGGGAACCCGGCCTCAACACCAAGGGCTTGAGGGCTTGAGCAGCCTGGGCCTGCTCAACCGGGCTTAAAAAACTAAATGGCTTTGTGGAAGCCAGCAGATCAAGGGCAGCTGTAATCGACATCTGGGCTCAGCTGGCCTTCAATTCACTTCTTCATTATGGGTTGCAAGTGCATTTTTAACTTCATTTCGCAGCCAGTCGTCTCCCTGTTCAAGGATCAAACGGCGCTGGAGTGCTTCGTTTAGCTGGGCACCTTTTCGCCCTTCCAGCCGCACAATGATCCACCAACCCTCCAATTGCTTTGGGGGCCATAACTGACCCACCTGGCTTATCTCAAGCAACTTGCTGAGGGCTGGGTGGGGAGTGGAAAGCGGCACTGGGCCAATTTTGCCGCCACTGCGTTGTTCCGGACCCTCTGAGTATTGGGCGGCAAGATCTTCAAAGGCCACCTCCTGCTCCTGCAATTGCTGGTGCAATTCCGCTGCTAATTCGCCATCACGCAAGCGCAGTAATGAATAGGTAACTTCGTCAAATTCAGCCTTGCGGCGCAAAAATTCATGCTCAACCGTTGCTGAATACTGCTGCTCACACCACTGTTGCCAGCGCAATGGCAACTGGGCCATGGCCTCAAATTCGCCGCTGCTAAGGCCCTGCAACTGCAAAAACGCCTGCAATTGCTCTTGGTTTTGGATTTGGATCTGCTGGCACAAGCCCCCAAGAGCCTGCTGGGTTGATTCTGGGTTTGGAGTTGGGATTTCCACTACCGCCTGCTCCATCAAGCGGTGACGCCAGGCCGCTTCCAGCAAACCAGCCCTTGCCAGGTCTTTATTGCTGAAATTGGTATCGCTCAAATCCGTTGCAACCGTCACGCAATTGTTCACGAACTGCCCATTCATAGCTGGTTAGTAGCGCTCTGGGTTAGGCAACTGCCAGGTGGATGGCACCCCGGCGGCCGCCAATCGGCCAGCCTGCTGCTGCAGAACCGAGCGTTGCACCCTCCAGAGCTGATAAACGCCCTGGCTAGCCAGCACCGAACGGGGCACCAGCTGCCAAAAGGATTGGCTCGCGGTGGTTTTATCGATCACCAGCAATAAAGAGGCAGCTTGTTTTGTTTGTTTTGCTTCTTCTAACTGCAATCGCTCCCCCAAATTGCGCAGACCTGAAGCTGGACGCCCTTCATAGATCACCACTTGTTTTGTGTAGTAGTGCAGCGATGGTTTGTTTATACCCACCATCGCTAATACTTCGCCAGAACGCATTTGTTTTTGCACCGCCGCCGCAATTACCCGCACAGGCCGTTGCCGAATTTGATCAATTAGTTCTGCCGTTGGCACCAAACCAAACAATGGCCAAACTACAAGGGGCAATTGAAAACCCAGCAGCCAAGGGAAATTAAAAAAATAATTCCTTTGGCTTAAGCCGCCCACCAGGGCTGCAACCAGAAAACAAAACCCACTGCGCTGCACTGCACCTATTGCCAATAGTTGGGAGGAAAGGCCAGGCATTTCCGGATCGTTGATAGCGGGCACCCAAATGGGGGCAAGTAAAAAGCCAATTCCCATCAATGCTGCGATTGCAATGGAACACCAGCGGGCACGGCTAAGCAGCCGTTCAGGGGCCCTGGCCAGGGCAATTAAAAGGGCCATTGCCGGGATCCCAGGCAGCAGGTAGCTGGCCAACTTCGTAGCCGAAATGCTGAAAATCAGCAGCACCGCCAACAACCAACAAGCTGCAAAACGGGGCAAGCTGTTTGGTGGGGCAACAGTTTTTGCTGCCATCGCAAGTTCATGGCCAAAACCAAGCAAAAGCATGGGGGTGGCGGGCAAACTGGCAATCACCAAAACCACCCCAAAAAACCACCAGGGGCCTGAGTGGTGATTCACCACTTCACTAAAACGCTGCAGGTTGTGGTAACCAAAAAAACTGTCTAGGAATGGTTTTCCCTCCCGCCATAGCTCCAGCAGATACCAGGGAGCGGCAACGCCAAAACTAAGTAGCAACCCCCGGCCAGGAGCTAATGCCCTCAGCAACCGGCCCAAATCCCGCTGCCAAAGGCCAAACAACAGGAGGCTTGCGCCGGCTAAAACCAAGGCCACTGGCCCCTTGCTGAGGATCGCAAGCCCCAAAAGAAACCAGCTGCCCCATGGCCACTGCTTTTTATCCGCCCCATAGGCCCGCCAAAAACCGAGCATTGCAATGCCAAGGCAGGCAGTGAGCAGGGGGTCACTAACGGAAACCCGTCCCCAAAGCAGCACTAACGGCGAAAGGCCAAAGGCAAGGGCTGCCGTAAGCGCCTTGGCGAAGCCAGCCCGGGGCTCCTGTTTAAAAACCGTTGCCGCCAATGCAGCCATCAGGGCCAGCATCGAAAGGGCCGATGGCAGATTTGCCGCCATGCTGCCAAGGGGATCCCAATGGCGGGGCAAGAGGCTTAGGCCACCAATTAACCAATAGATCAAAATTGGCTTATCAAAGCGGGGATGGCCATTTACCCGAGGGGTAAGCCAATCGCCGCTGTCGGCCATGGCTCGCCCTGCCGCCGCAAATAGGGCAGGGGTTTCATCCAATTGGCCAACGGCACCTAAGCGCCAAAGAAATAGCAAGGCCCCCAGGGCAATGGTTAAACCCAGCAGCCAGGCGAGCCGGTGGGATTGTTGCAAGGGTTTAAACATGCAAGCCTATGAATCGCAATGGTTTGCAGGCACTAATTCACAATTAACGCCTAATCTTTTAAGGGCCTGCTCTAATAAACGTCCAGGCACCTGATAGATGGAGGGTGTTAACTGGGGAGCCAATTTACAATCGAGATAGGCCGCCATTTCACCCGGGGATGCACCTAAATAACGAGCTAAGGCCACTTGAATATCAAAAATTGGCGCATTTGGGCGCATTCCTCTGATTTCCAACATCCAACAACGTTTTTTCAATTGTCCTGCTTCCACTTGGCGCAGGGCGTTTAAACCCGCCAAAACCACCAAGCGATCACCTGGCTGCAAGATCCGCTCGGGATTTGGCAAAGCGATTGGTTTGATTGCCCCATAACCGATCAGCACCAATGGAATAAGCCCATAGCCACCGGCCACCGTGCCAAGGCTTAGGCCATTGAGTGTGTCGCTTGAAGTTATTTTGTAATCGATTATCAATAGATTCTCCTCCGCCAATCGCAACACCCCCCGAACCCGTTCGCCTAGGGCGGTTGCCACCACCGCATCAGCTGCCACTTCAAGGGGGTTGATCACCTGCATGCCCTCGAATAGGGCATTGAAATTGCTGGATTGGGATAGGGAATGGGATCGCACAGCAAGGCGCACATCTGGCCATTTCTGTTGCAACTCAAGGGCAACACTAAGGTTTGCCATTAGGTCGTCGGAGAGAACACCCACCGCTTGGCAATGGCAATGGCGCAGGGCTTTTAAAGCTCGATCTAAACTTTCATAGGCTTCAGCCTGGAATTTTTCTTCCCCCCCTGTGCTCTGCACTTGCACCACTTGAAATTTCTGCAAACGCAGTTGTTGCCTTAGCCGGGTTGCAAGTAAACCGCCATCAAGCAGCAACACATAGGGCGTAGCTGCAGCGAGTGGTTTTGGTTCCTGGCTGCCAATTCGGGCCGCCAGCAAACGATCCAAGATCAAAGCTACCAGCCAAGCCGTTAGCAATGTGCCGCCAAGGGCATAGATCAAAGCCAATGCTGCAAGGGGGAAATGGGCTGGTATTAATTCAGAATTAGCTCCATTAATAATGAAGCTAAATGCATCAAGATATTCACCCTTGAGCAAGGCGAGCGTAAGCATTAGTCCCCGCAAAGGGGAACCAGCACCAAATAAAAAGCCACCGATTAATAACAACAGCAACAGGCTTATTAACCCCCAAGCAAGCAATGAATTACGGCGTTGCTGTAAACGCAACAAGGCATCACACACCCCCTCCCAAAGCAAACGTAATTGGGCCCACCAAATGCTTAAACGTTTATGGCGGTAGCGGGGGCGAGTTTTTAGGGTGCTGGCCAGTTCCAACCACAGCAAATGATCGCCAGCTGCTGGTTTGGTATCAAGGTTCCACCAACCACTTGCTGCCGGGCCCGCGGGCGCTTCACCGGCGGGGAACCACTGCACCAACCGCTGCATACGACCCAATTGATCAAATAGATCACGGCTGGCGGCCTGCTGCTGCACAATGCTGCGCACCACAAACAACTCCCCCTCCACATCAAATGCCGCCTCTGTGCCATCGGGCCTTAAGGCATTGGCGAATACCCCAGCGGTAAGCAGTTGGGGATCAACGATCACCAACCCAGGCAGGCGGGCTTGCAATTGATTTTCAAGGCCACTGCTGCCTTTGCTTGAACGCACCACCAGCTGGGCTTTTGGGTTAAGCAACCGCACCTGCAAAGCAGCTTCCAGGTTCACGCCACTGTCTTGGCTGAGCAGTAAAACAGCCCTTGCCGTGGCAACCCCTGCTTCGAGCAGTGATTCGGGGTTGCGCATATCTCCGATAAATGTGACATCTGCCAATGCCCTCCCCAGGGCCAGATCAGTCCACTTGGGTGATTTGCGATCAAGGCAGCGAATCGGCAAGTTGAAAGCCATGAGGCTGCTAAGGCATGCCTGGCCAAGGGCCCCAAGGCCACAAACCAAGATGCCTTCATTGGCGGAATCAACAGGCTGATTGTTAATTGAATCCAAGCGGGGATCTAGAAATTCAATTTACTGGGGTTGTGTTAACCAATTCTCCAAGCGCAAGGCAAATGCCTCGAGGCTGAAGCGCTCTTTTGCCTTTGCCCTGCATACCTGGCGATCTAAAGCCAACACCTGGGGCAACCACTCAACAAGGGCTTTGATGCAATCGGGCTCCACCAAAGCACCGCTGATGCCTGGGTCAATCAATTCAGCTGGCCCGCCGCGGCGATAGGCCAGCACTGGCACACCGCAGGCCATGGACTCCACCACCACATTGCCAAAGGCTTCATTCCACTTTGGGGTGTTTAACAAAACGGCGCAGTGGCCCAACTCTGCTTGGAACTGGGCGGTGTTCAGAAAACCTCTCCACTGCAGAGTGCCCTCAGTCACACTTGCTTCCACCGCCTCTGCGTAGGCGTGATCTTCCTTTAAACCCCACACCGCCAGGGGCCACCCCCATTGCTGGGCAACCTGGGCGGCATCCTCCAAACCTTTTTCAGGGGCAATTCTGCCGGCCCAACCCAACAGCTTTTGCGGCGTTGCTTGAAATTGGTATTGGCTGAAATCAAACCCATTTGCCATCAGTTGGGGGGCAGCTGGTAGGTCGAAATCCGCGGCTTGGGCTGCCGTATGAAAAGCAATTCTTTTGGGAAAGCGGGCGGCCGTTGCGGCAATCAGCTGGTCCATCGCCTCGCCCACACTGCCCATGCTCACCAAATGGAAAAGCGGTGTGCGGCAATGGGGGGTGAGCCAAAGGGGTAGCCAGTCGTAGGCAAGGTTGAGCAGCAGATCAAAACGATCCTGTTCCTGAAGGGCCCGATCCCAAAAACGAGCTAACAGTGAATTGGCTGGTATTTGCACGGCTGCTTGGCGCGGTTGGTGTTGCCAACTGGCCTGGGGGACACCGGGCTCCAGCCAGAGCTGATCCAGCAAACCAGCCTCTAATTCACTGCCGCTGGCGGCCACCAAGGCCATTTGATGGCCGCGAGCTTTTAACCCCTTCAGCACGGCCAAAAGAGTTAGCTCCACACCACCACCCAAGCCCTTGCCTAGGGGGCCCATGGGGGTGCTGATAATCAAAATTTTCATTGAATTAGCTCCTGCTGCGGCTGCCAAATATCCCTGCGTCGATTAATTAAAAGCACTGAACTAAGCGCTAAGGCCACACCTAGCCATTGCAATAAACGCAAATTTTCATCCAGCCAAAACACACTGCTGGCCAGGGCAAAAACAGGGGTTAAAAACGTGAGGGAAGTAAAGCCGGTGAGGTCGCCTTGGTTGGCAAACCAAAAAAACAAGCCGTAGGCCAAGGCACTACCAAGCAGGCTGGCATAGGCCATCAAACCCCATTCGGAAAGGCTTAGCTGGGGAAATGTTCTGGGGGTGTTAACCAGGCTCATGGCCAGTAGCGGTAGGCCGCCAAATAGGAGATGCCAACCTGTTACTGCCAATGGATCGCTGTGGCGACAGGCCCAACGGCAAAGCAACGTGCCCACGGCCATGGCCGCTGCGGCCAACAACATCAGCAACTCACCCCGTTGGGGTAAGGCCAAGCCGAGCACCGGCGGCCCTTCAAGCAACCAATGCTGCAGCACCCCAGCCGGCAAGCCGAGGCAAAGGATGCCGCTAAAACCGAGCAACAGGCCCATCCAACCCACTGGATTGATCAATTCGGCTAGAAAAAAACGAGCCAGTAGAGCCACCATTAGGGGCTGGGAATCGATCAACACCGAACCAAGCCCCGCCCCTATTTGTTGCAACCCCTCCGCCAATAGGCCTTGAAATAGGGAGCCATCCACTAGGGCAAAAACTAAAAACCAGCCACGATCGCGTTTATCTATCCCTAACGGACGCCCCAAAAGTTGAGCGGCAAGCAGGATCACCACGCCAGCTGGCAGCATCCGCAACCAGGCCAGTTGCAGGGGGGAAAGCTCCTCTAGCAGGGGTTTCATCGCCGCCATCGCCGTACCCCAAAGGGCAAAGGGGAGCACCATGGCAAGCCAACGCAACCAAGGGGGCACGGCAGCGCTTCAGCAGGCTTGAGCCTAAAGACCCGGGCCTGCATAGGATCCGCCTGTGATCTGTTTGAGTGCGGCACCCATGGTTTGGCCCCTGCGTCGTTTACGCCGCAAACGTATTGCTCGCATCTGCCTTGAAGGGCCCATCGCCGGCGGCGCCCGCAAAAGGGTGCTGAAGGCCATCCGGCAAGTGGAGGAACAAAAGTTTCCGGTGCTGTTGCTGCGCATCGATAGCCCCGGTGGCACGGTTGGCGACAGCCAAGAAATTCATCAGGCCTTGATGCGATTGCGACAAAAAGGCTGCCAAATTGTTGCTAGCTACGGCAATATTTCAGCCTCGGGCGGCGTTTATGTGGGCAGTGCCGCCAATCGGGTGGTGGCAAATCCAGGCACAATCACCGGCTCAATTGGGGTGATTTTGCGGGGCAACAACCTAGAAAAGCTGTTGAAGCGCCTTGGCGTGCGCTTTGAAACAGTAAAAAGCGGTGAATTTAAAGACATCCTCTCCCCCGATAAACCACTTTCCGATGGCGAGCGGGAAATATTGCAAGCCTTGATTGATAGCAGCTACGGACAGTTTGTAACAGCTGTTGCTGAGGGCCGCGGCCTTAGTGAAGAGAGTGTTCGGGCCTTTGCTGATGGCAGGGTATTCAGTGGCGCCCAGGCTTTGCAATTGGGATTGGTAGACCTGCTTGGCGATGAAGAAACAGCTCGGCTTGAGGCGGCGCGGCTTGCAAATTTAGATCCAAACAACAGTTCACCCGTAACACTTGGCAAGCAAAAACAAGGGGTATTACAAAAGTTGAGGCAACAATTACAACTTGAATTAGGCCTGGGGGGACAACCACTCTGGCTCTATCAACCATGAACGATCCAGCCGTTAGCTTGCGGGCCCTGCGGGGGGCCACCACCGCCGCGGCCAATAACGCCGCCGCCATGGAGGAGGCAGTTGCTGAATTACTTGATGAGTTGATGCAGCGCAATGGCTTGGGTGGCGCTGCAGTTTTGAGCGCAATATTTTCGGTAACTAAAGATTTAGATGCTCTTTTCCCCGCCTCAGTGGCAAGGCGAAGGCAGGGATGGGATGGCGTAGCCCTGCTTGATTGTCAGCAAATGGCTGTGGCAGGCGATCTACCCCGCTGCATCCGAGTGTTGGTGCAGGCCTGGTTACCCCAGGGTCAAGAAGCCCAACATGCTTACCTGCGGGAAAGCCAACGCTTGCGGCCAGACAGATCTTGTAATCAATAGGTGTTGAAATTGCTGACAGCTCTCGGGCCGGCCTAGGGAAACCCATAACAAGAAGCGTGTTTATGAGAATCAAATAATCAATAGAGGCAAAGCAATGCTCAAATCATCTCGTCCTTTGGCTTACCTAGCTGCAGCAGCACTGGTAGGGGCCACTTGCCTTGGCTTGGCATCGCGCCAAACAGTGAAAGCCCAGGGTTCCGTTGGCACCCCATCAATTTTGGAATTCCGTTGGGATGGCAATAAGGATTTCAAAAAGCTTTATTACTATGTTTCCAATACAGAACGCACCCAGTGGGGTGAATATTTTTTAGTTTTGAGGGCTAAAGATCGCAAAGCAGCGATCCTTAAATTGTCGATTACTATTCCAAGTTATTTCAATACAAATATCGATCCTAAGAATGTTAAACTCTGCTACACAAGCGTTGGCGGCTATGCCAAACGCACCAAATGCGAAGAAACTATTCCTGCTGAAATACAACTAACTGATAACGGCAAACGCATTGATATCTTCCCCACAACTCCAGTGCCACCCGATAAAGCAATCGCCGTTGTTTTCAACGTATCCAACCCTGTTAATGGTGGAATGTTCCAATTCAATGCCCTCGCCCAAGCCCCTGGAGATATCCCCATGGCCGGCTATTTGGGCAGCTGGGTGATTGAAGTTACCAACTAGGCAAGCTTGCTGGTAAACTTAGAAATTGGCCCACAGCCCAGCCCAGTCCCATGACCAAGCGCACCCTTGAAGGAACCAGCCGTAAGCGCAAGCGCGTATCTGGCTTCCGCGTGCGCATGCGCACCCACACCGGCAGGCGCCTGATCCGCACCCGCCGCAAGCGTGGCCGCGCCCGCTTAGCGGTGTGATCCACTTGGGTTTGAGCCTTTAAATTCAAATTTTCGGTTGGTGAATTAAGGTGGTTCTCCCGCAAAGGCACCGCCTCAGGGGCAAGAATCTTTTTGATTACATCTACAAACAAAGCCGCCGTTACTACGGAGGTTCTCTATTGGTTTTGAGGGTGGCTGCTGCCAAACCCAATCTTCTAAAACCAGATGAAACCCCCACCGCAATGGAGTTGCGCCTTGCTGTTGTGATCAGCAGCAAAGTTAGTAAGCGGGCTGTGCAACGCAACCGGCTTAGGCGTCAATTTCATCAGAGTTTTGTGGATTTGTGCCACCGCTGGGAAAAGCCGGAATCTCCCTGCCTTCGGCCTCAAAGTTGGCTGCTGTTAAGCCTCAAACCAGAGGCGGGTTCCGCCACTTGCAACGATCTACTGAGAGAATGGCAAGCAGTGTTGCAACAGGCAGGCTTTTTAGATGACAACAACACCCCCCATCACCCTTCAGGAGGAACTCTTCTATGAAGGCGGGCCAGCCAAAGGGGACCTGATCTTGAACTTGGTTTTTGGAATTACCTTGATTGGCCTGCCTTTTGCGGTGGGGGCCATCGTGCGGGCCCTATGGCTGAGGTTTCGGATCACCAGCCGCCGGGTATCGGTTACTGGTGGCTGGCTGGGTAGGGATCGCAGCCAGGTCACCTACAGCCAAATCAAAGAAGTGCGCGCTGTGGCCAGGGGCTTTGGTGCCTGGGGGGACATGTGCCTTCTACTCAACGATGGAGCGCGCCTGGAAATGCGCGCCGTACCTAGGTTTAGGGAGGTTGAAGCATTTATCAAAGAACGCATGGATAGCCAAAGCCGCAGCAGCTCTTCCCCCAGCGGTTTTGCCGTAGCCAGCTGAAGCTGAGCCCGCGCTCGGGCACACTCACACCACATACATTCCCACCGCCCTTAATCGCCTGTGATCGGTTACATCTCCGACAACCTGCTGCTGCCAATCCTTGATTTCTTCTATGGACTAGTGCCCAGCTACGGCCTTGCAATCATTGCCCTCACGGTGGTGATTCGCCTGGCCCTATTCCCTTTGAGTGCTGGTTCGATTCGTAATGCCCGCCGCATGCGCATTGCCCAACCGGTGATGCAAAAGCGCCAGGCTGAAATCCGCGCCAAATTCGCCAGCAATCCCCAAAAGCAGCAGGAGGAACTGGGCAAATTAATGAAGGAATTCGGCAGTCCCCTGGCGGGCTGCCTGCCCCTAGTGGTGCAGATGCCGATTTTGTTTGCCCTGTTTGCCACCCTGCGGGGATCACCCTTTGCCGATGTGCCCTACACCTTCAATGTGAAGGTGGTTCCAGCTGATCAGGTGGCTTCCGTAGAGGCCAAACCATTTGCCAGTGCTAGCCATTCGATTTTCATCACCGAAACAAACCACATTCCCGTGGTAGCTGCCCTGCCAGGTGGTAATCGCCTTGGCGTTGGCGAACAGACCAAGATTTTATTGCAAACCAAAGACGGCAGCGAAAGCCTTGAGGCGGTGGAGCAGCGGCTCACACCAACGATCGACATGAGCCCCCAATGGAAACTCACAAAAGGCGATGGCGTGGTTTCCCTGGCGGCGGATGGCAGCTTGAGAGCGCTCAGCCCCGGTGATGCCACCGTTGAGGTGAAAATCCCCGGATTAGCGGCCCGCAGCGGTTTCCTCTTTATCAAGGCCCTTGGCCAGGTTGGGATTCGCACCGATGGCCAAGTGAATTGGGATATTGCAGGGCTTGTGGCCGGTTTTGGCATCAGCCTTTTCCTTTCCCAAATCCTTTCCGGCTGGGGGATGCCGGCTAACCCTCAACAGGCCACCGCCAACAAGATCACACCGGTGATGATCACGGGCATGTTTTTGTTTTTCCCCCTGCCCGCTGGGGTGCTGCTTTATATGGTGATCGCCAATATTTTCCAAGCGTTCCAAACCTTTGTGCTTATCCGTGAACCCCTGCCTGAAAATCTCCAGGCAATTCTCGATCAACAGATGTCCCAGCAAACGGTAACGGCAAGTGCCACTGCGATTTCATCGGAGCGCTTGCCATTTGAACCAAAAGGGAAGCGCTAATGAAGCCGATCCCATTACGGGAACTGCGTTTGCTAGGGGTGGCAAAACGCTGGCAAATCGATTACCCCCTTAGCCAGCTCGATAGCCTTGAACCGGTTAAAGGCTGGGTGCAAGCGCAATTGAGTGGTTCTGAACTGCAGGTGAGTGGCTCTGGCTCCACCTTGGTGGAACTCTGTTGTGATCGCTGCTTAAAAACTTTTAGTTATCGGCTTAAGGCCCACGCCGAGGAATTAATTGCGGTTGGCTCAAATTTAGATAGCGGCTTGAATGCTGAATTGGATGGTGCCGTGGAAAGTCTTGATCCAGAAGCCAGTTTTGATGGCGATCAATGGTTGTTTGAACAGCTAAGCCTGCAATTACCGCTTAAGCGCCTATGTGATTTCAACTGCAGCGGCATCATGGTCAACCAAATCAACCATGAACCAAAGGCCGTTGACCCCCGCTGGGCAGCTTTAGGGGAGTTAAGCGAAAAACCATGAGCGCCGCCTGGATCGCTCAACTTGATCTATTGATCCGCAGCCGCACGCCAATCCTGTGGATACGCCAGCAGGAGGAGGAACGCCTGGTGCGTTTACTGCAACAGGTGGCCCAAGGTTTGGAGCAACGGCCATTGCTGCGTTGGGATTTTGTTGCTGGTTTGCAGGGTTTACCAAACCATGCTGGTGCCGCCGCCCGCCAACCTCTAGCGGCCCTAGACAGCCTTGATCTATTGCCATCAGGTAACCCAGGCCTGTTGCTGCTGCTTGATTTCCATCGCTTTGTAGACGACAGCGCCATCTGCAGGCGCCTGCGCAACCTGGCGGTGGAGCTATGCCAACAACCGCGCACCTTGGTAATCGCCGCTCCCGATCTGCAATTGCCGCGGGAATTGGAGTCCACCGTAACGGTGTTGGAATTGCCATTGCCGGATGCAACTGAAATTCGTGCCCTCCTTGGCGGCATTGGCATCGCAGCTGGCAGCCCCCTGGAGCCCCAAGCCCTGGAACTACTGGTGCGCAGCTGTAGGGGCCTGCCGGAGCAAAGGATTAGGCAATTGGCGGCTAGGGCTTTAGCCCGCCACGGCCGACTAGATGCCGCCGACCTAAGCGATGTGTTGGAGGAAAAAAGACTCGCCCTAGCCCGCAGCGATCTACTCGAATACTGCCCCGCCGATGCTGATCCCAGTGAAATTGGTGGATTAGATCAATTAAAACTTTGGCTGGAAAGGCGCCGGCTTGCTTTCACAGCAGAAGCACAGAGCTATGGGCTGCCCAATCCCAGGGGGGTGCTGCTGGTGGGTCCCCAAGGCACTGGTAAGTCGTTAACGGCAAAAGCAATTGCCCACAGTTGGGGAATGCCGCTGCTGCGCCTTGATTTAGGGCGCCTATTTGCCGGCCTGGTGGGAGCCAGTGAAGCCCGCAGCCGCGACATGATCCGCACGGCGGAGGCCATGGCCCCTTGCATCCTTTGGATCGATGAAATCGATAAAGGTTTTAGTTTGGATGGCCGCAGTGATGGCGGCACAAGCCAAAGGGTATTGGCAACGCTGCTCACTTGGATGGCAGAAAAAAGCAGCCCCGTTTTCGTTGTGGCAACTGCAAATGCAATCGATAAATTGCCGCCGGAACTGTTGCGAAAGGGCCGTTTCGATGAGCTGTTTGTTTTAAACCTGCCTGAAGCCGAGGAAAGGCGTCAAATCCTCAACCTGCACCTGCGCAGACGCCGGCCCCAACACCTGATCCCACTCGACACGCTCGTGGATCGCTGCGCTGGCTTCTCGGGTGCCGAATTGGAACAGGTTGTTCTTGAGGCAATGTTGGTGGCCTTTAGTGAAGGGCGCGAATTTGGCGAAGCGGATCTGATCGCCGCTGCCGCCGATCTGGTGCCCCTAAGCCGCACTGCTCGAGAACCGCTGGAGCGGCTGCAGCAATGGGCAAGAGAAGGCAGAGCAAGGCCCGCTTGCTAGGGCGCAAATATATAAATTCAGATGTATTTACATTGCGGAGAGTAAAGAAGCAAAGCTTTTGTCAAGTGTTCCCTGGCACTTCTGCCTACGGTCTTTTTATTAACACCACCGGCAGGCTGCGATGAAGCTGAATCTTCCCCCAAACCGCGCTGAACTCACCAATCAATTGGCCGTTGCTGCCCTTGGTGCTGGCGTGATCACCACCTTGGCCGTAGCCCAAGGTCAATCACCGATCACAGCCCTCGGCATCACATTGTTTTCTGCAGTTGCTGCAGTAGCTGTGGGTCAGGTGCTCTGAAGCATTGAGCCTCACTCTGCGGCAGCAAATGCCTGCCCTCACGGGCAAGCATTATTTCAATTACGGCGGCCAAGGCCCATTACCAAATGACTCCTTGGCGGCCATGGTGGCCTGCTGGCAAAAATTGCAACAACTGGGTCCATTTGGCCGTGATGTGTGGCCCTGGTTAAACCTTGAACTTTCCGCCTTACGCAAGGCCCTGAGCCAATTATGTGGGGTGCCACCCCAGCGGATAACACTCACGGAAAATGTGAGCAGCGGCTGCGTTTTACCCCTATGGGGCCTGCCCTTTGAAGCTGGTGATCGCCTCCTAATTAGCAATGCAGAACACCCCGGGGTGGTGGCTGCCTGCCGTGAACTTGCTAGGCGCCAGGGTTTGGCCATTGATTTTTTTCCTGTGCAACAGGTGCGCCGCGATAGGGAGCTGCTGGAGGCGCTGAACCAAGGATTGCAAGCCCGCACCCGCTTGGTGGTTTTATCCCATCTGCTCTGGAATACGGGAGTTGTGATGCCAATTGCGGCGGTAGCGCAACAGCTGCAAGCAAAGCAAAACCAGCCTTGGTTGTTGGTTGATGCCGCCCAATCGGTGGGCAGCCTTGAGCTGGGTGATGCGGCGGCCCAAGCTGATATCTACGCGTTTACAGGCCACAAATGGTGTTGCGGGCCTGAAGGTTTAGGGGCAGTGGTTCTTTCAGAGCGGGTTCTGGCAGAAGCAAACCCCACGCTGATCGGTTGGCGCAGCCTCAGCAATGAAAGCGAAGGCAGCAGCAGCTGGCATAAAGATGGCAGACGTTTTGAAGTGGCCACAAGCTGTGTTCCCCTCGGGGCTGGCCTGCGGAGATCTCTGCAACTACTAGAAAACTGCGGTGATGCAGGCCAGCGCCATGGCCTCATCTGCGGGCTGAGCAGCAGGCTCTGGCACGGCTTAACCACCATTGATGGAGTGGAGCCGTTGCTGGAGGCGGGGCCACCCCAAAGCGGCCTAGTGAGCTTTCGAATGCACAACCAAAAGCCAGCGGAGCTGGTGAACTACCTAGCCGATGCCGGCCTGCATTTACGCAGCCTGGATGATCCTGCCTGCCTAAGGGCCTGCACCCATATCACCAGCACGGAGGCTGAAATCGATCTGTTGCTAGATCACCTAGCGAACATCAGCAAAGGCGGATGAGGTCCTAAGGTTGCGCCACTTGGGGGAACTCCCATGTTGTACGAGGCGCAGGCCAGTTTTCTGCACCCGCTCTCGGTGGTAGAGCCGAGTGATGATCCAGAGGTGCTCTTATTTAATGCATTTGCCCTTGGCGAGGAGATGGTTGTTGCGGCTTTGAGCCCCGAGCGACCAGATGCCAATTTCCGTGTGGTGCGGATCTTGTTTGAAACCGGATTGCCCACTAGCCACATCCAAGAGATGTTTGCAGAAACCCGTTCTGGTAACAAGCAGGCACTTCTACGGCTGATTGAATACGTGGCGGATGCATTGGTAGATGAAAGTGATGCTAGAGAAATTGAAACTGCTAATTAATTAATAGCTTGCTGAGCAAGAAACCGGGCGGCTTCTTCCCTGTCGCTGAAATGACTTTTTTCAGTGCCGATAATTTGATAATCCTCATGGCCCTTGCCGGCAATTAGCACTAAATCACCAGAGCCACCAAGGGCGATCGCCTTTTGTATTGCTAAGCCACGATCAGGTTCCACAATCATGTTGCTGTCAGCTGGCATGCCCGCCAACACGTCGTTGAGTATTTGCTGGGGATCTTCCGTACGGGGATTATCGGAGGTGAGTACCACTTGATCAGCAAGGCGAGCTGCGATTTCACCCATTAAGGGGCGTTTGCCACGGTCGCGATCACCGCCGCAACCAAATAAACAAATCAAACGGCCTTGCGCAAAAGGTTTACATGCACCTAAAGCATTTGCCAAACCATCTGGTGTGTGGGCGTAATCAACTAAAACAGCAGGCTGACTGGGGCCATGGGGCACCCGTTCCATCCGGCCAGGTACGCCCTGAAAACTTTGCAAACCCTGGAGCAGTAATTCCAATTCGGCCCCCTGCTGCAGCAACACACCAACCGCCTGCAGCAGGTTCATCAGATTGAAACGGCCCACCAGCGGTGATTGAAAAGCGGCGGCACCTTTAGGGCTATGGATCACACCTGCAACACCAGCTGCGCTGAATTGCAAAGCGTCCATAAATAATTCAGCGGTGGGATCCAGCAAGGAACTACGCCAACATTTGGCGGCTAAATGTGCTGCCAGGCGTTTGCCATGGGGATCATCGCTATTAATTACCGCCATACCTTTCAGGTAAATAGGTTCAAATAGCATTGCCTTGGCTTCGTAATAGGCCTCTAGGGATGGGTGGTAATCAAGATGATCCTGGCTGAGGTTTGTGAACACAGCGCCGCTAAAGTTGCAACCGGCTACGCGCTGCTGATGCAAGGCATGGGAACTCACCTCCATGGCAGCTAGCTGAACACCAGTGGTTAGAGCTGCTGCCAACTGGGCCTGCAACTGATCAGCGAATGGTGTGGTGTGGGTGGCGGTGATGTTGCAACCGGGCCAGCGGTTGGCCAAGGTGCCAAACAATGCAGTGCTCAAACCAGCTTTAGCGGCCAGGTGTTCGATCAAAAAGGTGGTGGTGGTTTTGCCATTGGTGCCAGTTACACCAATCAAATGCAGGTGGCTGCTGGGCTCAGCCCAGAAAGCGGCAGCAATCCTGCCCGCCACCTCAGCCACCGGATCTGCCACCACTAAAACGGGATCACCGGGGGCAGGGGGATCAGCCTGGGCTGCGGCAGGGCCAATAACAGTGGCGGTGGCACCTGATTGCACTGCCGCCCGCCAAAAACTGCCGCCATCAACTTTGGCGCCCGGTAAACCAATAAATAAGGTGCCAGCGCCCACCCGGCGGGAATCGCAAGTTACATCGCAAATCAAGGGGTTAGGTAATAGGGCGGGCACACTGAGGCCGGCATCTCTCAACAGCTGGTGCAACCTGCCTAGGGGGGGGGCCTCAGCCATGGCTAGGGAACAAAAACTTTTAGTGGTTTTAGGCTAATTCTTGGCTTGCTATTTGTTTTTGCAGCCATTGGGATAAGCGATCCCCCTGCAGCCTGGGGGGCACCCTGGCCAGCAACTCGCCGTTGTGGCTTAGAAGCGGCACCTCCAAACCAAATTTGGCTTGAAGATTGGGATTGGAATCCACATCAAGCAACTCCAACTCAGGCGGATTGGCCAATTCCCGCAGGCGTTCTTCTAGGCCAACGCAAAGGCAACAGCCTTGACGGGTGAATAACAGCAATTTCATTCCGGCACCGGATCAAAACCACCGGCACTGAAGGGATGACAGCGCAAAAAGCGGCGCAAGCTGAGCCAACAACCACGCCAGGAGCCATGGCGTTCGATCGCTTCCCGGGCATAGCCACTGCAACTGGGCACAAAACGACAGCGGGGTGGGCCGAGCAGGGGGGAGATCAGCCTTTGATAGAAGCTGATTAATGCCAGGAGAAACCAACTGATGGGGTTCCGGCTTGGGGCTAAGGTATTGGATTGGTTAGCTGTTTCCTTGCACACTTAGGTGAGGCAATGGTTGGTCAATTTCCATCCTGACGGTTTTTTCATTTATGTCTCGTTACCGCGGTGCTCGATTAAGGGTGACGCGGCGCTTGGGGGACCTTCCCGGTCTCACCCGTAAGTCTGCTAAGCGGGCTTATCCACCAGGTCAGCACGGCCAAGCCCGTCGCAAGCGCTCCGAATACGCCATCCGCCTAGAAGAAAAGCAAAAGCTGCGCTTCAACTACGGCATTTCCGAAAGGCAGCTCGTTCGCTACGTGAAGAAGGCCCGGGCCCAAGAGGGTTCAACGGGTACCAATCTTCTCAAGCTGCTGGAAGGTCGCCTCGATAATGTTTGTTTCCGCCTTGGCCTTGGGCCCACAATCCCCGGTGCCCGCCAATTGGTGAACCACGGCCACATAACCGTTAATGGACGGGTGGTTGATATTCCCAGTTATCAATGCCGGGCCGGTGATGTGGTGGCAGTGCGTGAAACAAAACCAAGCAAACAGCTGGCAGAAAACAACCTTGCTTTCCCTGGCCTTGCAAATATTCCACCTCACCTGGAATTTGAAAAAACCAAAATGGTGGCCAAGGTAACTGGTAGATGTGAGAGGGAATGGGTAGCCCTTGAAATCAACGAACTACTTGTGGTGGAATTCTATTCACGCAAGGTTTAATTACCAGAGTTCAAACCTGTTCCGCTCCAAATAACCCTGCAAACCCCGCCAAGGCGGGGTTTCTTCATAGCTGCCATTTAGTACATATACTAAGTGGACGGGCTTACATGAAGTGATTCCCGGCTGTTATGAATCGAAAGCAACCCTCCTTAGATTCTGAAGATAACAACGGGGCAAGGGTTCCATTGGAGGATTTTAAAAAACTATTTTTCATTGGTGAAGTTAGGTTTTTGCTTGCCTGCCTCTCAAGGGAATTTGATCCCTCATTTATTCATGTTGGCAAAAGCAATTTGGAGTTTGCCTTGGCGTATAAGGCGGTTAAAGCAACTAAAGATTATCGTGGTGTCGCGAAATCGTCTGCCCAGGCCATTGATTTGCTAGCCGAAGTTAAACCTGGATTTGTTTTTATCCATGAGAGGGGCGAGCAGCTTGAATTTGCAGAATTAGTTCAACATATCTCTCAATCATGTCCAAACACAAGGTCTTATGTTTTACTTGATTCCTTAAAAGTGTTAGAAAATTATACAAAAATTGATCCTGATGTAATTGTAGCAGACGCAGACATTTTCTTGCCAAACAATCCCATGTTACAAGGCTTGATGGCTATGGTTGCCGGCACCACATACCGTAGCCCTTCGGTTGAAAGTTATCTCAACCAAATCTCCCAGCCCATTGATCAATTAGCTTCCACCCGTATTGTATTGAGCCTGCGGGAACAGCAGCTTTTGGAGGCCTATGTTTTAGGACTTAGCAATCGCGAAGTGGCCGAACAGTTAAATCTTTCTGTGCGCAGTGTTCAAACCTATAGCGGCCAGCTTCTTGCGCGTTTGGGAGTGAATAATCGCCAGAAAGCATTGATCCAGATTGCCAAATTGGGCATATCAGTAACTACTAGATTTTTAAAAGGCGATCCCAGTTAAGAAGCAGATTGCAAGTGCAAGCGCTTCTTGTTGTCTATAGACAATGGTCTATAGACCATTGTCTATAGACAACAAGCCTAAGTGCTTGATAGTATTACTTTATATGTGTTTCATTTCAAAGATATGCTTGCATGTTTTCGTGTTGTTGAAGGCCGCGTACCTATGCATGCGGGCCACGATCACAGTTCCGATACCGTAGCTACTGGAACTGCCATTGCAACTACTGCAATGGAATTTGTTACTGTTGGCAATCCCGGCAACGCAGATAACTCTGCGGATGCATCAGGTGTTAGATATGGAGGGGTTAGCTATGAATATCGAATTGGTAAATATGAAGTAACTTATGCTCAGTATCTTGAATTTCTTAACGCGAAGGCCAAAAGTGATCCCACGGGTCTTTATGACCCAGACATGACCAATGATCAAATTGCCAACGGAATTAAAAGAAACGGAAGCTCTGGGTCATATACCTATACACTTCTGAACGAGCGTTCTGCAAATCTTCCTGTTGCTTTTGTAAATTTTACGGATGCTGCTCGCTTTACGAATTGGGTTAATAATGGCAAAGGAGATGCCAGCACTGAGAATGGCGCTTATCTGATAACAACTGCGAATGTAAAAGGTGCAACCAGGGCAAATGGCATAAATGTCTATGAGATTGCGGGCAATTCGCCAATTCTCAAAGGCGATCAAATAGAAGTTAGTGGTTTGTTGGGGATTGGCTTTGCCATACGTAGCCAGGTTGAAAAAGTGGAATACAAAGGAGGTTCAACATTTATTTCAGTCAGCAACAGCTACCCAGATGGTGTAGCCACAGGCCAAGGCGTTATTGTATCTATCCCATCGACTCGTTCAACATTAGCCAAAGTTTGGATCCCAAGTGAAGACGAATGGACTAAGGCTGCTTATTATAATCCTAAGCTTAACAATGGGGCTGGCGGATATTATACGTGGGCAACTCAAAGTAATGATTATCCTGGTGTTAGCTTTGATCCAATCCCGAATCAGGCAAATATTCCAAGTTCCGATGGTTCTAAGCTTGCCAATACCACTACTAGTCGAGATATAACACCTATTACTGGTCCCAGCCTATTAACACCTGTTGGTTCTTTTAGTAAAAGCCCCAGTTACTATGGCACGTATGATCAAGATGGAAATTTAACTGAATGGACCGAAACGGTCTATGACGCAACTGCAGCATTCGGAAGTTATAATCGTTCGCCTAATGCGACGCGTTCAAAGCATGGCGCAATGTATTACTCAGGTGTCGCAGGTAGTACCCGTAGAGATGATATCCTTATGCCCAATGATAAAGGATACGGAACAGGTTTCCGTTTGGCTGCTGCAATCTTAGGTTCAAGCTTGGTGGCAAGTTCAGCACCAGCCTGTGATTGCTGTGGTGATTCTACCGAAGACAATTGCACAACTAATCATTCTTCCGATAGCACTAAGGCCACAACAGCTAGCACAACTATTAGATCTAAGCTGGTTGGCCCTGCAATATTTGGTGGAACAATCCAAGCTACTCAGGAGCTCTGGGCAGTTGATTACCCTGCTAGGGGCAAGGCCAAAATAACTTTAAATGCTGATCAAACCTACATCGATTATGAGTTTAAGGTTAAGGGCCTTGATTTTGGAATTATTGCTGGCATAGGGCCGATAACTGCTTACACCGGCGATGATGTTAACGGAATGCACATCCATCATGCGAAAATAGGAGCTGTTGGTGATCCCGCCCTCGGAATTATAAGCCCTAACCAAGATCTTAATAGCGTGTTTGGCCATCAAACAATCACTCAAGATACTGTTTATTCCTATGATAAGATTTTAGGAGAATGGACTATTACTGGCAGATGGTCGAAAGATGACCCTAGCTCTGTGAGTTTTGACGATAATCTAAATAATAATTTATTTCAAGGCCTAGACTATATAAATATACACAATGAAGATGTTGTACTTGGTGTAATCAGGGGGCAGCTTCTTCCCATGAATGATGTGGCCCAGGCTGGTCCACCTCTGTTGAATCAACGTTTTATTAATTCAATCTCAGGAAAGCATTTTTATTCGTCTAACAGCAAAGAGATCGCCAGCCTTACTAGCAATGGCTGGAAGCAGGAAGGGTTTGCCTGGAATCTTTATGCAGAAGCTAGCAGTGAGTCTGATCTCGTACCAGACGCGATATCGGGTCAGGTGAAATATGAATTTGCGAATGTTTACAATGATGTCTCATTAGATCCCTTGTTAAATGTGCATCGCCTTTACAATTCAAAATCAGGAAATCACTTCTTTACTACAAATGATCAGGAGTTGCTTACTGCCCAGCGGGTAGGTTACAGCTATGAAGGGGTGGTGGGAAGAGCCTATTCACCATCGGTGGCAGCAAGTAATGGATTCAGCGTGGTACAGCGTTTTTATAATGGCCGAACCGGTGAACATTTTTACACCAGTAGTTCTACTGAGGCTGCATCTTTAGGCAGCCTAGGCTATTCAGCTGAAGGTGCTGCCTGGGCATCCTGATAAATGGGCTGCCAGAGATTAACTTAGTTTTAATACTCTGGCGGCGTTGATAGAACACACTCCAGATGTGCTTACAATAACATCTTGATGAATAATTTGTGAAGGCAGACCACATATAGTTCGGACAATTGTTGTTACAGCAGCCCGGCTATCCAATCGCCAAAGCATATAAGGCAAAGTTTTCCCAATGGCAAGAATAATTTTGGCATTGGGAAAACGATCAGGTGCTGCTGGGGCAGGCAGGAGCTCTCAGCATCACCCTGGGGTGCAACTTTTTATGTAGCAATACTAATCGCCATGGTTCTAGGTCGATTTCATCACCGCAGAAGCAACTGATTATCCTCAGGCACTTTGCCTCGATCTTTTGTTGGATGCTTGTCTGTAGATCACGAAATAAGCAACCATGAACCCATGATAATTGGGCTTGGGCTAATCAATCAGCTGAATATTTTGGCATTAGTAGCGATGAGATCTAAGGGCCATGAATCAAAGCTTGCAAAGCATCCGCTATGTGCTCTTCTCGCATCAACGCTTCACCCACCAAAACAGCATCAGCACCAGCAGTTTGAACGCGATCAAGATCATCACGGCTGAATAAACCGGATTCACTCACAAGCAGGCAACCCTTAGCACGGATTTGCGAACCATAAATTGCGGTGAGTTGTTCAGTGGTGGCTAGATCAGTGTGAAAACTAGCCAGATCGCGATTATTAATACCAATAAGTTGCACCCCATCAAGGGCAAGTGCTCGCTCGAGTTCCTCAGCGTTATGCACCTCAAGCAACACCGCCAGCTGTAGCGCCTTGGCTGCTTTTAGCAAATAAGCCAAATCTTGATCGCTGAGGATTGCTGCAATCAGCAGCACTGCATCAGCACCGGCTGCTCGCGCTTGATAAAGCTGATAAGGGGAAAGAATGAATTCTTTGCATAACAGCGGCAGGTTCACAACTTCGCGCACCTGCACAAGCACATCAAAACCACCCTGGAAGAATTGTTTATCAGTTAAAACTGAGATGCAGCTGGCACCTGCACTTGCATATTCTTGTGCGATTGCAACCGGATTAAAATTTTCCCGGATTACACCTTTACTGGGGCTGGCCTTTTTAATTTCAGCAATCACTGCGGGCTTAAGGCAGGCTGCTTTTAAAGCCGCCACAAAATCTAAAGGTGCTGGCAATAAAGCAACCTGCTCCTTCAGTTTTGCAAGTGGCACTCGCTCCCTCGAGATAGCAATTTCACGATCTTTTGCCCACACGATCTCCTCAAGAATGTGTTGGGGCTTTTCATCCGGCAGGGGCACACCATATTCAAGATATGAAACCCGCACCTTGGGGCTTGGTGGTTTACGGCGGATCTGCATAACTCAACCTGACACTGCCATAGCCGCCTGTTTATAGGCAACTTCTACCACTTCACTAAGGGTTGGATGGGTATGAACTTCATTAGCTAATTGCTTCACACTTAACCGCCTGGCTACTGCATTTGCAACCTCCTGAATCAAATCAGCGGCATGGAGACCATAAATATGGGCACCGAGCACTTCACCCGTGTTCTTATTAAATAACAACTTCATGATCCCATCACTTTCTAATTCCGCTAATGCCTTAGAATTAGCCTTGAAATAACTGCGCACCGTACCCAATTCAAAACCAGCCTCCACTGCTAATGCCTTAGCCTCAACTTCACTTAAACCAACGGAACTGATCTCTGGATGGGTGAAGGTAGCAGCTGGAATTGAGCGGTAATCAATCTGGCGCTGATGGCCCAAGATATTATCTACAGCAACAGCCCCTTGGGCCGCAGCCGTGTGGGCAAGCATCATCTTTCCTGTTACATCACCAACGGCCCATAGGTGGGGTACCGGCTCAGCATTCGCCAGCACCCGCATCTGATCATCAACGGGTATGAAACCACGGTTGGTTTCTACACCAACGGCAGCAAGATTTAGATCTTTACTGGTTGGAACGCGGCCGGTTGCCACCAGCACCGCATCAACTTCCAACACCTCAACTAATTCCTTGCTATTCGCATCAATTAATTCAATTCGCACCGGATTGCCGGGGATAACTTTACTAGCAAAAACACCAACCTTTGTTTCAATATCGCGGCCGTCAATTAGTTTGCGGGCTGCCAATTTAGCAATATCTGGATCAAATGTAGGCATCACTCGATCTAAGGCTTCAATCATCGTTACTTCACAACCTAGCGCTGTATACACATCAGCAAATTCAAGGCCGATATATCCACTGCCGATAATTGCAAGCCAAAGGGGCAAGCTTTCTAATTTGATTGCATCATCACTTGTGAATACCGTTGAGCCATCGGTTGTAATACCCGGGGGCACGAAGGGATCTGAACCACTGGCAAGCACCACATCTTTTGCCGTGAGCAACCGTTCGATGCCATCCAGTTGGCGCAATGCCACCTGCTGGCTTCCCTGCATCCGCCCTTCACCCCTGAGGATTGATACCCCAGCTCGCTCAAGGGTTTTGGTGAGATTTTCGCGGATATTTGCCACTAATTGATTGGCATGGTTTGCAATGGCCTGGCGATCAAAACTATGGCCGCTTGTTTTGATCCCAAATTGGGCTAGGTGGCCAGCATCACTAAGTTCTCGCACCTTGCCACTGGCAGCTAACAGCGCCTTAGAAGGCACACAGCCGCGGTTAACGCAGGTGCCACCCATGTCGCCTTTTTCAATAATTGCCGTGCGCAAGCCATGGTCGGCTGCATGTTTTGCGGCCTCAAAGCCGCCATATCCAGCACCAATCACGATCAAGTCGTAATCGAAATTGTTTTGGGATCCCTTTGCAGCGGTCAAGGGTGTGGCTCAGCTATAGATGATTCTCCCCTGCCATGGCCCGCCATTAGTTTTTGCCTGTTCCGCTCCATCAAAAGCAAGCCTGCCGCCACTGCCACATTTAAAGATTCCACCCGATTGCCATGGGGAATGGTTACCAATTGAACGCCCTCCAAAAGGTTGGCAGCTAGGCCACTGCCTTCATTGCCAAGCAATAACAAACTTGGCAATTGCCAATCCACAGCCCAATAGGGCTTTCCGCCCTGCTGCACCGCCGCTAAAACCTGCAGCCCGGAGTTCAAAGCAAGGACAAGGTTAGCTTCCAAATTTGGGTAGCGGCGCATTGCTAATTGCAATGAAGCACCTGCAGAGGCGCGTAAAACCTTTGGTTGCCATGGATCGGCGCCAGCGCCCAACCAAACCTGATCAACGCCTGCCGCAAGGGCAGTGCGCAAAATCGTTCCCATGTTGCCTGGATCCTGCACCCGATCAAGGCCAAGCAGCAGGGGCCTAGGCGCTAAATCCAGCTCAGCCAGCTCAATTTCATCCCTGGGCGCAGCTAATAAAGCCACCACCCCATCGGGGCTTTCGGTGCTGGCCATGGCCGTCAACACCTCAGGGCTAACCGGTTGGCAAGGGGCTAATTGCAATAAATCGGGATGGCGCTGGCTCCAGGCTGTGGTGGCACAGATCAGCTGCAGTTTTAATTGCAGCCGCCCACATTCCTGCAGCAGATGGGTGCCCTCTAACAGGATTAGGCCCTGCTCCCTCCTGCCCTTGGCTTGATGCAGAGCCCGCAACTTGGCAACAAGTGGATTGCGCCTACTTGTAATTATTTCAGTGGCCAGGATTTATATCTCCTCAAAACGACGCATATGTAGGTCTGTTTTCAGCTTTAGGCCATCGCTTGAGAGGTCTAGCCCTTTTACAGATGCCACCGAACCACGAATGCCCTCTGCCCGCAGGTTTTCAACAAGCTTTTTGATTACCTCCTCCTCCACCTTGGCTTCATCAAGGCCATCGGGGGTGAGCATTTCTAAAAACCTGCCAACCTTTGAAGCAACCAAATCCGATGCATTGCTGATTTTGAGAACGATCACCGCATCTGAGACATCACACCCATAAAGGATGGCAACAATCCACAGTTCTAGCTAGCAATTAAAGAAAGAAATGCGGATGGGGAGACTTGAACTCCCACGACATTGCTGCCACTAGTACCTGAAACTAGCGCGTCTACCAATTCCGCCACATCCGCTGGCGTTGCCGTAAAACACGGCAGCCCCAAACCATAACCCACAACCAAACCGCCCCAACCATTAACAACCAAGACAGTTCGGTGGCCGGCCGTCTAGACGGTCTCAAACTTGATTGTCATTATGTGGTGCGCAGACGGCAGCCTCCATGACAGCAACCTTAATACCGTCTCAGCAGCTTCTTGTTCCCCAATTAGAGATTCGCGGCGGCAAAAAACTGGAAGGCGAAGTGAGGGTTAGCGGCGCGAAAAACTCGGCCCTCGTTTTAATGGCCGCCAGTTTACTAACCGAAAACAGCTTGCGGCTGCGCAATATGCCAGCCCTTTCTGATATCGGTGGCATGGCCGATATCCTTTCCGCCCTCGGCGTTCAAATCGAGCGCGGCTCCGATTGGGTTGAACTGCAAGCAAATCACCTCAGCCATATTTCGCCGCCCTACGAACTTGTAAACAGCCTTAGGGCAAGCTTTTTTTGCATCGGCCCCCTGCTTGCCCGCCTCGGGGTAGCGCGGGTGCCATTGCCTGGGGGTTGCAAAATCGGCGCCCGCCCGGTGGTGGAGCACGTAAAAGGTTTAAAGGCCCTAGGCGCCCAGGTAACGATTGAACATGGTGTTGTGTCTGCGGTGGTGCCTGGCCGCGGCCACCGCCTAACTGGTGGACGCATCCACCTCGATTGCCCCAGCGTTGGCGCCACCGAAACATTAATGATGGCCGCCGCTTTAGCGGATGGCGAAACGGTGATTGAAAATGCCGCCCAGGAACCAGAAGTAATTGATTTAGCTGGCTTGATCATCGCCATGGGTGGCAGGGTGCGTGGCGCTGGCACACCCACCATCACGATCGTGGGCATGGAGAAACTCCATGGTGCCAACTACATGGTTATTCCAGATCGCATTGAGGCGGGCACCCTCTTGCTTGCTGGTGCTATCACCCGCTCCTGTTTACGGGTAACACCTGTAATTCCAGAGCACTTAGGGGCTGTTATCAGCAAACTTGAGGAATGTGGTTGCCAACTTAATAACGATGGCATCGGCATAACGATCAAGGCAGATCGCATTAATGCCGTTGATCTGCGCACCCAACCATTTCCAGGGTTCCCCACCGATTTGCAGGCTCCGTTTATGAGCTTGCTGGCCACTGCCGAGGGCTCCAGTGTGATCACTGAAGCGATTTTTGAAAACCGCCTCCAACATGTGGGGGATCTGCAAAGGATGGGAGCTGATATCCGCACCCAAGGCAACACCGCCTTTGTGGAAGGTGTGGCTCGGCTTAGCGGCGCCCCTGTTACCGGCAGCGATCTAAGGGCAGCTGCTGCAATGGTGCTCGCTGGTTTAGCTGCAGATGGCACTACATCAGTGCAAGGTTTACAACACCTGGATCGCGGCTACGACAACCTAGAAGGCAAGCTAAATGCAGTAGGTGCCTCGATTAAGCGAACCTACGCTTGATGGGGGCAGTCGGACTCGAACCGACAAAGCCGAAGCCGGCGCATTTTGAGTGCGCTGCGTCTACCAATTCCGCCATGCCCCCAAGCCCTAAATCTACCGCTGTGATGGCCACCTATGGCCGTTACCCCTTAAAAATTGAAAAAGGAAGGGGCGTATGGCTAAAAGCCAGTGATGGCAAGTGGTATTTGGATTGCGTTGCCGGGATCGCCACCTGCAGCCTTGGCCACAGCAATCCGCGCCTGCGCCAAGCTCTAACCAGGCAATTGAGCAAATTGCAGCATGTTTCCAACCTTTATGAAATTCCTGAACAAGAGGAACTAGCAACCTGGTTGCAGGAGCACAGCTGCGCTGATCAGCTTTTTTTCTGCAATTCAGGCGCGGAAGCAAATGAAGCAGCGATCAAATTGGCCCGTAAATACGGCCACAGCAAAAAGCAAATTGAGCGCCCCTTAGTTCTAAGTGCAAGGGCCAGTTTCCATGGCCGCACCCTCGCTGCCGTTACCGCCACCGGCCAAGACAAATATCACCGCGGCTTTGAGCCCCTACCCGATGGCTTTGCCTATTTCACCTACAACGACATCGATAGTTTCAAAAGCAGCCTTCAACAGCATTGCGATCGGGCTGTTGCAGTTTTGATTGAACCCCTCCAGGGAGAAGGGGGTGTGGTGCCTGGCAATCCAGCCTTTTTCAAAGAATTGCGGCAGCTATGCAGCCAACATCAACTGCTTCTTATCTCTGATGAGGTGCAAGTGGGGATGGGGCGCAGCGGCAGCCTCTGGGGCTATGAACAGCTGGGCATCGAACCGGATGCTTTCACCATTGCCAAGGGTTTAGGGGGTGGTATTCCCATCGGTGCTTTGGCTGTGAAAAACCACTGCGCCGTATTTGAACCGGGCGACCATGCCAGCACCTTTGGTGGCAACCCCTTTGCCTGCAGGGCCGCCTTAACCGTTGCAAAGGAACTGGATCGCCGTCAATTGCTTTTTAATGTGCAGCAACGCGGCGAACAGCTGCGGGATGGCCTCAGCCAAAGGGTGGCTAAGTGGCCCCAGCTATTAAGTGGCGAAAGGGGCTGGGGGTTAATTCAAGGCTTATTGCTGCGGGATGGGGCGATAACCGCAGCAGAACTGGTAAAAGCAGCAATGGCTGAAGGTTTGCTATTGGTGCCCGCCGGTGCCCAAGTGGTGCGTTTTGTGCCCCCTTTAGTGATCAGCCGCCGGGAGTTAAACCAGGCCCTTCATCGCCTTGATCGAGCCCTGGCCAAGCTCTGAAGGCTTTGCAGCTACCCGATCCGGTTGATCTTTCCGATCTACTTGAACCCTTTGCCCGCCGGGGCATCCAGCTTGGCCTTGGCCGGCTGCTGGCTGCCCTAGGGGAAGCAGGCCAACCACAGCTCTGCTTCCCTGCCGTGCAGGTGGCTGGCACCAATGGCAAAGGTTCGATTTGCACCATGCTTGGCGCAATGCTGCAGGCGGCAGAAATTCGCACCGCCATCTACCGCTCCCCTCACCTGGTGAGCTGGTGCGAACGATTGGAAGTGGCTGGTGAATTGATTAGCCCCGGGGAATTAAGGCAAGCCTTGCAAAACTGGCAGGGCCTGGCCGCTAAACATCAGCTAACCCCCTTTGAACTGATAACAGGGGCAGCTTTTAGCCACTGCGCCAGCGCAGCAATCAAATTAGCGGTGCTGGAGGTGGGCCTTGGCGGAAGGCTGGATGCCACTACCACCCACAACAACCGTTCCGTGCTGGGCATAGCAAGCATCGGCCTCGACCATTGCGAACACTTGGGCAACAGCCTGGCGGCAATCGCCAGGGAAAAAGCAGGTGTTTTCTCCCCCGGGGCCATTGCCATCAGCGGCCCCCAACCAGAGGCAGTGGCAAGGGTGCTAGAGGAGCAAGCAGCCGCCTGCAACACCCAGCTGCGCTGGGTGGAACCGCTCAGCAGCGAACAACCACTGGCCCTAGCTGGACACTGGCAGCGCACGAACGCCGCCGTAGCCCTTGGCATGGCAAGGGCACTTAAGGAAAAGGGCTGGTTGATCAGCGATGGCGCCATGGCTAAAGGTTTAAGCACGGCCCGCTGGCCCGGCCGCCTGCAGCAACTGGAGTGGCGCGGCCGCAAAATATTGCTTGATGGCGCCCACAACCCGCCGGCAGCCCTTGCCCTACGCCAGGAGTTATCAGCTCAACCGCGCCGCTGGCTGCTGGGAATTCAACGCCATAAGCAGGGTGCTGCGATTGTGGAAGCCCTGTTGGCTACGGAAGATCAGGCCTGGATCCTTGCCCTACCAAACCATCCCAGCTGGAGTGCCGCCGATTTAATAGCAGCCTTGCCCCATCGAAGTAAACAAATTCAGCAGGCAAACAGCCCCTTGGAGGGCTTAGAGCAATTGCTAAAGCCAGGCGCAACACCTGTTATTGCCGGATCGCTATACCTGATCGCCACCCTGGGGGAATATTTAAAATAAAAACATAAATTAATCCAGCAATTAAATCATGTAAGCTGATTTCTACATCCGAGCAGCGCCAGTAGCATGCACTTTAAAAGGTTTAATATTAGACAAAATTTGCTTGTGCTGCGAAATCTAATTGCCGTATTTTCGCTGGCATTTATTTTATCACTAATCAACTTTTCAAGCAGCGCGAATACCGCCCTGGCCGTTTCTAGTTATTTAGAAAAAACCGATTACACCCTCACAAATCAGAGCAACGGCGATTTTGAAAATCAAAAACTTGAAGGCAGCTCTTTTGCCGGAACCCTAGCCCGCGGTGCTAATTTTTCTGGCGCCCAGCTCCAGGGGGCGATCTTCACCCAGGGCTCTTTTGCTGGTGCAAATTTTGAAGGGGCAAACCTTAGCGATGCCCTTATGGATAGGGCTGATTTTAGTGGCTCAAATTTAAAAAATAGTATTTTAACCAATGCAATTGCCAGCGGCAGCAGCTTTGCCAATGCTGAAATTGAAGGGGCCGATTTTAGTGATGCTTTACTTGATCGGGAAGATTTAAAAAATCTATGCCGCAGGGCAAGCGGTAGCAATCCCACAAGCGGGATCACAACCCGCAACAGCTTAAATTGCCCCTAAAACAACATTTTATATCTCTTTCTAAGCCTGGCCAATTTCCTCCATATAGCCCTTTAATTTACCTGGATTGAGCAAGCCTTTTGGATCATTGGCAAATTTTGCTGCCACCTGATCGCCATCAACCACCCCTAGGCCTCCAGCTTCCACTGTGATGGCATGGGCATTGAAAACCAAACCACCGGCTGCTGCCATTGCCTGATTGAGGGCAATGAACTGATCTTCTCCCCGCCAAGGGAAAACCGGCAGCCCCACCCAACGCTGCTTACCGCCTTGGCGCACCCGCTCCAGGTGCCAATGGAGCCAACCGGGCCAATGGCCATCGATGGCATCGATAAAGGCCAACTCCGGCTCCGGTAGCAACACAAGCTGATAGGTGAAGCTGGGATCCAAGGACCGCATCTGCAGGGTGGTGTGGTTCCAGCAGAGCTCCCGCAATAGCAATCCCTTGGGCGGCCATTGGGGCCGTTGCCAAACAAGGCAGCCGCCGGCTTGGGCCGTGAGTTGTTCGATCACTGGGATCGAGCAAGGGCTTGCCAAAAGAAGCAAACGATCACCCCTGGCAGTTGCTAGCTCAGGCAGATCGGGCAGCTGCTGCGCCAGGCGCTGCTCCAGGTAGCAAAGGGCATCTATTTCAAGGGCAGCAACACCTAATTGCCCTGCTAGCGCCAAGGCCTTGGGGCGATCAGGCAATTCCAAAACCAGCTCCTGCCAGTTTTGCCATGGGGCCGTGGGCACTGTGATGGCAGTGAAAATGCCGTTGCTGCCATAGGCATGGTTTAAGGCCTGGGCTTGGGCTGGCCCCAGCTGCAAAAGGCGCGGTTCCGCCTCAACGGTTACCACCTCAAGCCCCAACAAATTGCCTGGATCCCGCAATAACCCCCAGCGCAAACTGCCAACACCGCTGGAGCCACCGGCGATAAAACCACCCAAGGTGGCGGTGCGCCAGGTACTAGGTGTCAAGCGCAGGGCCCAACCTTGGGGTTGCAACCATTGATCCAATTCCAACAACTTGCAGCCCGGTTCTGCCGTTAACAACCCAGTGCTGCTGTTGAAACTACGCACTTGCTCCAGGCCAGAGGTGTCGAGCACCACACCCCCCTGGAGGGGCACGCATTGGCCGTAGTTGCCACTGCCGGCTCCCCGAGGTGTGAGGGGAATGCCCAGGCGATAACAAGCAGCAGCCACCTGCAACACCTCATGGGGCTGCTTCACCCGCACAACTAAATCGGCTAGGCAGGGTTGCAACTGCGGCTTTAGCAGGGGCGAGAAGCAAAATTGATCGTGGGAGAGGCGTTCCAATAGGGGGCCCTGCTCCACCAGCTCAAGGCCGCTGCAGGCATCGATTAATGCGGCCCTATCGGCTTCAAGGAGCATTGCTTTCGGTTGCTTTTAACACCAGGAATTGACCAGCCACCGCAAGGGTTTTCAGTTCATAGCCAGGCAGGGACAATTGGGGCAGCAGCTGCCCGCCAGCCAGCTGGGTTGTGTAAACGCTAAACAGGCCGAAGTTGAGCCGTTGGCTGAACTGATCTGCCAGGGCACCTAGGGGTTCCCGTTGGGCGCGGATCAGTTCAGGGCAGTTCTGCACCACCAAACGCAGCATCAGGGGAAGCTTGCCTGGCGGGCAAAATTCCGCCACTGCTTGCTCTGCAAGTTCCGTGCCAGCAAATTCACGGAAATCCTTAGGGCTTGGGTTGGTGATAACCAACAGGGCACTAATCCCCACAACAAGTAGCCCCAAAGGTTTTGCTACAGCTTCAGCCACTGGGTTGTTTCTGCCTAACTGGTAGATTTTGCACTCCACGGCGGGCGTCGCCAAGTGGTTAAGGCAGCGGCTTGTGGTGCCGCCATACGGGGGTTCGAATCCCCTCGCTCGCCCTTCAACTCAATAGGGCCGCTAACAGCAGTTCCCTATCTCCCCTAACCGGATCGCCACAGGGCAATCCGGTTAGTTGGCTGGCTTTTTTGATTTCCAGCTCAGCTGCATCGCCCTCAAGGTGGCCGGTATTAAGGGCTATCGCCTTTACCCGTGGTGGCTTTGCCGCCTGGGGTGATGCCAAGGCAGCTAGGGCTTCACAGGTGGCGATCAATTGGGGCAAGGGCGGCAGGGGAATGTCCGGCAGATTTCGGATTGCCTGCTGGCCAGCTCGATGCACCAGCAAGAGTTCGGTGGGTTGGCTGCCCCGCAAAAGCGGCAAGCTGGCGCTTGAACCCGGATGGCAAAAGGAACCCTGACCCTCCACAAAAACAATCGCAGCGGGGCCGGCCCCCTCCGCCGTTTGCAATAAAGCCGCTTCCACTGCCCCAGCGGCGTAATCGATGCGCACTGCATCTAGGGCAATGCCGGCACCTGAAATCAAAATTCCCCCTTGGCCGGTTGCCACAAACCGAGCATCAAGGCCTTGGCTGCGGGCAGCAGCTGTTAATTCCAAAGCGGTGCTCATCTTGCCCACGCTCATGTCGCTGCCAAGGGCCAACACCCGGCGGCAGGGCAAAGCCGCAGCCCGGGCAGCTGCAACCTGCAGCTGCCCGGGCTCCTGGCGTAGATCCCAAATCCAACAACCCGGCTGCACTAGGGCCGCCAACTCGGGATCAGCAGCGAGCTTGGTGTGTAAACCACTGGCCACGCTTAGGCCAGCTGCCAGGGCTTCCGCCACGCTTTGACGCACTTCAGGCGCTAGGCGGCCGCCGGAGGGCGCAAGCCCCACCACCGCCACCTGGGGCCCGTAAACCATCGCTTCCGCCAGGGAAGCAACGATCGGCACCGAACGGGGAATACCTGTTAGCAATGGCAGATCCGCCCCTGCCTGGCTTGGATCAAGCACCGCCACGATCGGGCCCTGGCGGTAACGCAAAAAGGCCAGCCCGGTTTTACCGGAAAGGTTGGTTAGCCCGCCGTGCTGAAGCAGAACCACCGGCGCAGCAGCGTTCAACATCTCTCCACCCCTAAACCTGGCAGTTGGCTTGGCAGCAGCTCATCCCCCTGGCGCGGAGGCGCAACAAAAGGATCATCACTGAGATTGAGATGGGAATCGAGGTCTGGCCATTCCACCAATGGCAAGAGATGGGCCGCTGCCCCATTCAGCAAGCTGCTATCTGAATAACAGCCAAGCATCAAGCCCACCCCAAGGCGTTGGGCTAGGCGGGCCATCAGCAAAGCCTCGGTTAGCCCGCCGGTTTTAAGCAATTTCAAATTCACCCCCTGCACGTGGGGGGCTAAGCGCAATAAATCAGCGGTGCCCCAGCAGCTTTCATCAGCCACAAGGGCCATGGAGCTGAGCCCCTGGAGGGCAGCAAAATCAACTTCATCGCCGCTGCGGGCCGCAAGGGGCTGCTCCACCAACACCACCCCCCGCTCGGCCAACCAGGGCAGCATCAATTTGGCTTGCTCCAGGTTCCAACCACCATTGGCATCAACCTGGAGTTCCGCACCAGCCAGGGCCGGCAGCAAGGCCTCCACCAGGGCTTGATCCGTTTCAATGCCAGCGGGGCTGCCGAGCTTGAGCTTCAGCCGCGAGGCAGGCAGAAGGCTGCGCCACTGCTCAAGCCGTTGCAACAGCTGTTCCACTGGTGCAATACCCAGGGTGACGCTGGTGGGTTTACAACTGCCTAAATCCAGGCCCCATAGCTGCCAGAGGGGATAGCCCAGCTGTTTAGCCCACCAATCATGCAAAGCCAAATCCACGGCGCAACGGGCCGGTGGGCTCAAGGGAGCTAACAGCGAGCCCCATAGCTGGGGCGGTGGTGGAGCCTGCTGCCCAAGGCAGGGAAGCCATTGCAGCAGTTCATTTTCCAGAGCTGCCGTTTGATAGCAATGGTTGCCGGTATCAAACCCACCGGTTTCACCGCGGCCCGTGCAACCCCCATGGCTGATCTCCAGCAGCAGATGCTCCACTGTTGCGGTTGTGCCCCTACTGATGGTGAGAGGCACCCGTTTAGTGAGCGAAAAGCGGCTCAGCTGCCAAGCCATGGAGTTAAAAACAAATACCCGTTTGTTTCACCCTGCCATGGGAACCGCTTTAGATAACACTGGAGTTAGCTGATCACCTCATCTCTTAAGCCCATGGCCGATCCCACCTATTGGATTACCACCTTTGGGTGCCAGATGAATAAAGCCGATTCAGAACGAATGGCTGGCATTTTGGAAACCATGGGCTATCGCCAAGGGGTAGCAGAAGCTGAAGCTGATTTAGTGCTCTACAACACCTGCACAATTCGCGATAACGCAGAGCAAAAGGTTTACAGCTACCTGGGCCGCCAAGCGATTCGCAAACGCCAAAATCCAAATCTCACCCTGGTGGTGGCCGGTTGCGTTGCCCAACAGGAGGGGGCTGCCCTATTGCGGCGGGTGCCCGAACTCGACCTAGTAATGGGGCCCCAACACGCCAACAGGCTGGAAACGCTCTTAAATCAAGTTGGTAATGGCCAGCAGGTGCTTGCCACCGATGAAAATCACATCCTTGAAGACATCACCACCGCCCGCCGAGAAAGTGAACTTTGCGCCTGGGTAAATGTGATCTACGGCTGCAATGAACGCTGCACCTACTGCGTGGTGCCAGCGGTGCGGGGCCAGGAGCAATCGCGTTTACCTGCGGCGATTCGCACTGAAATCGAATCATTAGCAACCAAGGGATATAAGGAAATCACCTTGCTTGGTCAAAACATTGATGCCTACGGCCGCGATCTACCTGGGATAACCCCCGAAGGCCGACGTCAACACACCCTCACCGATCTTCTGCATCACATCCATGATGTGGATGGGATTGAACGGATTCGATTTGCCACCAGCCATCCCCGTTATTTCACCGAACGCCTAATTGAAGCCTGCGCCAATTTGAGCAAGGTGTGCGAACACTTTCACGTGCCTTTTCAAAGTGGTGATGATGAATTGCTTAAGGCCATGGCCCGCGGTTACAACATTGGCCGCTATCGCCGCATCGTTGAACAGATCCGCAGCCGCATGCCCCATGCGGCCATCAGCGCCGATGCAATCGTTGGCTTTCCAGGTGAAAGCAACGCTCAATTTCGCAATACCTTGGCCCTGGTTGATGAAATTGGCTTTGATTTAGTTAATACGGCTGCCTATTCCCCCCGTCCCCACACCCCAGCGGCCAACTGGCCAAACCAAGTGCCGGAAGCGGAGAAGGTGGCAAGGCTGCAGGAATTAAATGCGTTGGTAGAAAAAAAAGCCCGCCAGAGTGGTGAGCGCTACCTAGGCCGTTGCGAGGAGGTTTTAGTGGAGGGCATCAACCCTAAAAATCCCCAGCAATTGATGGGACGCACCCGCACCAATCGGCTTACTTTTTTTGAAGCCAGGGGCCATCAAGTTGGCAGCACTGTGGCTGTAAAAATCGAGGCTGTTCGTCCGTTTTCCCTGAGCGGTAGCGCCATTGCAAAAGCGGCGCTGGTACCTTGAGGCCCCCGCAACGGTTCCGTGGATAGCAGCCCAACTAAAGCAAAATTAGTGGTGGGCTTGATATTTGGTGGCGCCTCAGGGGAACACGCCATCTCGATTAGATCGGCCTGCACCGTGAAGCAAGGTTTTAACGAAGGCAGCAATCCAGAGCGCTATCAAGTGCGCTGCTTCTACATCGATCAAAAGGGACGCTGGTGGGGGGAAGAGGTTGCCGAGGCCGTATTAAAAAGCCAGCTTCCCGCCCCCCTCGATGATCAGCTTGAAAGGGAGGGCTTCCATGGCTTCCCGCCTGGGGCATTGGAGGTGCAATGTTGGTTTCCGGTGCTCCATGGCCCCAATGGGGAAGACGGCACCATCCAGGGTTTATTTAGCTTGATGCAGGTGCCCTATGTGGGTTCTGGGGTATTGGGATCTGCCGTGGGCATGGATAAGTTGGCCATGAAGGCCGCGTTTGCAGCAGCCGGTTTGCCCCAGGGTGCTTACCAACCGGTGGCGGCAGCGGAACTTGAACAGCCAAACCAACTGCTCAGCCGGCTGGAGGCGGCACTTGGCTATCCCTGTTTCATAAAACCAGCCAACCTTGGTTCATCTGTGGGCATCAGTAAAGCCAGCAACCGCAACGAGCTACTAGCGGGCCTGCAACTTGCCGCCAGCCACGACCAGCGGATTGTGGTGGAACAGGGGCTCAAGGTGCGGGAACTGGAATGCGCCGTATTGGGGCGGGAAAAATTAAGGGCTTCTGTGGTGGGCGAAATTTGCTTTGATGCTGATTGGTACGACTACGAAACTAAATATTGCGAAGGCCATAGCCAGGCTGTAATTCCAGCCCAGGTGCCAGATCAGGTGGCAAATGAAGCCCAAAAACTGGCGATTGCCGCCCTGCAGGCGGTGGGTGCCAGTGGCCTTAGCCGCGTTGATTTGTTTTACGAAGAGGCAACAGAACGGCTTTTGATCAATGAAATCAATACGTTGCCAGGGTTCACGCACCTCAGCATGTATCCGATGCTTTGGTTTGCCAGCGGTATCCCCCTGGCAGATCTGGTGCACCAATTAGTGGAGCTGGCGAGATGACCCATGGATTGCTCTGGTTACCGCTGCTGGTGGCCTTTGTGGTTTTAGCGGCCCTCGGCTGGCTTGAACGAAGGCGACAACGGCTTTTTTTGGAATGGGCGGCAGGTTCTGAACTATCCAAATTGGATGGTGGTGGCGGCGCCAGGCTGAAGGATGGCTGCCTGGAGTGGACCAGCTTTGAAGCGGGTAAGTTCAAACCGCAGGGGTCGTTGATGGTGTCGAAATTGGAGCTGGTGGAATTGCTGTCGTTGGGTTCTGGCGATGCCCCCTTAACAGATGAAAGCCATGGGGCCTGCCGGCTCAGGCTGATAGGTGATGGCCGCGAATACGACCTGCCCTTTTCCGATGCCGATCGGGCTCGCCGTTGGATTGGTGAATTGATGAGCCGCTCCCGCTGTGAGCTCTGATCTGTGGTGGAGCAAAGCCGTGAAAATTTGGTAGAGGGCATCCAGCGCCGCAAGGAACTACGCCGGCGAAAACGCCTAGACACCATCGCCCAACTCTGGCGGCTGCTTGCCTTGATGGCGATCAGCGCAGGCCTTGGCTGGCTGGTTATCAAACAAGCCTGGATCCTGCGCAGCCCCAATCAAGTGGAGGTGAGCGGTGCCCCGGATCTAAACCGCGAGCTGGTGGTTAGGGCATCTGGCCTCACCTTTCCACTAAAGCTGTTAGAACTAAATCCAATCCTGATCAAACAACGGCTTGCGGCTGCCCTGCCGGTGGATCAGGTGCGCATACAACGGCAGATGCTGCCGCCTCGTTTGGTTATTAATTTGAACGAACGGGCGGCCGTTGCTAAGGCCCAACGCAGCGGTAGCAGTGGCCCTGAGCAGGGTTATATCGATCGCACCGGCCGCTGGATTAGCCCACGCCAACAGGCGGGCCTTGGCGGAGCAGCCCTGCCAAACCTGATGGTGCTGGGCTGGCAAAGCCGCTACCAACCCACATTGGAACTACTGATTGGCGTGCTCCCCAAGCAAGCGGATGTGCGGGAACTGCGCTTTGAAGCCAATGGCGACCTTTGGCTTCAAAGCAACAAGTTAGGTGCAGTGCGGTTTGGCCCCATTGATGAACGCACCGGCAGAAGGCTGCAGGTGCTGAGCCACCTAGCAAAAAATCTTGATCGCCCAGCGGGGGCAAAAGCACTGGATTTAAGCGACCCGGAACATCCTGAGCTGGTTATGGCGGCACCCAAGCAGCAACGAGAAAATTAAGAGTTCAACTAGAATGTGCGAATGCAGATAAAAAAATTTCAAATATGAACTAAGCCTGGAATAATGCAAGGTATTGAAAGCTTTGCTTATTCGATGGATAGCTTCGAATCCAAATCCGCCATGGCGGGCCAGGGAATTGTGCCCAGCCAAAGCGCCCGGATCGAAGTTATCGGTGTTGGTGGTGGCGGCAGCAATGCAGTTAACCGGATGATCGCCTCTGAGCTCCATGGGGTGGGCTTTTGGGTGCTCAATACCGATGCCCAAGCCCTGCTGAATGCCTCAGCTAACCAGAGGGTGCAGTTGGGCATGAAGCTCACCCGCGGCCTTGGTGCTGGGGGTAATCCAGCCATTGGTCAAAAAGCGGCTGAAGAATCGCGCATCGAATTGCAGCAAGCCCTAGAGGGCACCGATTTGGTGTTTATCACCGCTGGCATGGGCGGCGGCACCGGCACCGGAGCAGCCCCGATCGTGGCGGAAGTGGCCAAGGAATCCGGCGCCCTCACCGTTGGCATTGTTACCAAACCCTTCACTTTTGAAGGCAGAAAACGCATGCGGCAGGCGGAGGAGGGCATTGCCCGCCTGGCGGAACACGTGGATACCTTGATTGTGATTCCAAATGATCGCCTGCGGGATTCAATTTCTGGGGCACCACTGCAGGAAGCATTTCGCGCCGCCGACGAGGTGTTGCGCAGCGGTGTGAAGGGCATCAGCGACATCATCACAAAACCAGGCCTGGTGAATGTTGATTTCGCCGATGTGCGTTCGGTGATGGCCTGCGCTGGCACCGCACTGTTGGGTATTGGCATTGGCTCGGGTAGATCAAGGGCAACAGAAGCGGCGATGGCAGCCATGAGCAGCCCGCTGCTGGAATCGGCCCGCATCGATGGCGCCAAGGGTTGTGTGATCAATATCAGTGGCGGCCGCGACATGACTCTGGAAGACATGACCACCGCATCTGAGGTGATCTACGACGTGGTGGACCCTGAAGCCAACATCATTGTTGGCGCTGTTGTTGATGATCAATTGGAAGGCGAAATCCACGTAACTGTGATTGCCACTGGCTTTGAAGGGGGCGGCATCTATGTGCCAAAACGGCTCAACCAAAACTCACTGCTCGAGCCCGTTTCCCCAAGCCGCAATGGCGATGAGGGCGATTCCAGTGGTGTGCGAATACCTTCCTTTCTGCTGCAACGCCAAAATCGCGCCGAAAACTAATTCTTGAAAACTGATTCTGAGAATTAATTCTGAGAACTTATTCTGAAATTTAATTAGGTGACCCGGAGTCCACGCCTGCCTCGAGCATCCCGTGTGGCTGCTGCCTTCCGGATCTGACCAGGTTTAGGCGTCGGAGCCGCATGGATCCGAGTCAAGCCCATGTTAGCAATGGCTGGCTCTTACAAGTTCAAGCGGCTTGAGCCTTACCCCTCCCCAATTGGGCCTTCAACTGCAGCGCCTCAAGCAGGAGGGCAAGCCCATTGCTGTGCTCACAGCTTGGGATGTGATGAGTGCCCAATGGGCGGAAGCGGCTGGGGTTGATCTGGTGCTGGTGGGGGATTCCCTTGCCATGGTGAGCCTTGGCCATGCCACCACCCTGCCCGTAACAGTGGAGGCGATGCTGCACCATGCAGCGGCCGTGGAGAAGGGATTACAGCACACGCCGATGGTGTGTGATCTGCCATTTTTGAGCTATCAATGCGGCCCGGATCGAGCTGTGGCGGCGGCCGGTAGGTTCCTCAAAGAAACCAACTGCCTTGGCGTGAAACTTGAGGGGGCAGAACCGGAAACCCTGGCAGTGGTTAGCCGCCTAGTGCGCAGCGGCATTCCGGTGATGGGTCACCTGGGGCTAACACCCCAATCGGTGCGTCAGCTTGGTTACCGCCGCCAGGCAACCGATCCGGTAGCCCAAGAGCGCTTGCGCCAAAGCGCCCATGAACTGGAGCAAGCCGGCTGCTTTGCCTTGGTGCTCGAGCATGTGCCACACCCCCTAGCAGGCCAACTAAGCCAGGAATTAGAGCTGCCGGTAATCGGCATTGGCGCCGGCAACAACTGCGATGGCCAAGTGCGGGTAACAGCTGATCTACTTGGGCTTACGGCAGCCCAACCGCCCTTTTCCAGTGCCCTGCTGCCGGGGGCCGAATTATTTAGTGAGGCCCTCAAGGGATGGGTTGCATCCTTGCAACCAGGCCATTAGGTCCCGCAACACCGCATTGCTAAGGCTGAAGCCAGCGGGGGGCACCAAGCGCAAACGACCTTGATTTAATTGCGCCAGCCCATCGCTTAACCAGGGGGCCAGAACCTGGCCGATGGCGGCAGCCAAGGAGCCCTCCACCGGCCAACCAACGGCAGCTTCCAGCCAGGCGAGGTCAACCCCTTCCCGGCGCCTGAGGCCCACCAGCAGCAGGTCTTCCAGGGGTGGGATTGACCCCAAAGCGATGCCTGCTGGCAACTGCTGGCCTGGGTAACTGAGCAGCCATTGGCCGTAGGCCTCCCTGGTGCGGGGCCTGCCCAACCGTTCAGCGCCAGCACCGGCTGTGGCACCAAGGCCAAAAGCCCACCATGGGGCACCACTCCAATAAACGCGGTTGTGGCGGGAGCAATGGCCGGGAAGGGCCCAATTACTGATTTCGTAGTGGCCATAGCCCGCAGCGGCAAGCTGCTGGTGGGTGTAATCCAAATGTTCAGCGGCGGCATCTTGGCTTGGTAAGGGCAATTCACCCCGCCTTTGGCGCCACTCAAACACCGTGCCGGGTTCCACGATTAGGTCGTAAATCGAAAGATGGGGCGGATATTCCTTAAGGGCTGCACTTAATTGCTGCTGCCAGTGCTGCTGCGTTTGACCTGGCAGGTTGAGGATTAGATCAAGGCTCCAACTGTTTAATTGCCCTGCCGCCTGAAATTGACGCAACCAGGCGCAAGCTTCCCGCAACTGGGCAGCAGTATGGCGCCGGCCAAGGCTATGCAAAACCTGATCATCAAAGCTCTGCCCCCCCAGGCTGAAGCGGTTAATGCCAAGGTTCAACACCGCTTCCAACCAAGGGCGATCAAAGCTGGCCGGATCGATCTCAAGGCTGATTTCAACGCCAGGCGCCAGCCCCCATTGCTGTTCCAGCCGCTCAAGCAGGGCGCCTATTTGAGCAACGGAGAGCAACGATGGTGTGCCGCCACCGATGTAAACGGTGGAAAGCGGTGGGCCTGGAGCTGCGGCCTCTAGGTCGAGGTTTAGTTGAGATAGGTAATTTGCTACTGAATTAGAAGTAGCGCCAGAAGCATGGTCACCCAAAGGCACCACAGGAAAATCGCAATAAAAACAGCGGCGATGGCAGAAGGGGATATGGAGATAAAGGCTGCGAGGCAAGCGCCGATGGAGCGGAAGCGGCACACTCATAGAAATCTGTTTAGGGGCTAATCCCTGAAGCTCTCCCTGCTACGCCGTGGTGGATGCCCTGATTCTGATTCTGTTTTTAATTTCCGGCGCTGCCTCCGGCTGGCTTGGGGTGGACTTACTGCCGGAAAGGCTGCTGGTGCAGGTAACCAATTTGGAGGGGCTGCGCTGGGTGCTGGGGGGCTTTGGCGCCCTTTTTGGCCTGGTGGCAGGGCTGCTTTTTCAACAATTGCGCCAGAAATTAATGCGCCAAGTGCGCACCATGCCAACGGATTTATTAATCAGTAGGGCGGTGGGTTTGATCCTGGGGTTACTGGTGGCAAACCTGCTGCTGGCACCGATCCTGCTACTGCCATTGCCGTGGGAGGTGGGTTTTGTAAAACCACTGGCGGCGGTGTTGAGCAACGTATTTTTTGGCGTGAGCGGCTACAACCTGGCCGAAGTGCATGGCAGAACCCTGCTGCGCTTGTTTATTCCGAGCAGCAATGAAGCCCTGCTGGTGGCCGATGGGGTGCTGCAACCGGCCAGCCCCAAAATCCTTGATACGAGCGTGATTATCGATGGCCGGGTGCAATGGCTGTTGGAATGCGGGCTATTGGAAGGTCAGGTGATCGTGGCCCAATGCGTAATCGATGAACTGCAACAGTTGGCCGATTCTGGCAATGCTGAAAAACGGGGTAAAGGCCGCCGCGGCTTGAAATTGCTCACGGAGATGCGCCAGCAATATGGCCGGCGTTTGGTTGTTAACAACACCCGCTACGAGGGAGCGGGGGTAGACGACAAATTGCTGAAACTAGCGGCCGACACCAATGGGCTGCTGCTCACTACCGATTACAACCTGGCCCAGGTGGCCCAGGTGCAAAACCTACGGCCCCTCAACCTGAGTGAACTGGTGGTTCGGCTCAGGCCTGAGGTGCAACCGGGGGATTTGCTCCAGCTCAAGATCATCAGGGAGGGCAAAGAAGCTGAGCAGGGGGTTGGTTACCTGGAAGACGGCACGATGGTGGTGGTGGAGGGGGCGCGCAGCAGCATTGGTGAACGGCGGGAAGTAACCGTTACGGGCGCCCTGCAAACGCCTGCGGGAAGGATGGTGTTCGCTCGCGCCTCCGACCCTCGCTAGGCTCGCTGCATCCGCACCTACTTGATGGTTTCGGCCGTATCGGCTCCCTATTCAGAAGGGGGCAGCAGTTCATTTCGCACCCCGCCGCCGGATCTGCCTTCGCTGCTACTGAAGGAACGCATCGTTTATCTGGGCTTACCCCTGTTTTCAGACGACGATGCAAAACGCCAGATGGGTATAGATGTAACTGAATTAATCATTGCCCAATTGCTGTATTTGGAATTTGATAATCCAGAAAAACCAATCTTCTTCTACATAAATTCCACTGGCACCAGCTGGTATTCAGGAGATGCAATCGGTTTTGAAACTGAGGCATTTGCCATCTGCGACACGATCAAATATGTGAAACCACCTGTGCACACGATTTGCATTGGTCAAGCGATGGGCACGGCAGCGATGATCCTTTCCGCTGGCACCAAGGGTCAAAGGGCATCTTTGCCCAATGCTTCAATCGTGCTGCATCAACCCCGCAGTGGCGCCCGGGGCCAAGCCACCGACATCCAGATCAGAGCAAAGGAGGTGTTGCAAAACAAGCGCACCATGTTGGAAATGCTCTCTTTGAACACTGGCCGCAGCCCTGAACAATTGGCTGAGGATTCCGATCGCATGACCTACCTAACACCCAAGGAAGCACTCGAATATGGCTTGATTGATCGGGTATTGAGCAGCCGTAAAGATCTGCCCAGCTAACCGCTGTTTTTTTTGTTTTCTTCCACACCCCTAACCCTGCATTTTTTTCACCATGCCCATCGGCACCCCAAGCGTTCCCTACCGTCTCCCAGGCAGCCAATATGAGCGCTGGGTAGACATCTACACCCGCCTTGGTGTGGAGAGGATCCTCTTCCTTGGCCAAGAGGTAAATGATGGTGTTGCTAATGCTTTAGTTGCACAAATGCTGTATCTCGATTCCGACGACAGCAGTAAACCGATTTACTTGTATATCAATTCCCCAGGCGGATCGGTAACAGCAGGCCTTGCTATTTACGACACGATTCAATACGTAAAAGCTGATGTGGTAACCATTTGCGTGGGCCTTGCCGCTTCCATGGGTGCTTTTCTATTGGCGGCTGGCACCAAGGGCAAACGCTTGGCGTTACCCCATAGCAGGATCATGATCCACCAGCCCTTGGGGGGCACTAGCCAAAGGCAAGCCAGCGACATTGAAATCGAAGCGCGGGAAATCCTGCGCCTTAAAGATCAGCTAAACCAACAGCTGGCAGACATGACTGGTCAAAACTTGGAAAAGCTAGAGAAAGACACCGACCGCGACTACTTCCTAAGTGCTGCTGAAGCAAAGGAATATGGCCTGATCGATCGGGTAATTAGCAACCCAAGCGAAGCCTAGGGATGGCGTTTGGGTAGGCTCCTCCTTTGCCCTGCCCTTACCCCGGATGGCCACCCTTTACTACGACAACGATGCAGACCTTGATCTTCTAAGCGGTAAAACCGTGGCGATCATCGGCTATGGCTCCCAGGGCCATGCCCATGCCTTAAATCTCAAGGACAGCGGCGTTGATGTGGTGGTTGGCCTCTATGAAGGCAGCCGCTCGGCGGAAAAAGCAAAGGCAGACGGCCTCGAGGTATTGAGCGTGGCCGAAGCTGCCGCCAAGGCTGATTGGATCATGGTGCTACTGCCTGATGAATTCCAAAAAGCCGTTTACGACACTGAAATTGCACCCCATCTAAGCGCCGGCAAGATGTTGAGCTTTGCCCATGGGTTCAATATTCGCTTTGAACTGATCAAACCACCGGCTGATGTGGATGTGGTGATGGTTGCCCCAAAGGGTCCTGGCCACACGGTGCGTTGGGAATATCAAAACGGCATGGGCGTGCCCGCCCTATTTGCAATTGAACAAGATGCCAGCGGTAAGGCGCGGCAACTGGCGATGGCCTACGCCAAAGGGATTGGTGGCACCAGGGCAGGCATCCTGGAAACCAATTTCAAAGAGGAAACGGAAACCGATTTATTTGGTGAACAGGCGGTGCTTTGCGGTGGCCTGAGCGAACTGGTGAAAGCTGGCTTTGAAACCCTGGTGGAGGCTGGCTACCAACCGGAACTGGCCTATTTCGAATGCCTCCATGAAGTGAAGCTAATCGTTGATTTAATGGTTAAAGGGGGCCTCACTGCCATGCGGGATTCGATCTCTAATACGGCTGAATATGGCGACTATGTGAGTGGCCCAAGGTTGATCACAGCAGAAACCAAAGCTGAAATGAAGCGCATCCTTAGCGATATTCAAGATGGCACCTTTGCCCGCAATTTTGTGGCTGAATGCGATGCAGGCAAGCCCCAGATGACAAAAATGCGCCAAAGAGACAGCCAACACCCGATTGAATCGGTGGGTAAAGGCCTGCGTTCAATGTTCAGCTGGTTAAAAACCGCCTGATCTGGCCGCTGCTGCTGGTAATAATTGCCAGCGGCCTTGATCGGCTGCTGGGCGATCCGCCCCCATGGCCCCACCCCGTGATGGCCATGGGGGCAGTGATCAAGCTATGGCGCAGCTGGGCAGAAGCCTGGGCTGGCTACAGCCCCTGGCGGCTGCGCCTAGGGGGCTTTGTGATAACCACATTGCTGCTGCTCGGAAGCGGCCTGGCGGGTTGGTTGATTGAACGGCTTGCTTTGGCACAACCATGGGCCATGCCCCTGCTCATAATCGCCATGGCCAGCTGCTTGGCGGGCCGCAGCCTGGCCCAAGCCGTTAGGGCAGTTTTAGAACCATTGGCAAGGCAACCCGATGATTTAGCAGTAGCCCGGGAACGGCTTGGCTGGATTGTTGGCCGCGATACGGCGGGGCTAAACCAAATGGAAATCCTGCGGGCAACAGCTGAAACCGCCAGTGAAAATGGCGTAGATGGCTTGTTTGCCCCATTGTTTTGGCTGCTGCTGGGAGCACTGCTCTGGTGCGCTGGCTTAACTGAGTGGCCAGGGCCCCTGGCAATGGCCTGGGGATTTAAGGCCAGTAGCACCCTTGATTCGATGCTGGGCTATCGCCGGGGGCGACTGCGCTGGCTTGGCACCGCAGGGGCTCGCCTGGATGATTTATTGGTGTGGCTGCCCTCAAGGCTGGTGGCCCTAAGCCTTGGCGAATTGTGGGCTGCCTGCCGCGATGGCAAAGCAGACGCTTCTCCAAATGCAGGTGTATCCCAGGCCGCCTATGCCTACGCCCTAAACATTCGGCTTGGAGGTTTAAATTATTACGAAGGTGAAGCTATTAATAAACCAATATTAAATAGAGGTGGCAACGTAGTAAATAGCGATGCTGTTTTAGCCATATTGCGCATAAACCAATGGCTTGCCTTGCAATGGCAGCTAATCGCTTTAATCCTAGTAAGCGCCTTTGTCGGCTGGAAATAAAACAACTGAGATGGTGCGAAGCAGAATATTGAAATCAAGCCTTAAATTGTGGCGGCGCACATAAATGAGATCCAATTCAACTCGGCGCTTGTAGCTGAGATTATTCCTACCTGAAACCTGCCACAAGCCAGTGAGCCCAGGCCTCACTGAAAGCACCTCATCCATGGATTGCCCATATCGACGAATTTCGTCTTGAACGATGGGCCGCGGACCCACTAAACTCATCTCACCACGCAAAATATTAATCAATTGTGGTAATTCATCCAAACTAGTAACCCTTAGGAATTGGCCGATCGGTGTGATTCGCGGATCGTTTTTCAGCTTGTGATCCTTAGCAAATTCCTGGCGGAGTGCCGGTGAACTGGCGAGCAGGTTTTGCAGGCGTTGATCAGCATCCAATTGCATAGTGCGAAATTTGATGCAACCAAAACGGCTGTAGCGTTTGCCGATGCGCTCCTGGGAATAAAAAATTGGTCCGGGGGAGGTGATTTTTACAAGCAGGGCGATGGCAAGCAATAAGGGGGAGCCAAGGGAGAGCAAACCAAGGGAAAAAGCAATATCAGCTGTGCGTTTGATGCTTGCATTGGGCCTTATTTGCAGGCCTTGGCGGCTGCAGCTGTAAGACATTGATTTCGCCGCCAAGGGGAAATTAGCTGAAACTGATGAAGCGGAATTACTAAATGCAGCTAAATTTTTTAGTGGCGAACGCGCGAGCATTTGCACTGCATGAGTTGCACCAAACGTACAAATCGTATGCACCGCAACCAGAGAACCTGGGTCAGCTAATTCACAGGCACAGCGCCATAGGGATCACTGTTGTGGGTATCCCACCAGTTGTGTAGCAAACGCTCTAGGCGGGCTCTAAATGCTTGAGGTGCAAAGCTTTCCGCGTGTATGCGCAGGCGCTCCGCTGGCAATTCACGCCACAACCGCCCTTCTTCAAAGGCGTTTAAGGCACTGCGCAGTTGAGCCAGTTCCTGATCTGGGAAGAGCAAACCAGTGGCAGTTTGGCGATTTTGGCTTAGGCAAAGCACTGAATCACGCAAGCCGCCCCGCCCCAATGCAATCACTGGAGCCCCAGCGGCCATGGCTTCCACCGGGGCGATGCCGAAATCCTCCACACCGGCGTACACATAGGCGCGGCAACAGGCCATCAATTGCTCCACCTCAGCGGCGGGGCAATGGCCCAAAAAGCGAATATTGGCCTTAGCTATGGATTCAAGCCGTTTGCGTTCGGGGCCATCACCCACCACCAACAGAGGTAGATCTAAATCAACGCAAGCCTGCACAACCAAATCAACGCGCTTGTAAGGAACTAGGCGGCAAACACATAAATAAAAGGAATCTCGTGGTTGCTGCCAATCAAAACGTTCCACGCCAACGGGGGGTGGCAGCACGGTGGCAGAGCGGCCCCAGTAGCGGGCAATGCGTTGGGCGGTGAAACGGGAATTGGCAATCAAATGGTTGGGGCGGCTGGCACTCAATACATCCCAAAGGCGCAACTGATGGAGCTGCCAGCGCACCCAAGGGCCTAGGGGGCCCCTAGCGATGGAGGAGGCCCGTAGGTATGCGTGCATTTGATCCCAGGCGTAGCGCACTGGGGTATGCACATAACTCACGTGCAGTTGTTCGGGGCTGGTGAGCACTCCCTTGGCAACCAAATGGCTACTGCTTAAAACCAGGGGGTAACCCTCAAGGTTGAGCTGTTCAATCGCTAGGGGTAAAAGGGGCAAGTATTGCTGCACATGGCTTTTGCCGAAGGGGAGCTTCTGGATAAAAGATGTGCGGATTGAACGCCCTTCAAGCCAGCTACCGGGGTGGCTTGATTCAGCATCAACCAAGCTGAACAACTGGGGCTGCAATAGGTGGTCTAGCTGTTGCACCACCAATTCAGCACCACCAACTGAACGGGGGCTAAACCACTCGTGAACAAGGGCGGTTGGGAAAGAAAAGCTGCTCATCGCCGCGGAGGCTAGGTGAGCTCCACTACAAAAGCTCACGGTGTGTTGCCGCGAAGCATTTTCGTTATCAGGCTAGGGGCTGGTTGGTGAAATCCTTGCCGCTGCGCTCTCTACTGGAAGAAGCCCTGATGGAAGAAGCCATATGGGTAACCGATGGCTTTACATGGCATGCAACATCTGTGGGAATTGCAGCCCTCTGCACCGATAAAACAATTCCAAACCAACCACCATTTGAACAAGCGCTGAAGGAGGGACTGGGGGTTGGCATCGACCTAAGCCGGGAGGAAAGGGAGTTTCATCAGGTGAGCCAAGGGTTGGTATTGCTCTTTCACAGCTAGACTGAATATATGGACAACTCATTGCTGCTGCCGATTCTTGGGGGTGCCGTATTGGTACTGATGGTTGTGGTGGGAACGGTATTTGTGTTCCTAAAACCAAGCGACACCCAAACCCATCCACCCAAATCCTGAGCCAAAAATGATCAATCACAGCAGTCAAATCTGGTTGGGTGCCCTGCTTGGCATATTTACAAGCGCTAATGCCAGCTTTGCCCAAAGCTGCAACTTCTTGATGCCAATCGGCGGCAGCGGTGGAACCACTGTTGTCAAAAGGGTAGGTGCGCCCAAAGTTTCACCCATAGGGTTGGCACTAGGGAGAACCAATTGGAATACCGACTTTGCCGTAAACAAAGCCTATAACACCTATAAATTTTTTTTCACAGCCCAATCAACGGAAGCAGCCCGTTATCCAGTGCAGGCATACTTAAAATTTAGTGATGGCACAAACCTACAGGTTGTGAATGAATTAATCACACCGCCAATGGGCAGTGGAGCAATGTTTGGCCCGTTTGCTGCGGTGCAAGGTAAAACGATTAGCCAGGTAAATTTCAAGATTGGTGCCAGTGCTGATCCAGGCAGCACTGGCTTCAGCTACCGAATTTCAGTGCAGGGGTGCATGTGAAAATTTTAAATCTGGGATAGCTTGCAAATAGCGGCGAACCGATAGAGGAATAGGCTAAACAAATATCAAAAACAAGCGACTTGCTCACACGATACTAAAAAATATCTTGCTAACTGGCGTGGTGTAGATCAAAGTTTTTTAATCGCAAAAAACGCCCTCCCAATGCCACCAGTTGTATTTAAGAAGTGGGCGCCTATTGCGCCATAAACCCAAGGCAGCCAATAAATTTGCCTCGCTTGAAAAAAATTAGCTAAGGAAACAAAAAAAGGGGGAGAATCAAAATCATTTAGCCGCCCAAACGGCGGCAGAGTCGTCATCCTACCTGGCAGTTACCGAAGGGGATCAACCGCCAAGAAGGTATCTTGCACGGGGCGATAAGCGAATCAAAGAACTAGTCCACCAACTGAAAAAGAAAGCAAGGGAAAATACAATCAGGAACTTAAGGCAGGCAGGGAGGGAAAAAGGAAGCAGAAAGAACTGGGCCCAAGTAACAAAAGGATAGTGTAAAATATATATACCAAAAGAATTGGCACTAAGATGGTCAAAGAGATCAACTCTCCTGGAGAAGAAAATAAAAGAGAGCAACAAAGATGACATTAGAAGGATGGCTGAATAAAAACAAAAAATAAGCGCATTAATCCACCAAAAAGAAGGGGGACTCCAGGGAACTGTTATATTAATTGGAACAATTTTCAAGGAAGACAAATAAATAAATCCCAGAAAAGCTGAACCAATAAACCAAACAAAAGATCGCCTAAGAAATACACCGGAATCAAGCAGAAAAGTTGAGCCAAGACCAACCCTTCCTAAGAGTAATCCAGCGGAAAAGTAAACCAAATAAAGAAGTAAACGACTAGTTTGGCCAATAATAAGGGGACCCAACGATGACCATTGAAATGGTCCATAGAAATACATCAAAGGAAAATAGACTAAACAAGAGGCGAAAACGAGAACAAGGAAAAAAATCAAGGGATTAGATACAATAAAATTAGAAACAAAAAAGCCCGAAAAAAGCCTAAGGCGAAATAAAATAATTGCATAGAAATTTAGAATTAGAAGCATAGATAAAAACCAAGCAGGGCCACTAGTCCAAGACCAACTAAACCAAAAGAAAATAAAATTCTCAGATGAGCCAGACATAAGAAAAGATGGATAAAAAGCTATCGGCATTACAAAAACAAGGGCGAAAGCGAATGGAATACCTAGCCTTTTAAGTCGGGTTAAGGCAAAAGCAACAGGCCCCTTAGTCAATAAATTCTGATAAACAAAAAGGCCTGAAATGAAAAACAAGAGGGCCATAAAGAAACCATTTAAAAGGCTGGGAATAAAATCTATAAACTCACATCTAACTGGATCAACAATGGGAGCACTCGAGTTTAGAAATGAATTGACATTAAAAAAAGCCCATGATGGATATGCTAAAATTGAATGAAGAAAAACCACTAGCACAACAACAAAAGCCTTAAGATAGTCTAAAGAAACATTGTGGTAGACTTTTGGCATAAAGCGAGTAAAAAATCCAGGCATGGATAATACAACAAGGAATTGCAATCAAAAAAAAGAAAAGCTAGAATAAAAAGGTATTTGCAAACAGGATATGCCGGAAAGTGAAATTAAACATAAAGCTAATGCCACTCATCAAACAGAAGAAAAGCACAACAGGATAGGGATACTAAAGAAAATCTCATTCAAAAAGTTAACAATATATTTGGCTTCAATGTTTATTATAGTAATAGCAGTACGGAAAATCAATGAAACAAAAAATCAGCAAATAAAACAGCCACTTGATATAAGGGTATTCGCTTTAGGCAGAGTACAGCCAACAGAATATATCCGTTCGATTCAATATCCAATGATATACTCTTCAAGTAGAATTAAACACTTATACGTAAAAGAAAATCAATTTATCAAAAAAGGGGATCCACTATTTAGCGTGGAGGACAGAGATGAATCAATTTATAATATGAAATCGTCAAAAGCAAAAATAATTCAACAGATTGCTGAGCTTGATAGCTCAAGGGCAAAAATGTTGTCGTCTAAAACACTAAGGGATTTTTATCGTGGACAATACAAAAGATACAATTTTCTAAGAAATCAAGGTGCTGCCACATATGAACAAGCGGATGAGAAAGAAACACTATATAGAGCAGCTGAACAAGAATATCTGTCAAATCAAAAGCTTGTAGAAACCAACAAAGCCAAATTAAAATCTGCAGAATGGGACTACGAATCAAATAGATTTAAGACAATGCTCTCAGTAATAAAAGCACCCGAAAATGGAAAAGTATTTAAAATATATACAAGGCAAGGGGAAAGCATAAATAATGGTAAAGCCGTTATGGATGTTGGGAACAGCAATTCCATGGGAATACTTGCCGAGGTAAATAGAGCAGACATAAAAAATATTAAATTAGGACAAGCTGCAAATATAACTGCAAATGGGGTTCCAGAAATAAAGTGGAGAGGTAGGGTAATAGAAGTGAGCGGCCAAGTTACACAACAAACTGTTAATTCTGATGATCCAGCAGCAAACCTTGCAAATAGAGTTTTCAACGTATTAATAAAGTTAGACAAAAAATCATCCCTCCAAGCCCAAAACTATAATTATATGGAAGTAAATATCCTTTTTGAACCAAACTATTCAGAGAAATGAAATTCTCCAAAAGGATTCCGTTAGCAATAAAGCAGCTAAAGGATTCACCCATAAAAACAGCTGCTGCAACTGCAGGAATCTGTTTTTCAAATGTACTAGTATTTTTTCAACTTGGCTTGTTGGAATCAATATATCAAAGTCAGTCTCGACCATATTCACTACTCGATGGCGAAATCGTAATAGTAAGCTCACGATTTAAGAGATTATCTCAGTCCCCAACAATAAGCATCTCAGACATAATGAGAGCCAAAGGAGTGGAAGGAGTAGCAAAAGTTTCAACATTATCCATAGAACTTGGAACTGTGCTGATCAAGTCGGAAGGAATGACAACAAATGCGCAAATATACGGAATTGATCCACTTAATAGCGCCTTAGATACAGAAAAGATAGGCCTAGATTTAAAATTAGTAGATCTTTACGAACGCGCTGCAATCGATACCCTGTCAAGGCCATCATACGTAAGGGATGCAAAAAGAGAAATGATACTAAAAAATTCATATCGAACAAATCTAATTGATAAGAGGATTCTAATAAATTCAACGGCAAAGATAGGGTCTACTTTTGCCTCTGATATGAGTTTAGTCATGTCTCAAAATAATTTATTACATTACTATCCAAAAAGAAACCAACATATCACAAACCTAGGAGTAGTAAAATTAAGCAAGAATTATACTAAGGAAAGGGTAAAAAAAGTACTTTCAGAAAAATTATTCCCAAATGGAGGAACAATTAGCGCGATGTTGATAGAAGAAATATCAAAAACAGAAATGAACTACTGGAGCAAAAACACAGCACTAACATTTATATTTGGGCTGGGGGTTATAGTTGGATTTGTAGTAAGTGGAATAATATTGTATCAAATCCTTTATTCAGATGTAATAAGTCATCTTCCTGAATACGCAACGCTGCTGGCATTAGGGTACACAAATATTTTTGTAATAAAAATTGTTTTTACGCAAGCATTGATGCTTACGCTAATGTCCTTTCCGTTTTCAATTCTTATTTCAATGGGTTTATACTCAATCATGATGTCTGCGTCAAACCTGCTCATATACATGACAATTGGAAGAGCTATTATAGTAGCAAGCCTAAGCATTGTAACAAGCATGATTTCATGCTATATTGCAACAAATAAACTAAGAAAAGTAGATCCATCAACACTATATTAAGAAAGATAGTATGCAAGCCAACAATCCGATAAAGATCAAGGAATTAACCTACCGTTACTGCAAAGAAGATCCTCATTCACAGGTACTTAACTCAATAGAATTAGAAGTATCAAAAGGTGAACTAATAATTCTCACAGGTGCATCAGGATCAGGGAAAACAACATTATTAACACTAATAGGAGGGCTACGAACAGGAGCAGAGGGTTACCTGGAGATTCTAGGAAAAAACATAGTATCCGCTAATAGGAGAGAACTAGTTGAACTACGTAAGCAAATTGGTTTCATATTTCAATCACATAACTTACTTCCATATCTTACGGCACAAGAAAACATAAGAGTTGGTCTTGAAGTGCATGAAAAATGGAGAAGAAAAGACTTGAACAAGATTGAAGAAAAATGCTTTGAACTACTAGAACTACTGGAGCTTAGTCATAGGGCAAACTTTAAACCAAAAGACCTATCAATAGGCCAAAAACAAAGGATATCAATAGCCAGAGCTATCGCAAATACACCAGAAATAATCCTAGCTGATGAGCCAACAGCCTCATTAGATAAAGATTCAGCAAGAATAGTAATAGGCTTACTGAAGGAGTTTGCAGATACATACCAATGTTCAGTAATTATAATAACCCACGATAATAAAATACTTGATTATGCTGATAGAATTATAAAGCTAGAAAATGGTTTAATAACCTGAGGCTCTGCCAGACAAACCAAATTGTACAATAGCTAAAACGGATCACCCGCATTGACCGACATAAAGCGTCACGTTGCAATCATTGGTATGGGCTGCCGGTTGCCAGGAGGCATAGAGTCTCCAAACCAGCTATGGGAATTATTAATAAATAAAGGTAACGCCATCAGTAGCGGTCCTAAAGAGCGATGGGATCAAAACATTCATTTTAATTTAAATCCATTAAATCCATCAACTCATCATGTAAAAGAAGCTGGATTTCTTGATGATGTAGGCAGTTTTGATGCAAGCTTCTTTGGTATATCCCCGCGAGAAGCCACATGCATGGACCCTCAACAGAGACTATTAATGGAGGTATCCTGGAGGGCAATTGAAAACGCAGGAATCCGAATTGATGAGATCAAAGGCACAAAAACAGGAGTATTTATTGGTATATCAAGTTGCGATTACGGAATGCTCTTGTGGGGATCAGAATACGACTATTTAGTACCCGAAAATGAAACATTTTTACTATCGGGAAATACCGGATGTATAGCAGCCAATAGGTTATCGTATTTTTTGGATTTAAAAGGTCCAAGCTTAACTGTAGATACAGCATGTTCATCCTCACTAGTTGCTATTGATCTTGCATGCCAAAGTATAAATAGTGGAAAATGTGATATGGCAATTGTGGGTGGAGTACAAATAATAGTTCACCCAGGGATACACACAAGCTTCTGTAAAGCAGGCTTGTTATCACCCAGTGGCAAATGCAAAACATTTGATGATGATGCGGATGGATACGTACGTGGAGAAGCGGCGGGTGTGGTAATTCTAAAAAGTTATGAAAAGGCATTAGAAGATGGCGACATTATAGATGCAATAATATGTGGATCAGCAGTAAATTCTGATGGTAGAAGTAGTGGAATCTCTGCCCCTAGGCTGGATACACAAATATTATGCATAGAATCTGCCTATAAAGATGCCGAACTAGACTCCTCTAAAACTGATTATATAGAAGCACATGGAACGGGGACAAAGCAAGGCGATCCAATTGAGCTAGAGGCATTAGGCATTGCACTGGCATTAAAAACAGAGTGCCTTGTAGGGTCAGTAAAGGCAAATCTAGGCCACTCCGAAACCGCATCTGGTATCACGGGTCTAATAAAAGCTGTACTAGTTGCAAAAAACAAAAAGGTGCCAGCAGCTATTAATATGAAAAAACCCAACACAAAAATAAATCTAGAATTATACAAACTAAAAATTCCACTAGAAACAACAAAAATTGGGCGAGAGGGGAGTCCAGTGCAAATTGGGGTTAGTTCATTTGGATTTGGAGGAACAAATGCACATGTAGTTCTAGTTTCAGCCGAGGACAATTCAAATAGAGATGAAATAAAAGAAACAACAATTCAAAAAAGATTAGCCCTTATATTATCAGCAAGACAAGTATTAACACTTCAAAAGATTGCAGGCGATGTAGCAAAAACATTAGAAAATATCGACGAGGAAACAAGAATTAAGTTAATAGCTGAAATATCATCATATCGATCTAATTTTAGATATCGCAATGGATGGATTGCCAGCAGCACCAATGAGCTTATTGAACAGTTAAAAGCCTACGCTAATGATAACATTGAAAACTCAAAATTAATCGTAAGTGATATATCCTCAAAAAAATCCACGAAAATAACATTTCTTATAACAGGTCAAGGCTCGCAATGGAAGCAGATGGGGCATGATCTATATGCTCAAAATCAGATATTTAGAAACTCAGTTGATCACGTAATGAAATATCTGGATCAAGAAACAAATGGGCTTCTGATCGAGAACTGGTTATCAAATAAAGGTGATGAAAGCTTTGCAGATACAAGAGTTGTGCAACCAGCTTTATTTGTTTTTGGCTACGCCCTAACAGTACTATGGAAAGAATGGGGGGTAGAACCAGACGCGGTAATTGGCCACAGTGTGGGAGAAATCCTAGCCGCATATCTAGACAAAGTTTTATCTTTAAAAGATGCCGCACATATAATATGCGTTAGGGCGAAGCTAATGGCTAGTTTACCCAAAACAGGAGGAATGTTGGCAATAGAGGCAGAAATTGATGATGTAAAATCATTGCTAAAATGTTATCCAAAGACATATCTAGCAGGCTACAATACAGTTAATCAACTCATCATATCAGGTGAAAGATCAAACCTAGATGCATTTAAAAGTGAGGCCATTAGCAGTGGCTTTAAGTGTAGTGAATTGAATGTATCGCACGCATTTCATACACCCGAGATGTGTCCGATGATAAGTGAATTTGAAACTATGCTCAAGGGTATCAAATTTGCTTCATCAAGTGGGAAAATGTACAGCACGCTAACCGGTAAAAGAATAACCAATGAAACTGAATCTATAGAGTACTGGTCTAAACAAATTTTATCACCAGTACTCTATAAGGATGCTATTTGCGCACTATCCGAAGAAAATAGAAATTTATTCATAGAGATTGGTCCAAAACCAATTTTAATAAATTTAACCAAGCAAATACTGAGCACAAATCCTGAAATAAAAGTATTCCCATCAATACAATATCAGATTGATAGTGAATTCACTCTATTGAAAACGGCTCAAAAAATATGGGCAGCAGGTTACCCAGTAAATTGGAAGAATATATATAATGTACCAAAAAATCAAATACGTAAATTACCAGGATATCCATTTGAAAAAAAGAAATACTGGTGGCCTAAATTAAATGAAGAGTCAAAAATAAAAGGCCAATTATGGCGAGAACACCTAAACCTGAAAAAAGACAATGATGATAGAAAAGAGTTGAATAAAATGGAGGAAAGTAGTAGCATCACTATGCTCAAGTTGCCAGGCGATATACATTATTACCAGCTAAAACTATGCAAACAAACAAATCTAGATCTGAACGACCATTGCATTAAAAACCACTGTGTATTCCCAGCAGCTGGATTTATAGAACAAACTCTCAATGTACTAGTTAAAGAGGGAACCAAATTAAAGCTAAAAAATTTAAAATTAGATCTACCATTACAGATAAAAGGGGAGGCAATAGTTCTACAAATTGTCTACAATCCTGAAAATTCTTTAATGGAATTTTTCAGTTCAGCAGAAACAAGCAAAAAATGGACTCAGCACGGAAAGGTTTATGTCAATACAGGTGAAACAGAGAACTTGGAGAGTGTGAGGCTAGGAGAGAAAATTAGTGAATTACATTTTGAGAAGCAATTTGCAACAGAGCCTACTGAAATTCCACTGCCAAAATTCTATGGAGCACTTCGGAGTATGGGCTTAGAATATGGGAATGCATACAGAAATCTTGTAACTATAATAAGCGATGGGAAAAAGTGCATTGCAGAAATAAAAAGAGTACAGAATAGCCCTGATAGGGCAATACTAGACAGTTGCTTTCAAGCAATAGGCGCAACAATATATAAAAATATTGAAGCCAATCAGTTACTTTTACCAGTGGGTTTTAGATCGTTAGAAGTTCAACAATGGCCCTTACCAAATGAAATTAAAGTGTTAACAAGCATAAGAGAAGAAGAAAAAGATAACACAATAGAATCAGATCTTGAAATTTATGCAAATGATTCCTTAATTTTGAGCATTCAGGGATTTCAATTACGAAAGGTGCCTAAACGTTTAATGCAATGGATATTTCCAGAAGGTAAATTAAATAATCCAGAGAATCCAGATTGCGAAATAAATATTAGTACTACAGGCTGGAAAAAGCTAAATTTGAAATCTGCGAACCAAAGCCAAGATAACGAGGTTTTTATCGAAGCAAATGGAATAATAAATTTATATCACAAAATGCGATCATGCAATCAGATCAATGTTAAATCAGTTGATCTTGAGAAAAAGAAAGAAAAGCATTACTTAGTAGAGCCAAATTCTAATGAGCTAGAAGGGAGCAACCTAATTGAATCTGCGGAGCAATTGTTCACCATTATACAAGCCATTGCAAAGCAAGAAATAATAGCTAGCAAACTTATGCTATACATTAATTCTCAAGGACCAGTGCAGTCAGCATTAATTTCAATGCTAAAATCTGCAACAATAGAAATTCCTAATTGTGAATTTTCCGTATTAATAACAAGCGGAATCAAATGGCAAAATTTTGATAAAAAAAATGAATTAAGTCAATATTTTTCAGATCAAATGTGCATTAAATATGAATCGAATCGTTTTTACACAACTCAACAAGACAACATAGACCTAAGGCCATATAAGTTCAGTGTTGCACAACCAGGAGACTTAACATCTCTATGCGTAGTACCATTAGTTGAAAACGAATTAGAAGAATCTGAAGTAGAAATTGAAGTGGAAGCTTCCGGAATAAATTTCCGCGACGTTCTTAATGCTTTAGGAATGATGAAGACATATAGTGCATCACTTGGGATATCAGAGGATGCAGAAATTCCATTAGGTGGAGAATGTGTAGGTAGAATATCAAGGGTAGGCAGAAAAATATCAAAGGAACTAATTGGTCAGCGTGTAATTGGAGCACTAGCAGTTGGAAGTTTGGCGTCGCATGTTATTACACAGGCAAATCTTTGCATTCCGCTTCCTGTTGACATAGAAATCAACGATGCCGCTTCACTGAGCACGGCTTTTTTAACTGCAGAACATGCACTGTGCACATTAGCCAAGCTTCAAGCTGGTGAAACTATCCTCATTCACTCAGGTGCAGGAGGCGTTGGCCAAGCGGCTGTTCAGGTAGCAGGAACAATTGGGGCACAAATCATTTGCACAGCAAGTAGAACTAAACATCAGTATTTAAAAGCACAAGGAGTACTTTCAGTGCATGATTCTCGCACTAAAGATTTTAGCCAAGAAATATTAGCGCTCACAAACGGTAGGGGTGTTGATGTTGTACTTAATAGCCTCAATAGCACATGGGTGGATGCAAGCTTTGAGTGTCTTAGTAAACATGGCAGATTCATTGAAATGGGTAAAATTGAAGTTTGGTCCCCAGAGAAGGCAGCAAGCAAAAGACCGGATGTTAAATATTATCAGTTCGACTTGCTAGAAATTGCAAACGGAAATCCACAATATATAAACAATCTTCTCATCAAAATACTCAATGAATGCAAAGAAGGTGCCTACAAGCCCCTACCAGTAAAAGTATTTAACAAGGATCAATGTTCTGATGCATTTCGATACATAGCGCAAGCGAAACACATAGGGAAAGTGGTTGTTAACCTGAGAAATAATCAGGAGAACACAAGAAAAATATCAAGTGATGGGATCTATATAATTACCGGGGGCTTTGGTGCTATTGGTATGGAGCTAATCAAATGGCTAATTAGCAAGGGCGCAACAGCTATTCTTGTAATCTCCAAAAATGCCAGAAGCCACCTTGACCAAAACAATATAGGTACATGGGTAGAATCTGGCATTAAGATATCAGCCCTAAATATAGACTTTGAGGAGGAGTTTGATCTGGAAAAAATAATCGCAAAAATCACATATGAAATTTCCCAACAAAAATTATTGGGACTGTTTCACTTGTCAGGGAAATTAGAGGATGGATTAATAATAAATCAAAACATTACGCGCCTCAAATCGGTATTTAGTGTGAAATGGAACGGCTATATTGTTCTCAAAAAACTGCAGGACGCGTATTCAAATTTACAATATCAATCGCCTTTTCTAATAAGCTTTTCATCAATTAGTGCACTTCTTGGCTCACCAGGCCAAATATTCTATTCATCGGTTAATTCAGCAATGGATGGTAACTGCAATGAAGATACCTTAAGAAATAAGAATGATAAATTGGAACTTTCGCTGCAATGGGGACCATGGAATACGGGAAAAGAAGGAATGGTTGGCAAGCTGGATAAACCAGCGAAACAAAGACTGGAAAATTATGGATTAAGGTTACTGGATCCGGATAATGCATTCAAACAAATGGAGCTGCTACTAAATCATGGTCTAAGTGGAGTTTTTACTATTGATAATAATGATTGGAATAAGGTTAATCAAAATACTCCCAAACGGCTTCAAAACTTCATTTCGTATCTGAAAGAATCTGATAATCTATTAGATAAAACAGCAAATCCAAAACGAGAAGCCCTCCTACATCAGCTGGAAAGTGCTAGTGAAGATAAGAAGATTCTTATTATTATTCATGAACTTCAGAGTCAACTAGCAAGAGTGATGGGTGTAACTAGTGCTGATGAATTAGATCCTAGTGAAAGCCTTTATAACATTGGCCTGGATTCATTGATGGTTGTTGAGTTAGCAGCAGTACTTGAATCAGAATTTGGTATATCATTAAAATTCAATGCATTTGTAAACGATCCAACTATTGAATCTCTTGCAATCTTTATTTTACAAAATCTTGAGGATGGAAATTGAGCCCAAGCAATCACAAAGCAATGATTTCTTCAACTATTAGCAAATTAAATTTTACTGATTAAAAGCGATATTGGTTTTGAACTTCTCAAAGAAAGCTGACTTTTCCATGAAACCTTGGCATGAGTGATTGCCTTAATCTCAAATTTTTGCACAAAACTAGTTAGCATAACAAGTAAGATTGTATTTGCAAGCTTTTCCCCAGGGCAACCACGATGACCTTTGCCAAAAGGTAGATACTGGGCATCACTAATCTTTTGTGGAACGTTGCTATTAGCATCAAGCCATCGCTGAGGGCAGAAATGATTAGGACGCTCCCAAAACTTATAATGACGATGTATTGCCCAGGGTGAAACTAATATTAATGAGCCTTCCTCAAAAATAGATTCAACAAACTGATTATGCGAAGTTGCTATTCGTTGAATAAATGAAACCGGAGGGTACAAGCGCAAAACCTCTGCCACAAATGCCATGGAATAAACAGCTGAAGAAAGTTCGTGTTCTTCTAGGGATCTAGGTAAACCAGTGGTGAAGCTTCTAACCTCATTACGAACCAAGTGCTGTTCATCTGAATATAATGAAAGTAAATAAAGCATTGATGCTACGGCGCTAGCTGTTGTTGAATAACCTGAAAGCATAATGTCGTTGCTTGTATCAAGAACATCGATGGGAACACTTGGAATAAGAGGATGCGATTCTCGTTGCCATAAAACATCTAGAATAGTTGGCTGCTGATTGGCATTAGGATAAATGATTGAATTAAGAACAAATTTCTCAACCCAAGATCGAACAGCATTTGCCTTGAATTTGAAAAAAATACCTAAGATACGTTTTGAAAAGCCAACATTTGCAAGGAAGGCGCAGCGAAGAATAATTGATTCATAGCTATGAAAAACCTTCATAATTTCATCAAATCCACTGATAGATCCAATCGAATGACCAGTTAAAAGTCGAGCAACAGAATCAGCTGAATAAAATTGGGCTATTGCATTTGCAGTAACACGATTGTGTGGCTGAGAACAGAAATGCTGAAAAACAGCATCTGCACTATCATGACATTTATCTATTAAGACACTCGATGGTATATTCCTTAAAGACATCTCTAATGATTTTCGTTTCCCCGCCCAATCCTGTTCATTACATATAAATAGAGAATTACCAATCAAAGGTTTGAGCAACCACACAACAACAGGTGATTTAATAAATTTCTTACTTTTAATTGTAAGTAGAGATTTAACTACGGATGGGTTCATTAAAAGAGTAATAAACTTACCAAGCCTACCCTTGCTCTGTAAATCCGTAAAATTGGAGGCATTGAGTAACTCAAGTTGAGAATTTGAATACCCCGCGCGCAGCAACCGTTTAAATGGACAAACTTTCTCAGATACCTTATCTGGAAAATCGGGTATTTTAATGTTGACAGGTGTTAACGGTAGGTTTAATTGCTTATACTCAATATCATTGGGTAGGTCTTGCTTGAAGCCCATGGGCAAATCGAGTATTAAGCAATCCCATTAAACATAGCATAACCGCGCATGTGAAACCGATGAAAATCATAAGGACCGTAAGTTGCGCGAATCAAGCACTAAATAAGATGATTAATTGACGCCTTTTATTTTTGTGTCATAATAGAAGATATTGCTCCAAGCTCCATGACTACAGGCGAATTCAACGCAAATAATACATCCGCAATGCAGATAAAGGTTGAAGCCAGCAGAATACTTCAAAACGCGTCGGTTGCATCCTATGAAACAGCAACACAAGCCGGAGGGGCATCAACGTTTGAAATATTCAACAAGAAGATAATAACAATTACAAATGCTGATTTAGCGAGCCTGATACAATACGATAATGAGGAATATTTTGGAAGATCAGAAGCTCAAAAACATATACTGCAGGGTGTAGTTGGAAAATCAATACTCACTCAAGACGGTGCTGCTTGGAAATCACTTAAGGGGTCATGCAATAATAGTCTTTCAAGAAATAATATCGAAAAGTACCATCGAGGAACACAGTTGGGGTTAGATAGAGCTTTAAAAATTCAAGAAAAACAAGAAGTTGAAGGCAGTTTAATCCTAAAACGTTATGACTTTGAATCAATATTTGTTCAAACCACTACAAAGGTATTTCTAAATGCCGATCTAACAGCTGCAGAGAGCGCAAAGCTGCATAATGCCTATGTAGAGCTTGCAGCATTGTCCACTAATTATATAAAATATCCTGTTCTAATGTTAATGCCTGGTTGGATGCCGCATCCAACCAACATAAGAATGCGCTTAAAATCAAGCACGATTGATCAAGTATTAGAGCCATTAATAAAAAAAGCAATCTCAAAGGACACAAAAACAGTGAGCTTACTCCGAGATATGGATGAAGAGGTTATTCGGGAAAAACGCTGCCCATTAAAAGGAAAAGAACATTTCTCACTACTAAAATCGCTCTATATGGCAGGCATTAAAACATCCGCCGTTACACTTGAATGGATATTGATGTATTTATCAGAATATCCAGAATATTGGTCTCAGCTCTCAACTGAATGCCTAGAATTATATGGCAAAGATTATCCGAATGTTGAGGATCAAGCTTATCCTGAATGCTTAGGCAATATCATAAATGAAACGATGCGCTTATCACCAACGGCTCCTTTGCTTGCTCGTAAGGTTGTTAAGGATTGCACAGTTGCTGGGGTAAAAATGAAAAAGAAGGATATTATTTTAATATCCGTATATGGAATTCACCGTTCCCCTGAATATTGGGAAAATCCAGAAGATTTCATACCTAATAGATTTTCAAAACCCCACAACCCAAAAGCCTATCTACCCTTCCAACTGGGTCCCCATACATGCCCCGGTCAACATCTTGCCCGAAGAATGATTGCAACAGTATTAATTAGGCTAGCGCAGTTCTATGATTTAGAGCCAATTCAGGGCAAAAGCTTTGAATACGAGGGTACTGTTGTTTCGGTGCCGAAGCATGGGCAAAATTTTAGATTTGTAAAGCGTAAATAGTGTCTTGAAAAAAAATTATCTTGTTTACCCATGGTATAGTCCACGGATTTGGCATGGCATGCCTATATCTATATTATTGAAACTTTCTGTAAACCTATTTAAATGTTCAAGCTATAAACGTTACGGGCTTTTATCCAGCGCTTTACTTATATGTTCTATTCAAAGCATCTTAAATTATATATCAAGCATAGCTGAAAGAATAAAATATGAGGATCATATTGAACATGAAGTGGTTAATCCGGTATTCATAATTGGTTATTGGAGATCAGGAACGACACTTTTACATGAACTACTGGCAACTCATAAGGATCTAGTTTCACCTACAACATTTCAATGTTTTAATCCAATTAGCTTTTGCAGCACTGAAAAAATTTTTTATAAAATTGGCAATTTCTTGTTACCTAAACAACGCCCAATCGACTCACGAAAATTAGAATGGAATAGTCCACAGGAAGATGAATTTGCTCAACTAACATTGGGTTCCTTAACGCCCTATAAACGTATTGCCTTTCCATCTCAAGGGAGCCAGCTGCAAGGTTTAGATATTGAAACTGAACCTGCTGAGTTAAAAGCCAAATGGATAAACAATCTACTATTATTTTATAAAAGAATTCTATCCAAGCGCTCTGGGAGAATATTGATTAAAAACCCATGCCACACGGTGAGAGTTCGACTATTATTAACAATATTTCCAACTGCCAAATTTATTTACATAACTAAAACACCATTTGAATCAATTCCATCAGCAGTAAAATTATGGAAGACACTAGATATTCTTAATTCCTTTGAATATCCAATTGAATTCGATTATTTCAGCTATTCATTAAATTTATTCTCAATTCTTGCCAACAGCCTCGAGAATATAAAATGCGAAATCCCAGCCAATTCTTTATACACAATCCGGTTCGAAGATTTGGTGAGTAATCCAAGAGATGAAATGACATCCATATTCAATTTTTTACAACTTGAATCATCCAAGGTTTTAAACGCATCCTATCAAAACATAATAGATGGAATCAACAAGTTACATATTAGTAGGTATTCACTTACAGCGGAAGAATATAGTCGTATAGAAACAGAAAGCAGATCATTCTGCAAAAGATATGGGTATGATATCAGGGAATAGCGCTAAACGCTGATTTAACAATGAAAGTGTAGTGCCAACATTGAATAGATAAAACACTAGCGAGACCAATTTCAATGCAACGCTTACGTGGCGTCACTCGTTGCATTTGTATTGAATCCAATGTGCGAAGATCTTGAAGTGCTTTTGAAATCTTAGAGTAATCAAAAATCATTGTTTTATCAATACATTCCTTACTCAACAAAAACTCAACATATCCATTGGGCTTAGAAAAGGAAAATGATTCAAATGGAGCTCTAAACATTGCTTTGCGCCTCCATGCTGTAGTCTTTGGCAGCCATTTTTCAGCAACCTTACGAAGTAAATACTTACCAACATAGCCGTTAAGCTTATAGTCCTCATGCAACTTGGAAGCAAAGTTCACAAGGTTAGAATCAAGAAAAGGGTAGCGAGCTTCAACTGAAGAATTCATATTAACGCGATCACCTTTTGAGGAAAGTAATAAACCAGGAAGTTGCACACGCTGGCTAATTTCTAATTCGCGGTTGAATCTAGATAGGCCCTTTAACCAGGATGAATTAAGACCAATATCATCATAGGGCTCGTAGTCACTTATAGTAGAAAGGAAATCAGCACACATAAACTGTTGCATACAGAGAATGATAAAACCATGCACCTGAATCCAACCAGTTAAACCTCCGGAAAGATCTACCATACGTTGAAACCTGTGATAATCAGGCTTACCTAAACCACAAGTTCTTAAACCTGTCTCAATTAGCGTTCTATAAACAGTTCCTTGCTCAATATCAAAATTAGGCTGGTTTAGGAATGATGAAAACTTGCTAATCTTATGCCAGGGATACCCTCCAAATAATTCATCGGCCCCTTCTCCAGCCAACATCACTCGAATACCATCATCACTTACTTGCCTAGCTTGAAGCATCACGGCAGCACAAGAGAGATCAAAAACAGGTGCTTCTGCAACACGAACTAAATCAGGGTACGCATCCATCACCTCGCTCTGGGAAAGATTAAAAATAGAACCATTTAAACCTAGTGTCTTACTTGTTTCAGCCGCCAAGCCTGCTTCATTAAGGCCACCATGATTAATACTTATTGTGTATGTTCGCAACGGTTTATCCATATACATATTAGCCATTGCAGCTAAAATACTTGAATCAACACCTCCAGACAAGAAAGCACCAACATCGCAGTCGCCCATCAAACGTTTTCTAACTGATTCAAGCAGAATGGTATTAAGCTCTTCCACAAGCTTAGACTCAATATTTTTAGTGAATCTAATTTCTGGATATGCTTTATTGTTAATAAATCTCACCTCATTAAATTTAAAGAAGGCTGAGCTTGTTTGCTTAATGAGTAAGTAGCTGCCTGGGCTAAGAGATTTTATGCCTTGAAACATTGTTCTACTACTTGGTAAACAAAAAAATGTGGTGTATTGACTAATTGCTTTGGGGTCTTGCTGGATAGGAAATAAACCAGTGGCCAACAGAACACGAATTTCAGAACCAAAAACTAACCATTTATCAATAATTCCATAAAAAAGAGGTGCAATTCCGAATTGATCTCTAGCCAGGGACAACACATTTAAGCTACTATCCCAAACTGCAGTTGCAAACTGACCATTAATCTGTTCCCACATCTTAGTTTTGAATTCGAGCCATAAGTGTGGAATCAACTCCGAATCACATTCACTAAAAAACTTAACACCTTTAGAGTTTAGACTATTTCTAATATTCTGATAATTGAAAATCTCCCCGTTATAAACAGCGTATATATTTTTATCATTGCTTACAACAGGTTGCTTGCCATTCTGAGGATCCATAATATTCAGCCTTCTAGAAATAAGTGCAATGCCTTTATCAATATAAAAACCATCTTCATCTGGACCTCTATGAAACATTGCATTAGCCATATTTTCAAGCATTGCAATATCTGGGATACGTCCTTGACCCGATAAATCTAGAAGACCGCCTATTCCACACATTTGGTGTAAATCACGAATTATGGATTATTTCCATAGTACACTCAAAAGAGTTAGCTCAATAGGGACCTCTCCAGTGATTGAAGCAAAAAGAGCAAAACTTACAAAGGGAAGATTATTTATCCTTTGCTTTACTGCCTTTGTGGAGTATTGTTGTATTGGAATATTACTGACAGTAATACCCTTCTATATCGCTAAAACCGCTCCTTCATTAAATGCAGCAGTGTTAAGTATCGGGCTTGTTCAAAGTTCATTTGGTATTTCACAAGTAGCCACTGCATCTTTTGTTGGTGCCCTATCTGATAGATTTGGGCGACGGAATACATTGATGACAACCTTAATATCAACCTCAATTTTAGTTTATCTTCTCTCCTTCACCCATCAATTATACTGGATATTTATATTGCGTCTGCTAACTGGAACCTGTCAGCATTCACTTGTTATTGTTACTGCTTATGTATCATCACTATCCGAAACAAAAGACATTCCAGCCAACCTTAGTAAAATCTCCGCATCAAACGGTATTGGTTTCATTGCTGGAGCTTCATTAGTTGGTTTAATAAGCCACCACGGATTAGCAGCTTGTATTCAGATTGCAGCAGCACTTACTTTAATTAATTCAATTATGGTTTTTCTAAGGCTGCCAATTGAAAAAGTGCGAGGAGAGTATCACGCTAGTTTCTCAAAACCTGCAGATATACTCTCATTATTTGCAAGTAAACTCAAAGGAATTAAAGATATATTTAAAATTAACAGGCAAAAACTTCTTTACTATTCATTTGTCCTGCAAAGTGTTGCAGGATTCACCTCGTTTTCAATCTGGGCTATATACTTCAAGATAAAATTTTCCTGGACAGCCCAACAAGCAGGTGCATCTTTGTTTGTATTTGGAGTTACACTATTAATTAGTCAAATATTTTTACCACCAATTTTACTGAGGAAGATATCGATATATCAACTTACGCTATTATCACTTACTTCCTCAGCAATAATATCTTTCTTATTTGGCGTTGCTAGCGACCCAGTATATATCTATGTTCTAATAATAATAAATATTTTTGGTTGCCTATCGGATTCAATGATACGCTCAATGATATGTTCACAATTCTCCGCAGAGATACAAGGAGCTGTAATGGGAAAGATAGGATCACTTTATGCACTTGGCCCTTGCTTGGCACCATTAATAGGCTCGGCCATCACATTGCCATACTCAACATCAACAAACGATAGCGCACTTTCATTGATTCCATTTGCTGGGATATCTCTAATGTATGCACTTGCATTAGTAGCAATAATAAGCTATAAGAAAAACTCTCAAACGAAACTAGCTTTTATGATGGGAAAAAATTAATTTAATATTTTTCTTTGGCCTAAGAGTTAGCCTTCCAACAAGTTGAGGGATTTCTGAATTTACAGTTTTCAATTTAAAGTTACTAATTATATACTTTAGTAGTTCCAAAGCTTCTTTCTTAGCTAAACTAGCACCCGGGCAGATACGTGGACCAATCCCAAATGGAATGTAAATATTCTTGTAAGTCTTTTTTGTATTTACTAAAAATCTATCAGCTATGAAATTCAAAGGCTCAACCCAATACTTGCTGTGTCTGTGCATAATCCACGGTGAAACAGCAACTAGAGTTTTTAAAGGACACCGATTAATAGAAGTTTGCTTTATCTCAGTATGTTCACGTATAAGCAGAGGAATGGGGGGATAGAGTCGTAATGTTTCAGAAAAAACCGAAAGAATTAGTTTATTCAATTCACTATCACAACCAGCAATAGAAGAATTACGTAGCGCCGTGTGTAGATCTATTTGTATAGATGGAATAGAGGCCAAAAGGTATAGACTCATAGTTAATGTACTTGCTGTAGTTTCATGGCCAGCAAGATAAAGCATGCATACTTGATCTAAAATCTCAATACTACTAAAATTCTCATTTTTCAGGAATATGTCAAGCAAATCGGGCTGCTGATTTACCCTTTCATCTAAAAATTGAATCCTATGCTGGATTTTTTTTGATAATATTGCCCGGATACGCTGCGCAGGTACATGAAGATGTGAATATAGCAAAATTTTTGGAACGCCAAGTAGTGCTGCAATAGCAATATATGCAGATCTACGTTGAAATTCTCTAAAATCAAAATTAATAGACTTTAGTTCTTCCTCTGTAAATACATCTGAGAATATCATCAGAATGATGACATCAGAAGTAAAGGATGTCATCAAGAGACTTGCATCAATTATGTTGCCATCTGGCTTTTTTAGAAGATTTGATATCTTAAAATCAAGGCGCTTAATGGCTTTGTTTATGAATAGATCTACATTGTGATCTAGCATTTGGTGTAAGATCGATTCAATTTTATTCCTAGACTCACTCCATTCGTCGCCATTAATAGAAAATGATGCTCTGCCAATCAGAGGCGATAATAGCCATTGTGTTAATTCATGCTTTGGATAACTACTCATATTCTCTTGCATTATTTGTTTGATCTCGCTTGGCTTATTTATAAGCTTAAAATTAAGACCGCCGATATGAGCAGAAAGCTGATCACTTGAATAGGCTTCATCAGTAAAAATTCCCAACCAAGAACTTGATCCCTGTATGAGTCTTAGCCAAAAGGGCTTTGCGGAGAATGCTGGTTTTATTGTTGGTATTTGCTGATTTTGATCCATAGATGCTTTTAGCTATACTCTAATATATTTTAGAGAAACCGCTATACTTGAAAACGAAATGAACTCTTCAAGCCATTTTATCTTGCCCTTAGCATGGCTTGTGTTTAGCACTGGAATAGCAATCAAATTATGGCATCTAGGTATTTTGTTAAGAGCTAAATTAACGAGGAGTAATAATAATTATCAAATGCTCAGGGAAAGTTTAGAAAGGAATTGGCTAAAATCATATCAGAAAGAAAAGTATTGACTTAAGCCATAAAGCTGAAAATGGTTTGAATTAATACAAAACCCACCACTGCAACGATAGCCAGTAGCGAAGGAATACTGGTGAGGCTCATTGGGTGCACCATTCAAGTAAGCTAAAACTAGGGCTTATTCTCTATAAAAACAGTATTTAGATACACATCCACACCAATCAACACCTGTCTTCATCAAAAACTTAATAAAACTATGCCTTTAAATCTGATTAATGGGGAATCAAATTACGCCCTTTGAACCAACTGGAGAAGGAGGGCGTGATCCAACGCTTTGAATTGGTGAGGCTGCTGCTGCAAGACCTCGATCAGCGGCTCTTGCTGAAAATTTGATCCCAAAGACCGCCCTTAGCGAAGAACTCTTTGTTAACCGCATCCCAGCCACCGAAGGTGTTTACTGTGAAGGTTTCAACCTGCTTGAACTTGCCCCGAGCGTAGGCCTTGCCCTCAGCGGTAACGGGGCGAAAGCCATTGTTCACAAAGGCCTTCTGGGCTGCAGGGGTATAAAGGAATTTAGCGAAGGCTTCGGTCACCTTGCGGTTGCCGTGCTTGTCTACATTCTTATCCACCACCGCGATGGGTCCCTCAATCAGGATGTTAGGGCTTGGCAGTATGTAGGGAACCGTCCACTCACCAGTACTCTTAGCCAAGATGGCTTCATTTTCGTAATTCAGCAGCACATCACCCTTACTGCGTTTCACAAAGGTATCCGTAGCCTCTCGCGCATCCTTAGGCAAAACGTCAACATTTTTGTAAACAGTGGTGAGATATTTTTCCGCCTGGGCGTCAGACCCACCTGTTTTGGTAATCGAGCCGTAGAGACCCAGGAAATTCCAGCGGGCACCACCCGATGTTTTCGGGTTGGCCGTCACTACGTCAACATCTTTGTTATCAAGGTCCTTCCAGGTTTTGATCTTCTTAGGGTTTAGGGGCCGCACAAAGAAGGCAATAACAGAGTTGGTGATAATCGAATTGTTGGGGTTTTCCTTCTGCCAACCCTTGTCGATCAAGCCGGCCTCCTGAATCTTGATCACATCGCCTTCGAGAGCCAAGCCCACCACATCCGCTTCGAGGCCATCGATCACGGCGCGGGTCTGGCTGCCTGAGCCGCCGTAGCTAGTTTTCACAGTCACGGTCTGCCCAGTCTTCTTTTTCCAATCAGCCTGGAAGAGGGGAATGATCTTGTCGTAGGCGGCCTTCGTAACCGCATAGCTCACCAACAGGACTTCCTGCTTAACAACAGAAGCCTTGGGACCAGCAAAAGTAGGAGAGGCCAAAAAAGCAGGCGCACCTGCTGCAACAAGGCCAGCAGCGGCCGCTGCGGCGCCGAGACGGCGCCCGAGGGAAGACGAAAGAAAATCCACGCAAATCCGATTGGAGTGATTGGGAATATAGGCCACTGCTAGGGCGATCAATGTATTCCCAACTACATCAGTAGGGATTGTGGTTATTGTGAACCGGAGGCCCAGCTCACCGTGGCATTTAGCTCCAAAACCGACTACGGCCTCGTCGCCCTAATCGAACTCGGCAGCGCGTACCCATCAGGAGGGGTGATGCAGGTGGCCGAAATTGCCGCCCGGCAAAGCATTCCCGACCGCTATCTGGAGCAAATGCTCACCACCTTGCGGCGGGGCGGGATCCTGCGCAGCATCCGGGGCCCAAAGGGGGGCTACCAGCTGATGCGGGCCCCATCCGAAGTGCTCGTCGCCGACGTTGTGAGCTGCCTGGAGGGGGAGAGCTCCACTAAAGACACACCCACCAGGCCCACCGCCGAATTCCAGGTGCTGCTTGAGCTCGACCAACAGCTGGAGGCAGCCAGGCAAGCCCTGCTGAAAAGCACCAGCCTTCAAGACCTGATCGATCGCCGCGACGCCCAGGGCCAGGAACAGTCGATGTATTTCATCTGAGCGCCAAAGAACCTCAATACCCCGCAAGCCCGATTGGGTATGCGGATTTTTCACTGCTATGGTTTTCGCGATTGCACTTGATGCGATGCCGAGCTGTTGTTGCCTGCGAATGCCCTAAGCCAGCCCCCTGCTGGCCGCGCCCTTCAGCCATGCCCCCCGCGCATCCGTTCTGCCATGACAGCCCCACTGCTCGCACCCAGCCTCCGCCTCACCTTTCTCGCCAACAATTCTCTCCCCCGAAGCTCCCACTGGAAAATCGAGGAGGGTTATGTGCGCACCTTTGCCTGGGATGACGAAGGCGACACCATCACCCTCGGCATTTGGGGCCCTAGCGAATGGGTGACCACGGCCTATTCCTCTAGTCAGGCCATCGAACTGCAATGCCTCACCCCTGTGGTGGTGACCCAATTCCAACCCACGGCAGCCGACATCGACCAACTGCTGCGCCGCCAGGTCCAAAACATCGAAGAAATCTTCCAGCTCAACCGCATCCGATCCGCTGATCAACGGCTTCTGGCCCTACTCACCTGGATTGGCGGCCGTTTTGGCCAGGTCAGTGCCAGCGGTTATCGCCTCTCCCTCAAAGAGCTCAACCTCACCCACCAATCCCTGGCTGAGCTCTGCGGCCTGACCCGCGTCACCGTCACCAAGGCCCTCAGCCGCTACCGCGAAAGTGGCATCCTCCAAAAACTCAGCCCAGATGACTGGTTCATTCCCCACTGATTGAGCGGGCCTATCTCAACTGAGCTCTGCCCTCCCCAGAAGACACTAATGTAGTCGCAATAGCCGAGCAAAGAATGGCAGACGTGGTCGCAAACCAGGTCTCGGTGAGGGATCTCAAGACCCATCTCTCCGATTGGCTCGCCCGCGTTCAGGCGGGAGAGTTGGTGGAAGTGACTTCGCACCGTAAGCCCATCGCCCGCATCACCGGCCTTCAACTTGTTCGCGAGGGGCCGCCAAATCCACTGCAGGGCGCCATCGATGCTGGCATCGTGAGCTGGAACGGCCGCAAGCCGGTGTTCCCCCCTCCGATCAAGCTGCAAGGCGAAGGGAGGTTGATCAGCGACATCGTGATCGAGGATCGGGGTTGAGCGGATGATCCTGTTCTGCGACACCAGCGCCCTGATCAAGTTATTGATCGATGAGCCGGAGTCTGATCAGATGCAACAGGCCAGCAGCGATGCGGAAGCCATCGCTGTCTGTCGGATCACCTGGGCTGAGGCCATGGCCGCCATGGCGCGTCGCCAAAGAGAAGACCCGATGAGTGGAAACAACATCGACCTAGCGCGGGGGCGGCTCATCCAAAACTGGAACGACTTGACCATCGTGGAAGTCAGCCAAAACCTGGTGGAAACAGCCGGGCGTTTCGCCGACGGTTTCGCCCTCCGCGGCTACGACAGTGTGCAATTAGCAGCAGCCTATGAACTCCGCAAAAGCACGGACCAGACGCTGACCTTCGCGAGCTATGACCGGCGCCTGAGGCAGGCGGCCCAGCTCCTGCAGCTGGAGGTGTTGCCATAAAGCCAATCAAGGCCTAAATGCTGTAATCCTGCACAAAGGAACGGGCTTCCCGGCTGCGGATGTGCAACCGCCGGCCCACGTGAAGGCTGGCGTAATTGATCTGATCCCGAGGAATCTGGGCCATCACCACTTGGCCATCGGCTAGGGCCAGCTCGGCCTGGAGATCGCGGCCCATATGGCTGAGGCGCCGCAGCTCCACGGGCACCGTGCCGTCTTGGGCCTCAATGAACACCTCCACATCGTGGGGGCGCACAAACATCTGACCGTCTCCTACTAAATGCTGGCCTGGGGTCTGGCCAGGGCCAACACCCACCTGAATGGCTCCCTGAGGTAGCACGTTCACAGCGCCGATGAAGCTCATCACAAAGGGCGTGGCCGGATGGTCGTAGATCTCCGCCGGAGTGCCGATCTGCTCCACCTTGCCGTGGTTCATCACCACAATCTTGTCGGCCACCTCCATGGCCTCTTCCTGGTCGTGGGTCACGATCACCGTGGTGACATGCATCTCATCGTGGAGATTGCGCAGCCAGGCCCTCAGCTCCTTGCGCACCTTGGCATCGAGGGCACTGAAGGGCTCATCGAGCAGCAGCACTCGGGGCTGCACCGCCAAAGCCCTTGCTAAAGCCACCCGCTGGCGCTGGCCACCGGAAAGCTGGGACGGATAGCGGCTGCCATAGCCCTGGAGTTGAACCAATTCGAGCAGCTCATCCACCCGTCTCTTGATCGCCTCTTTTTTCCAACGGCGCAACTCAAGGCCAAACGCCACGTTTTGTCGCACGGTGCGGTGCTTAAACAGGGCAAAATGCTGGAAGACAAAACCCACTTCCCGGTCTTGCACCGAACGCTCGGTGGCCTCTTCTCCTGTAATCCAAATGCGGCCTTGATCGAGCTGCTCAAGCCCAGCGATCAAACGCAGCAAGGTGCTTTTGCCTGATCCCGAAGGGCCTAGCAGGGCAACCAACGAGCCGCTATCCACATCGACACTCACGTCATCGACGGCCCGGAAGTCGCCAAAGATCTTGGTAACATTGGAAACCCGGATTCCCATCGAGTCTTAGCGGTCGAAAAGATTGAATTAGCTTGGTCCCTAGACAGCCTCGACAGGCAATATCAAGACCAATACAAGGCTACAGCATTCTCCGTAAGTACGGCAAGGAACCGTTGTTTAGGCGCAAAGCCTGTGGTACGGTCAACCACGACGGATTTGGCGCCATGTCTGCTGCCCTGCCGAGCTGGTCGTGGCGCATCACCTGGCTCTATCTGGGTTTGGTGCTGTTTTTGCCCCTGGGGGGCATGTTGCTCAAGGCGGCAGGCGTTGGGCCCGCAGGCTTTTGGGAAGCGGCCACCAGCCCAGAAGCCGTGGCCACCTACAAGGTGAGTTTTGGTCTCGCCTTCCTGGCCAGCATTGTGAATGGGGTGTTTGGTCTGGTGATTGCCTGGGCCCTTATCCGCTGCCGCTTCCCTGGCCAGAAGCTGCTTGATGCCCTGATCGATCTGCCGTTTGCTTTGCCCACGGCCGTTGCCGGTTTGGCCCTCACCGCTGTTTACAGCCAAGAGGGCTGGCTGGGCGGGCCGCTTTACAACCTGTTTGGAGTAAAGGTGGCCTTCACATCGATTGGGGTGGCCATCGCCATGGTGTTCATCTCGCTTCCCTTCGTGGTGCGAACGGTGGAACCGGTGCTGCGCGCCCTGGAAAAGGAGCAGGAAGAAGCCGCCTGGTGCCTCGGGGCCAGCAAGGGGCAAACCTTTTGGCGCGTGGTTCTGCCCCAGCTGACGCCCGCACTGCTGGCTGGCGTCGCCCAGGGCTACAGCAGGGCCGTTGGCGAATACGGCTCGGTGGTGATGATCTCCAGCAATGTGCCCTTCAAAGACCTCATTACCCCCACCTTGATCGTGCAGAAATTGGAGGAATACGACATCAACGGCGCCACCGTGATCGGCACGGTGATGCTGCTCTTCTCCCTGGTGAGTCTGCTGGCAATCAACCTGATCCAGGTTTGGGGTCAGCGCTACCAGGGCAATTAAATCCATGCCGTTTGTTATTCCACCGCTTGAATCGATCAAACCAGCGAACTGGGTCAAACCGACGCTGGGCAGTCGAATCAAATCAGCCGCACCCCTTGTAATCCCCCTGATTGCCTGCGTCTACGTGGCGGTGGTGATCCTGCTACCAGCCGTATCCGTGGTGGTTCAAGCCTTTGCCAAAGGGGTTGGGCCTTTCCTCGAGAACTTTGAATCGGAAGATCTGCGTTCCGCCCTAAGGCTCACCCTGATTACGGCCTGCATTGCGGTACCCGCCAATACGGTGTTTGGACTGGCGGCAGCAACCGCGATTGCCCGCAAAAAGTTCAAGGGCAAGGCCTTGCTGCTGAGCGTGATCGACTTGCCCTTCTCGATCTCACCGGTGGTGGTGGGCTTGATGCTGGTGCTGCTCTATTCGCCCTCCCATGGCGTGCTCGCCAGCGTGGTGAACAGCCTGGGCTGGAAAATCCTCTTCTCAACTCCCGGAATTGTGCTGGCCACGATCATCGTGACCTTCCCCTTTATGGCCAGAGAGGTGATTCCCCTACTGGAGGAGGAGGGATGGGAGCAGGAAGAAGCCGCTAAAACCCTTGGGGCAACGGACTGGCAAGTTTTTTGGAAGGTCACCCTGCCCTCAGTGCGCTGGGCAGCGCTATATGGCCTGATTCTCACCACGGCCAGGGCCCTTGGTGAATTTGGGGCCGTGTCGGTGGTGAGCGGCAACATCGCCTCCCAAACCCAAACCCTGCCCCTGTTTGTTGAGGATGCCTACAAGCAATACAACACCGAATTAGCCTTTGGAGCGGCCTTGGTTTTAGGGGGCGTTGGCGTGGTCTCCCTGCTGCTCAAGATGGTTGTGGAGCGGCTCCTCGAGCAAGACAAAAAAGCACGCAGCCTCGAAACAGAATCCGAGTAGGGCACCGCAGCCGGATTCTTGCTGCAGCACCGTTCCTGATCCCCCTTGTTACTGCAAAGAGGTCCGCCCAGCAGGGAAACAGTTACTGAAATTTCAAGGGTCACAGCCAATAGCTAGATGTTGGCATGGGATATAAAAGCTGCTGCCAAGCACCATTATTGGCCGATATTTATTACATTTATGTAGTCATAGATGTGTGAAGTAGACGAATTTTAGTAGTTGAAGTATGTAGAGAGCAATGCGGCAAGTTGGCAGGGGAATTGGGACTTTTGGGAACCACCCAATACCCATCAAGAACGGAGAGGGTGTCCTTAACAACAGGACTCAAATAGACTGCACTGGAACAACTTTTCGTTTAAGACTACTGAAACACCAACATTTGCACCAACACTTTTGGCGGATTTCATAGCACTGCATTGGACTGAAATCGAATGATTTTGCTTCCGTAGACTTCAGAATGCCTCACGCCCCTCAGGACAGCATCAAACTCAAGACCGCTGATGATTTCATCGCTCAAACAGCTACGTTGGCATTGGCCGCCTAATCGGCGGCAGAGACATCATCTTTCCTGACAGTTACCGCCATCAGCACTGCCGAAGCAAACTGGGCGCTAATCCTGGGCAAGGCCTTAATCACTCCAATCACCGCATCACGCAGATGACGATGGACCTTGTCAGCCACCTGCTGCAACAGCGGCACGCTTTATACCGTGGACTGCTGGCGGTGGAGCTGGCTGCGCTCGTGGGTCTGCGCGGCCTCCAGGAGGCACCACGGCTGGTGAGCGTGGTGTATCTGGTGATTTCCGCTGTAGCCGTGCTGACAGACTCTCCGCTGCTTCATAAGAACCGCCTGGATACCTCGGCCACGCAGGCGATGCCCAGCGCCCTCAGACGCCGGGTGAAGAGGATGCTGCTGCGCCGGCGGCGCCTGGTGAGCTTCTGGATCGTGGCCCTGGCCGTAGAACTGCTCTGGCAGGCCGCACTGGAGTTCAACCCCTGGCTGGCCGTGCAGTTAAGCGTTCTGCATCTGGTGGTGTGGCTCGGCCTGATGCTGGTGGTGCTCTGGAGCCTGATCAATGCCCTGGCCGAGGAGCCTTTCTTCAATAGCGACCTGCTGATGGGCGCCGCAGCTGGATATCTACTGGTGGGATTCACCGGCGGAATCGTGCTCAATTCGTTGCTAGTGCTCGACCCGGCGGCTTTCAACCTGCAGGACCATGGACATTCCCTACCTGTTGGGATCGGCCATGCACCGGCCATGCTCGGCGCCGCCTTCGCCAGCCTCACCACCCTAGGCAGCCCGCTGCTGACAAGCGGCAGCCTCACCAGCCTTACCGCCAGCGTAGGGATCACGATCGTAGGCCAGCTCTATGTGGCCATCCTGATTGCCGGGGTGCTGGGAAAACCCAGGGCGCTGGGCAAATCGGGCCAGCCAGCTGCCGCGCCTGAATCCGAACATCCCGAGGTCCCCAGAGCCGCTGCACCAATCAAACTCAGGCGTCCAAGGCGTTGATCATCATCACGCTGGCAACGCGCAATTGCGTCCTGGCTCTGTTGTGGCTCGGGCTAATCCCCGCCCAGCCCCAGAACATCAAGCTATGGCAAGCTAATTCTTAAGCAGATGGCTCAGCAGCGGTTCCAGAACCCAATGGCTGATAATTCCAGAACCAGAGCAAACATGCCCTCAAAGACCTATGTACCAGCGGTTACCTAGATCAACTGCTTTTTAAGCAATAACCACAGGAGCTAAACCAACAAAGCGGGCATGAATTACCAGATCAGGGATGCAAATGAGTTTCCTCATTTGTTGATTTGTAGAATAACTAATACCGCCATAGCGGAATCAAGTTTGTGACGCCTCAGCAAAGGCATAGCGGTGAGGCTATTGAGATCTGCCGCCAACGTTCCCGCGTCTATGATCTAGCCCGCATTGCAAATCCAAAACGCTGGAGCAGATCAATTCGTTGCTGGAAACAACCTGATTTGGTATGGATTAATTAACCATTAGCAACCGAGCAAACAAGCCTCCAAGTAGCCTTGGTTAAGGAGGCATAAAACGCCTCCAAAAGGTGACATCTTTCCTGGTAGCTACCGGGTCTAGGCGCAGAGCTTCAACGAGATGTTGACGGATTTCAGCGGAGGTGGTCATAGTTCAGTTGCCCTTGCTGGCTTGTTCTTCAAGGGCGCGAATCGCGCTGAGCACACCTGGCAAAGCGTCCTGACAGATCAGCAGCACCTGCTCAGCGTCTAGATCGAAGTACTGATGGGCGATGACATCGCGGAATCCCATGGCGCCTTTCCAATCGATGCCAGGGAATCTGGCAGCCAGCAGACCAGGCTCAAGCTTCTCCAGCCGCTTGAGCGCCTCCCCAGCCGAGAGGAACTGCATGCAAATGATATCGAGCAGGTCCTGGCCTTCTTCGCCGTCCAGCAAGGAGGGGGTTACCAGCAGGGGCAATGCCTTGCGCTCGATCCGCTCGAGGGCCTGACGCAGCGGTGTGAGCAGCAGAAGCAGATCACTGCTCATGCGCTGACGCCCTCCCTCAGGATGGCCTGGCGTAGGGCGGGGTTCATGCGTTCGCGCAAGCGCACCAGATCGACCGGGCGCTGCAACAGCACTTCCAGCTCCTGCTTCAGGTGCACAGTGGCAAAAGGGGTGAGGGGATCCAGCTCAACCCACACATCCACATCGCTCTGGGCAGTGGCTTCGTTGCGGGCCGTGGAACCGAACAGGCCGATGCGTTGCAGCTGGTAGCGCTGCTGCCAAATGGGTTGGTGTGAACGAAGAAGCGCCAAAACCTGATCAGCTGTTGGTGGGCTCATGACAACTGAATCCATTTTCATTCCACGAACCCATAGATCAACTGTTTCGAGGTATCAATAATTCCGCGCTCACAATGGTTACGCTCGGCATCGGCAATCACCAGATTCACCGGCTGGCCTGTGATCGCGGCCAGTTGCCGCTCCAAACCGAAGTAAGCCTGCACAAGGGCGCCCGACTCGATCGACTGGAACTCCACAAGCAAATCCAGGTCGCTACGGGTGGGGTTGAAGTCGTCGAGCAGGGCCGAACCGAACAGATGCATGCACAGCATCTGCTGCTCCCGGCAGGCATCCACGATTGCTACCAGTTGGAGCTTGGCAAGAGCAAGGCTCATTGGTCCACTTTACCCACGGAGGCAGGTTGGTCAGTTGTTTGGTCACTTGGCTCTTGCCAGGCGACATCGATGGCCTCGGTGGAGGTACCTAGTTTCTGCAGCAACAGCAGGAGCAACCGCTCGATGCGGTTGGCATCGCTGGGATAAGAAGGTGCTGGGATGGTTGGGGCCTCCAGCTCAGTGCCCATACGCTCCTGGAGGAAGGCGATTAGTTGGTTACGGCGCAGCTTTGACCAGCCACGCAAGCGCTGCTGCCGGCAAATGTTCTGCAACTCCCCAGCAGTGAGGGTGTTGAGATCCGGCCCCGGTGGTAGGAGGATTTCGGCAGATTCAGAGAGGAGATGGCCATGGCGTTCCTCGATCCGACCGGCCTGGCGCTGGAGGTAGTCGCCAAGGCTCAGTCGCTGATCGGCGTGCCGCGGCGGCGGCTGGGCTCAGGCTTCTTGGTCATCGATTGATTCCTCGAAGAACTAAACAGCATCAGCCCGCTCCAATAAGCGTTCCACGGCAAGCTTGAGATCCTGGCTCGACTGGCTGGTGGGGCCACCATGGGCACGCTCTTGCTGGTCGACCGCCTCCTTGATATCGGCCAGGTTCTCTAGGGCCTGCTCTCAACGGAGAGGGTG
>Ga0214921_10000433_pt1 | contig 78543 bp, 97 predicted proteins | sample LL1505_MetaG_FD_177992 | JGI IMG/M metagenome (GOLD analysis project Ga0214921, IMG submission 177992) | Freshwater microbial communities from Lake Lanier, Atlanta, Georgia, United States - LL-1505 | ecosystem: Environmental > Aquatic > Freshwater > Lake | place: USA: Georgia | collected... | reverse complement strand
AATATGGTTTTTATTTCACTCTTTTCTGCAATGCTGTTATGATTTTGTTCGATCATCATGAACGTTTTAAAAAGACTATCAGGTTCAGATATTTCTTAAGAAGAAAAAACGGATTTATTCGGGGCAAGAGAGAGGGAGAGTGTGGGGTGTAAGAGCCCCAAACTAGTGACCGACAGGCAGCTAGGCTTCGTCCAAACCACGGAGTGAAGTGAACATAGTTCAAAATCCTGTCATTGCATGAATACGGTACGTCTGTATAGTGCGGGGAATGGCAAAATATCCCAGGTATTAACCTAAATTAGCCCGTTGCACCATATGGTGAGCGATTTTTCATTAAAAATGGATTTATTTTTGACAAGAATGAAGAGAGTATGCAAAGTTGAAGATTACTTACTTTGTATCAAACGAGATGTGCGAACACAAGAAGTTTACGATCATTGGCTGGATGTCTGGATTGAGGAACGGCGATATGTATTACCGCACGCGGTACGGTTGTAACGCGTGTGGGTATGAGTGGATGGACGATTGAAGTCCTAGATAAAACACAAAACAAAACAACAAAAGAGCACTAGGCTCTATTTTTCATTAGTATATTGATACACATATCAAAATATATGAACGTATTCGAAAATTACGAACGCTTTTTACATTTGGAAGAAATTGAAGAGGAGTTGAGTTGTAGTTTGAAGGAACTTTGAGGAACACGAATGATGGACGGTATGGCCCACTGAGAATATCTTCCAACCAGACATCTATGCGCGTAGAACCTAAAAAGAGTTCTACGCTCTCAAGATTACGGTAATTAGGTCCACCCCATGGAGGATCAACGTAAAGCACATCACTAGCCCAATTGTATATTTTCATGCAATCGCCAAAGTATACTTGAACGTTAGTAAGTCCATATACCATAATGTTATTTCGCAAAGCGTCAAAGTTGTCTTTTGAGTATTCGATGGAATGAACTTCACGAAAGTTCAAGGCAAAGTTAATCGTGTCACCACCAACACACGCAGTTGCATCAGTGATTGATTTTTCTTTTATCTTGCCAACAGCGCTTGACATGATGTTGATTATATGATCAGCATCGCGGCGACGTGTGACACTGTAAGATCCTTCTTCAGTGAGTTGAAGTTTAGTATAATCAATGTCCTTACGAGGAAAAATATCCTCCATTAGAATTCTACTGTTAGTATCTTTAAGTAAAAATTGGACTGCCTCAAGACAGCCCGTGTGTTTACAATTATTTGTGATGTTTACATCTGGAAGAAGCGCACAACACGTTCTATGAACGTTTTGCGCTTACAATCCTTGCACTTGGCAACATCAACGCCTATCATCAGGTTAGAACTGCCACAATGGTCACAAATCATTTTGTAATATTCTACTCCTCATCATTCTATCCAAACAGATTTCGTTTTTAAAGATATTTCATCATACACCGAATACATTTTTCAACATGGTCATTGTTATATGTACCTTTATAAGTCCTTTTCCAATCATGTATCATGTCCAACCAGCGATCGAGTGTTTGGTATTTAGGAAGTCCTATCCATTCAGGCCACGGCCATTTCCATAACTGAAACTTTGTTTTTCCGGGACGGAAACAGTATTGTATTCCCGCATCATAGCTTAAATTTTTACATGGTGGCCACGGGCGCTTATTCACATGCAAATCATCAACAAGGATACTTGGGCGAAGAGTATCTGTTTCCATTACCTTGAACAAACATCCAAAAATGTGTTCGTTTTCAGTGTTTAGATGAACATCCAAAACATATTCCGTACAATAGTTCATCAAGCTTGAAAAGGTTCCAGCAGTGAGCACAAACTTCCATTGTAAAAACGGATTTATTTTTGATTAAATCAATGTATATTGGGGCGACGGCTCTCACAGGATGACGATCCTGTGTTTCTGGAGCGCACACTAGATCTAAAATTAAGGATGGTGCGCACACACTGTATGCGAGGAAGAGGGCATACAGTGACCAAACAGGGCTGAACACGATGAAACCAGTAATGGCGGATGAGGAGGTCAGCACACGGGATAGCGTTGGAAGGAGCTATTCTGGGTCAAGAAAAATGAGGGGAACATTTTTCGTTCTTGTCAATGAACAATGGTAAAGAAAGGTGGGGATGTGGTAGACAAGTTCTTGAATGGAACGAATTGGAAAGTAGGAAATTTCAATATGCGTCCCATCTTTTTCGGTGTGGTGATGGCATCTATTGATGTTGTCATGATGGGAGCAGTAAAAATGGTACACCAAGGAACACTATCTCAAGGATTCGGAGTTCCGGTTGCCTTATTTTTTTACGCACTACAGCCTCTGTTATTCCTCAAGGCAATGAACTATGAAGGAATGGCGGTAACTAACTTAATTTGGAATCTGACCAGTGACGTCGTAGTAACGTTACAGGGCATCTTCGTGTTCGGCGAATCAATTGCTGGAATGCGTTGGGTGGCAGTAGGAATGGCTTTGGTTTCTCTAACTATCTTTGCGTACACTGGAGGTGATTAATAATCAAGAGCAAAAACTTATCAAGACTAAAATAAGAAGTGGTATGAAACCACAGACACTTACTCCGAAAGAAGAAGCTTATATTATTGCTTATATTGCTATGTATGACAGCTGTGATAAGAGAACGTGCTGGAGAAATGTTGCAGATATAATCAACAAATACGGGGTACGTCGAACTAGAATCGTATATAGAGGTCACTCAAAAAAGGATATAATAATTAAACATACAACACCGTTTATATCAACAACCCCAAACAAGCATATGGCGGATTTATTTGTAGAACGAAATTGGTCTTTATCTGAAGAGGAACAACGGGTGGGTCACCTTTTTAAAATACATCTGAAAAATGTAAAATCATTAAGCACACGCGATATTCAATATACATTTGCAAAGGAAGTAATAGAACAACTTCGTAAAATAAACAATGGACGGATCATTCAAAAAAACGATAAAACTTACACGTTTGATGAGTTTTATCCAAAAATTAAACGAATTATACAGGAGTTAGTATTTGCAGACGAAACACAAAATGGTGAAGAAATACTCGTACTAACGGGTGGAACATTTTATAGTGATTCAACCATGAAACGGAAAGGATTCATGCCATTACATGAGACAGATTTTGAAACTTGGTACTCATTTGATTCTTAAAGACTAATAATCGAGAGCAAAAACATCAAATTCTCTTAAGTACATACCTTTCATACCTTTCAACGAGAGCTTCTGGAGTTTTTCCAGTTCACGTTGTAGGGAAGGACTTATATGTCCCTTTTTTTTCTTCTTTGGCAAATAGCTCATAATCAGGTTAACAATATCGTCAGGCAACTTATCCTTGACGGCTTGTGGAAGGAACATCCTTATTCTTTGGCTAGATTTAAACGCATTCTTATTTTTCATACTAATAAATGGATACTGAAATTCAGTTTGTCATATCATTGACAAGTCTTCCAAATAGAAATGTGAACCTTCGAGAAAACGTGATGTCACTACTCAATCAAAACTATCAAAATTTTGAAGTTCATCTAAATCTTCCCAAAACAACAACAAAAAACGGTCAATGGTGTGATACTGCAACCGGGGGGCCTGATATACCTCAGCATGAAAAATTGAAGGTGTATTGGGTTGACGATATTGGTGCAATTACAAATTTAGTATATACTGTCAAACGAACAACACATCGTGTAGTTGTCGTTAATGACGATTTTGTATATCATCCTGACATGCTTACAGAGTACAACAACGCTGTTAAGAAATTCCCCGACTATGCATTAAGCTTCGCTGGATTATATCCAGTTGGAGTACATACAGACGGGAGTTTTAATGCTGTAACATGTATAGGTCCTGTAAAGACTCCGGTTCGTGTTGGAATGTTTGAGGCTTATAAATCGATATGTTACAATCCATCGTGGTTCGACGACGAATTTTTTACAAATTGGTACGGTAAGCACTACAATGATGATCTCCTTATTGGCAGTTACCTAGGGTATAAAGGAATTCATAAATATGTGATATCTTGGCGGAGGGAACCAGATCCAACTCACAGGATGTTGTCTTTTCCACTTGTTAAAGTTTTACCTAATTGTATATCTGGTGTCGAGTTTCAAAGACGCGAAGAGGGAGGACCTGTAGTATCTTATAAAAAATATTATAATTCAGATATGGGGAAATATTTAAAACAATAAAGCCGTGGTGAGAACAACTAAGTTTATTCAGTATTAATAATGACATTCAGTTTGGAATCGGTGTTCACATACACTGTTCTTCTGTTGAATATTGGGTATATTGGGGTGGCATTAGGGCTGCTATCAAATAAACCAGAGATCTTGGATAAGATCGATTACGGTGTAAAGGTCTTTATAAGTGTTTTCTTAGTATGGCGATTCAATCCTCTGTTTCCCGCGAAGTTTACTGAGTTTGATCGTAAGGTGGTGTTTTCAGCTGGTATATTCTTGCTAACAGTGACGATTGTGAATGTTTTTCTAAAAACTTATGTAGACGAAGCAAAAGAGTACGCCAAGAAAGGCGTAGGGCAAATAAAGAAAAGGTTTACTTAGCATGCATAAGTTGTTTCTTCCAAAAATGGAATTAGTATTGCCAAATCAGAATCAACGTAGAAAATGATTGTATCACGAGAGTATCTACTGAGTTTATCGGAAAAACCAATAGATTCTGCGAGATTGTATGCAGAGTGTATTGTTGCAGACATGAGAATAGACGCACGGGAAGGTAGGACCATATATATGAGCAGACGTTTCCCAATAGAAATCGCCGATTTCTGCCGCGATATTATTCGGGAGTTGTGTGAAATCTTACCAGATGTACACATCTTCACGATGAGAGATGCCAGACATAATGACACGTATATTATTCTTGATTGGACGACAGAGTATGTCTGCATGGACTACACGGAGTGATGTTAACTGAATAACAAAAACGGAATTAAAAATTCCAATTTTTACTTCATCAAACAACAATAATAGCAAAATGTCGCAATGGTACGATGTTCACTACGCCAACCTTGATAAGTTCTTCAAGGAGTATGAGTGGAATTGGAACTTGCCAAAGTTCTTTGATGGTTTCTTTGACCAGGATCGGACATGGGTTGCTGGTGCACTAAAAGCTGTTCTCCCCGCAGGTCGTTTGACCGACGCGGAGATTAGCGAGGTTGCGTATTCCCTGTGGGGGTACGCACAGCACAACACTCTAGATCTTGACAAGGCACGTGATCGGCGAATTATGATGGAGCAAAGTCTTCAGAATCTGGAGCCTACAACAAATACGGACTAAATGCTAAAAACAATAAAACGATTAGGACAGCAATGTCCACGTTTCTAACCAACTTTTTATACTTGAGGGGAAGTTCTTCGTACTCTTTAGAGTAGTGAGCGGGTTTAGCCCAGCCCGTGAGCCAACCTAGAATAGTTGGACGCAGATGATCATTACAATCATAAATCAGATCGTACCATGCCATAATGACGTAAGCTAAAGAAGCAAGAATGAATCCTACAACGATTTGGTGCTGCCAGCGTTTAGGGTGAGGGAGGAACCATACTGCTAAAACAAAGGCCGAAAACACCAGGCATTTAAGATTGAGGTAAAGAGGAGTTCCAAACATACCGAGTCCCATTATCTAAGTGTAAGTAAATGGTTTATGAATTAAGTTTAAATACATCAAAGTTTAAAAAGTAAATGCACATCCAATACGTTGTTGCGCGATACAACGAACCTATTGACTGGTTAAGAAGTGATGCTCATGATGTGATTATTTACAACAAAGGAGATGCAATAGAGTTCAAAAATGTGGTTCAATTACCAAACGTTGGTCGCGAAGCACACGCATACTTGTACCACGTTATTGAAAACTACGATAGTCTGGCGGATATCACTATGTTTACTCAAGCAAGAGTTTCAGATCATGGACATGTCCATGATTTGGATAACTTAACAACACGGTTTGTAAATAACACACCGGGATTCAGGTTTTCGTCAAGGTACGAAACTTATATGCTTGGACAGAGTAAATGTATTGATCCTAGGTTCAATATTTATGAACGAGATAATCTAATAAAGTCACATGCAATAGATGAACATTTAGTTGATAAGATTACATTTGGAGAATGGTTTGAAAAGAATATTATGCCAACATATCCACAAATCCTAAACTTATTTAGTCATGCTATTTTTGCCGTATCAAGAACACAGATCCTATCTCGTCCGAAAGAATACTACGAAAAGTTAATTGTACAATTAAGTAGAGAAAACGCTCCAATCGAGGCCCATTTCCTAGAGCGTAGTTGGTTTTATGTATTTAACTGCCATATCTAAGAACTCATCCATTGATCTACCTGTTCTTTGATACCAGGGATGTTTGAGAATGAAAGAAGCTGATTTTTGAACTTCATGTTTTTCTTGTGGTTATTCACATCAAAACTAGTCACAAGATTCACAAGTCTATCATCTCGAACATATTTGGAAAAGTTTCCTATTAACCTAGCACATTCGGCAGAAGACTTGGTAGCCAAAAAGGTGGCAATACGTTCAGGCATTCTTATATACGTGTATCGTCTTACATTAAGACCGGATTACGAATAGACAGCATAACCGATAGAGTATATGCCAAGTAGAAGCGCGAACACCAATTTAATAGGGTCTACTCTCTGGATGTAGAAGAAGAGTCCCATCATAGCTGCCATCATAATGGTATCTCCGAACAAGGTAGCCACTCCACCACGATTAACGTATAGTTTGAACAGATCAATGATTGCATTTTCGCCTTTAGGTAGAGGAATGATCACAAGGTAGTACAACAAAACATCATGTAGGATCTGGTAAATGATGGCAACTAAAAATACTAAAAATGGTGAAGTTTTAGGAACAGTAAAGAATGCTAACATGATTACGAGAATGAACACTAAGCAATCGAGAAGAGAGCCGGTGAGCTTATACTTTTCGTACCACTCATTCAAAAAGGAGTTGAGAACAAACACCTTTTTGGTAATCATAATCACTAAGAAATCTATCCACACAACAGCCGTTGCAATAGCTAGTAGGTTCATTATATTTGTTCAACCTTTTTTGCTTCAATTTTTGGATTATTGATTGCCAACTTATACTTCGCACTCATATGAAAGTCGAATGTACATTGGTGATCTTCCGGAACTTTACATTTCAGACAGACCTTGTGTCCACACTTACAATCAATAAGTATATGCGACTTCTTCTTACAGAACTCACAACGGTCCATTATGTTAATCGTGCTTCAAACTTAAGGTGCTGCTTACTTCTCCAAAGTTCATCCATTTTTACCTTTTCATTCTGAAGATTAGCTTCTTCGGCCCACTTCTCTTCAATGCGCCGATCGAATTCGGCAAGTTTCTTTCGGTCACCACACTTGCGTACTTCCTTGTACTCATGTAGTTCTTCACGAATTGCTTCAATTTCAAGACGTTTAGCATCAATTTGTTCATCAATAGTATCTCGTGGGCGAGGGGGCATAGTCTTCATGTACTTTTCCCACTCGTACTTCATAAGATCTCTCAGATCCTTACGTTCTTTAGCCCTTATCTCTTCTAGTTTCCCGTCCGTCAGATCGTGAACGGCAAACTTGAACAGGGGCTTGTCGTGAATATAGTCCAGTGGTGCGATAACTTCGCGCACACGCTGAGAATATGACCTACGGGTTGCATAAAGTTTCCAAAAAGTGTTGTCGTCGGCATATGCCAGAAGATCGTGAATATCCTGAACCGAATGAAACCAGTTCCGCCGCAGTAGGAAATCCAGGTCGCTATACGACATGAACTCAAATGCCATGTTTAGTACTATGGATTGGGCGTACTACTTCTAGATTCGTTTTTCAAGTCATAAAGTAATGGTCAACACGAAGTTACCTGAACTGGCTGAAACAAAGGCCCAGACTTTACCAGCTGCCAGTCTGGAGTCACTGAAACTTATGCGCGAAGAACAGTGTTCCCGCGCCTCGCAGGATTTCAAGTTACAGCCTGTGCAGCGTTTTTTGCGGCGCGTTCTGTCACCAGATTCGCCAACACGGAGTTTACTGATGGTACATGGAACTGGAGCAGGAAAAACATGTTCGGCAATTCAGATTGCTGAAGAGTACATTATTCGCCCCGAGTTTCAGGATAAGAGAGTATTAGTACTTTCCAACCCAACGATCCAGGAGAATTTCAAGAAAGAGATCTTTGATGTTTCTCGTGTAGATCCCGATGGATCTGTTATATCTCAACAGTGCACTGGGCGGCGATATTTGGAAATGCTTGAGCGGTCTAGCGACGAAACTTTGCGGTATACGGACCGTGCAAGCCGTAATCGGTTAGCGGCCAGAGCATCTCGAATTATTTCTGAGTTTTATGAGTTCTTTGGTTATGAAGGATTCGCAATTATGGTGCGGAACGAGTTAGATAAACGTTCTGCGTCTGAACAAGCTAAATGGATCCACGAAACATTTGATAATCGTTTAATTATTGTGGATGAAGCCCATAATCTTCGTGTAACTGATGATATGACGGAAACAACAGTAAGTAAACTGGCAGCCAAAGAGTTACAAAACATTATTCAGATTGCGAACGGCATGACGCTGGTTTTATTAACTGCTACGCCAATGTACGACACGTACGATGAAATCGTGTACTACTTCAACCTTTTTCTGTGGAACGAAAAGAAGATTCCGCCTACTAAAAGCATCAAGCCATCAGATATATTTACGGAGTCCGGAGAGTTCAAAGAAGGGAAGGAACAGGAATTCAGACGTTTGTGTCAAGATTATGTTTCATTCATTAAAGGCGAGAACCCTTTTACGTTTCCTTTCCGCTTACCTCCTCCAGAAAACTTGACTGCCGAAATTGATCGTGAGAAGGATGTGGATGGAAACCCAATTAAGAATCCCCGCAAGTATTTGAAGTTAGTAAAATCGTATGTTCATCCAAATCAGGAGCGCGAAATCAAGAAACTCTCATCAAGTTCGAAAATAATGTCAGAAGAGTCGCCAACTGTATGTGCTTTCCCAGACGGCAAGACATTTCGCGAAACGTTTGACATGAAAGGAGAAGAGTATTCTTACAAAGGCGAAAAGTTTTTGGCTCCGTCAAAGATTGCACTATACAGTTCCAAATTTGGGCTCATTACGCGCATACTGAAAGAAACGGATGGTATAGTGTTTGTGTACTCAAATTTAGTAACAGCGGGAGCACAATTGTTTGCGATGTGTTTGGAAGAGCACGGGTACGAGTCGGCAATTGGACGACCATTACTGAAAGATACGTCTGACGAAGTGAAGCGTGGATCAAAGGGGCGGTATATTCTAATTACATCAGATACATCTGAAACTGATATTCGCAAATCGCTGGACCGTCTGCGCAACAAAGCTAATATTGACGGTTCAGATATCCGGGTAGTGGTAGCATCTTCAAAAATAGCGGAAGGTGTAGATTTCCGGTACGTCCGTCAGATGCATGTACTTGATCCGTGGTACAATATGAGCCGACTTGAACAAGTGTTGGGTCGCGGAATGCGTACGTGTTCACATGCGCTACTACCGTTTGAAGAACAGAATTGTACGATTTATTTGCATGTGTGTCGGTACCCTAAAGGCAAACAGGAAACTCTGGATGAGTACGTCTACCGAGCATTCGTCGAACCCAAGGCACAGAAGATCGCTAAAGTTAAGAGAGTGGTTATGGAATCTGCGATGGACTGCGAACTCCAAAATTCCGTGAACAGTTTACCGGACGATTGGCGTAACCAGAAAGTTCCACAGATTCGGGCGCAGGACAAGAAGGAGCTAAAGTTATCTTTAGCAGAAATGTTTGCTCCGACATTTGAAGACAAGATTACTGGTCTTGTGTGCCAAGTAGAATCTTCAGAGCCGGACACGACACATTCACGACCTTTGTCATCAATTTTGGATGTGCGTGACGAAGTATTTGACAAATTGATCAAACTGTTCAAACAGAAACCAATTTGGAATCTGAAGGATTTATCGAATCAGGCTTTGTTGAAGGAGTATGATCCGAGTGTTGTTCAGTACCTGATTCAGAACGCTATTGATACTCCTTTGAAAGTGGGTGAAGGGTATTTGGAATCCAAAGGCGATTTTGTAGCGTATTCTAGTGGATTAAATCAGACGATGCTGGAGCGTGTACTCAAAAAGCAAGAACCACGGGAAATTATGTTTTCAGATGTAGTATTTGACGAAGAAGAAACTGATGTACCAACACTAGAAGCAAAACGTGCCGAATTACCAGAGTATGTAAAAACGTTTTCTACAGAGATTCAGGATTGGTACATTGTGGACGCTATGCTCACGAAATCCGAGAAGGTTGCTTATCTGCTGTCTGGAAATTGGGACCAGCCATATTCTAAGCCGCTTAAGACTGGAAGTATTTATGTCCTGGGACTGAATCGAGTATTTGATTCTGATTTGAAGCCGGTGGTGCCAGTGGGCGAACAGTTAGACGACTACAAACAGTGGCGTCGTGTTTTAGAAGATCGTTTCATTGCGCGAAAATCTGATATATTTGCATCAATGAAAGACGACAAGATCATTTTCAACTTGAATCCCAAAAATAACGAAGTTGAAGTCGTAGGACGCACGAAAACGATCGGAGGACAGGCTTGTGCTTCTTTTAAAGAAGAAACGCTGAACAGTTTTGCGAAATGGTTGAACGGGAAAGACTTTCCTGAAAAGGCGAAAGGCAAGAAAGACAGGTGTTTGTACTTGAACTTCTTGATTCGCGAAGCTGTATTAGCTGGAAAGCAAGGTTTGTACTGGATTACGCCGGAAGAATTTGAGGTTATAAATGAGAAAGGAAATAAGGAACTACGCGAAAAACTTCGCGACTAATGGTTGTTCGGTTTCTGAACAATAGATCCTCAATGGATTTTTTGGGAGCTTCAATTTTTTCCAAAATGTTGGCAGTGAAAAACCGATAATTTATTCCTAACCGAATGAATAACAAAATGGATCCTTTGTTTGACCGTCGCGAACTTCAGAAGAAGGTCCATATTGATTCGAAGTTCCTTCAAAAAAACATGCAAGCCTCAATTTTAGCGCAGCTCAAGATGAATTACGAAGGTATTTGTTCAGCTGAAGGATTTATTGAGCGAAACAGTGTTACGCTCGTAGATTACTCGGTAGGGCGGACGAATTATACAAAGAGCGGAGTTGATTACGACGTCAAGTTCCAGGCGGATGTGTGTCTGCCCCATCCTGGACAGAAACTTAAGGCGCGAGTGACAGTTCGATCAAAGGTTGGTATTCACGCCGAAACTCCGCCAATCAAGGTCCTCATTCCTCGTGATCTTTATTTTGGAGACGAAGAGTTCTCAAAGATTGAGGAGGGTCAGGATATTGAGTTTGAAGTTGTAGGGGCTCAATTCAAGCAGAAGGATACAGAGATCATTGTAGTTGGTAAGTTGCTACACACGGTAGAGAGCGTACCTGTTCCTCAGATTGGAACACCTGAGCCGATGCTTGTGGCACCGGTAGCACTTGCTGAAGGTGAGAAACAGGTAGTGATTATGCCAACTATTCCTGAAACAGAGAAGAAGAAGCGCAGACTGAAGAAGGGTGGTGATTCAGCTTTGGGTCCCGACACTCTTCCCCCACCTCCTCCGCCAGTTTAAACATCAAAATCATAGATAAAACAAATGAATACCTTTGCTCGTACTGAGAAGGAACTGCTCAAGGATCAGCTGGATAAGCTAGAGGCGAATGAGCACCGCCAAATTTTTGATATTGTACAGAAGTATACTCAGGAGTACACGAAGACCGAAAAGGGTATCTTGGTTTCAACGAATGTTCTAGACAATAAGTGCCTTATTGAAATCCAGAATTACGTAACTTTTTGCCTAGATCAGAAGAAACGTATGGACGAAGATCAGAAGACAAGGAAGACATATGAACGTATGATCCCAGAGTAAAAATGGACTGATTAATGTCCAAGTAAAAAGATAATATTAGTATGGATATAATCTCCAAGGAGATTATTGGATCCATCGGCGAGTTTGTCGCCGTTGCAAAAAAGGATCATAAAGCAGAGTTAGAATGTAAGCTGCTTTCTGATAAGATCCAAACGAAAGACGTCGCTGATCGTCTAATAAAAACCATCCAGGGTCTATCTGTTGGTACTGTTGTGGAAACGCACAACATGACGTTCTCGTATCCCGACAAGACACGAGTCAATGTCATGGAAACAGGTAATATATTTAAGCTGGTATCTACTGCATCCTTCAAGGACCTTCCTCTATCAGTTGAGCGTAAAGAGCCGTATTACAACGGCACGAAGCGCGACACAATTGAGGTATCTGAAGCGTCTTCGAAGTTTACTCTGCGTAAGGAAACGCAGATCCGCAAAGATTGGCAGGGTGATCCAAACGATCCGAAAGCTCATGTCCGTCTAATTCATCGGCGCTCATTCAAGACTGCAACTGAACTGTTCCGCATTGATTTCTCAATGATTAAGTCGCGTGGCGTGAACGTTAAGCAGAGTTTAAAAACTATGCTGAAGCAGCAGCCGAAATACGAGTTGGAAATTGAGTTTGTGAATCATGAAACGAAGATGGAGCCAGATGTGGTGGTAGAGGAGTTTCAAAAAGTTATTCTTATAATTCTCCAGTCGTTTTACCAGACGTCGTTTGTACTTCCTGTTTCAGACATTCAGAGGTACAGCCAGGAATTCAAGAATTCTGGACTAAAGTTCTACAATCCTGTCACGATGATGCGCCGACACCTAAGTTCAGAAATTCCGTACAATATTTCTAAAGGGTACACTGTCACAATCAAGGCGGACGGTGAGCGCGCAGGACTGTACGTTTCGCGTGATCGCAAGTTATTAAAAGTCACGAATCGGGGGGTTACGTGGACGGGAATTACGGCGATGAACGATTCACACATTGGAGATTTCGTGGATGGCGAGTACATTCTGGAAAAGAACTTGTTCTGTATCTTTGATATTTACCGGTTTCGTAATCGCGACGTCAAAGCGCTTCCTCTGATGAAGACGGACGAGGACACAACTCTGAATTCTCGTTTAGGAGTTGCGCGGGCGTTCATTGATGATTTGAAAACGCAGTTTACAACAGCGTATTCTCTGATTCCGCTGCGTGTCGAAACAAAACAGTTCTTTGCGGGTGATGGAAAGACGATGGAGGAAGCGATTCGTACGGTTTTGAATACTGAGTATGAGTTTGAAACGGACGGTCTTATCTTCACGCCTCGTGATACGGGGGTAGCACCAACGGAAGATACAAGGGGAGATACGTGGATGCGGGTATACAAGTGGAAACCCGCCGATCAGAACAGTATTGATTTCCTGGTAACAATTGACGACAAGGAAGGATTTGATCCTGTTCTGAACGTTCCGGCAAAGCAGGGACAGCTGTACGTGAGTCGTACTCCGCGCGACGACAATATCATATATCCTCGCGAAACGATGACTGGAGAGTACACTGAACCTGCATTACCCGAAAGTCTATCAAAGGTCGCGGAAATGAATACACGTATCCCCAGCGTATTTCAGCCGTCAACGCCTCGTGATCCGGAAGCGTACAAAATCACAATTCCTCTGAATGATAAGGGTCTAACAGTAGACCAGAACGGCGATAAAGTAGAAACCAATACGATCATTGAGTGCGCGTACGATACTGAAACCCACCGATGGACGGTTATGCGTACGCGGTACGACAAAACGCACCAGTACCGTGTTCTTCACCAGCCGCAGTATGGTAACGACATTTCTACAGCTGACTCAATTTGGACGTCTATGCACGTTCCTATTCCTGAAGAAATGATCATGTCGTTCACAACAGCTATTGTTGATGCGGGATTGGAAGACGATTATTATCGCGACGACCTGAAACGCAGTACACGTGTGTTTGCGGATGTGTACACGTTTCATAATCGTGTAAAAGAAGAACTGTACCGCAACGCTCTGGAAAAAAACCAGACTTTACTTGAGTTAGCTATGGGTCGGGCGGGAGATTTACAAAAGTGGAAGAAGGCGCATTGTTCAAAAGTTGTGGGAATTGATGTTTCGTTAGCAAATATTACAGCTGGAGTTCAGGGTGCGGCAATTCGGTACATTAACGACAAGAAGAAGAATCCTCATTCATATATTCCTCCCTCGCTGTTTCTGGAAGGCGATATTAAGTACTTTCCTCTGTTTGAACAGGAGGATAAGTACATGCCAATTTTGTTGGGGACAGAAACTGCGCCGACCGAATACCTCCAGCAGTTTCACGGATTACAGGAATTTGATGCGGCCAGCTGTCAGTTTGCAATCCATTATGCTTGTGAAACCGAGGAAACGTTCCGTGGATTTGTAAAAAACATTCACAAATACTGCAAGGACGTATTCTTCGGAACATGTTTGGATGGGCAGGCAGTGTACTCGCTCCTTATGGGAAAGAAGACTCACCTGTTTGGAAACGAGAAGCAGTTAGCTGGAGAGTTCACAAAACAGTACGAGGACCGCGAGAACTGGACTGAAGAGTTTGGATTAGGAATCAAAGTGTTTCTGGAAAGCTTTGATAAGCCAGCCGTAGAGTACCTTGTTCCGTTTGGAAAAGTTACGGAAATCTTTGCAGAGTACGGGTTCTCGTTACAGGAAACATCTCTATTCTCCGAGCTGTACGAAAAGCAGACCAATATCAGTTTAACAAAGGAGCAGCAGACTTACGCGTTTATGAATCGCACATTCATCTTCAAGCGTACTGGAAAGAAGAAGGAGGAGCCGGAAGTAGAGCCTTTACCAGGCGAACCTGAACCCAAACTTGACGAACTGGTTTCGCCCCCCGAGGAATCGAAGAAGGAGAAGCGGAAACTAAAGAAGAAGGTGGAAGAAGAGCTGGAGCCGGTACTCTTTAATGTCGGTGACGAAACCGGCGGAGAGTTTATGGGATTCAGCAATGATGCGAAGCAGACGGTAGAGATTGCTGGGACAACGTATCCTACGGTCACACATTATGTAGGATCAATGGAAGCTCTGGAATCAAAGAACGATACGATCAACGAAAAGATCATGAAGGCGGCATCAGCGAAGGCGGCTAAGGCTTACCTCAAAAAGTTATCAAAGAACGAAACGTGGGAATCGAAGAAAGATCAGGTGATGCGCGATGCGATCAGGGCTAAGTTTACTCAACATCCAGATCTTCGTACGAAGTTGCTGGATACTGGAAAAAGACCGATAGGGTTTGCGGACGCTCGGGATATTTACTGGGGAATCGGAACGTCAATGGATACAGACAAAGCTAAACTAGCATCAAAGTGGCGCGGACTCAATAAACTTGGAAAAATGCTGGAAGAACTGCGTTCTCGTTTGTTGGACGAAGCTAATTAAACGTCTTCCAGAGGTGGTGGAGGTGGAGGTGGTAGTTCGTAGTTTGCACGAATCTGGGTAGGAGTGAATTTCACAATCATAGGTTTGGCAGCAAACGGATTTTTCAATCCTTGAGGCATGACATTTTTTGGAGCTTCAGGTTCTACTGGATAAGTCATACTGCGCTGACGTTCCAAAGGAACACGTACAGGATTGTGTCGGACTTCTACTGCTTCATCATGATATACCGGATTCACGAGCTTTTGTTTAGGTGAGCGACGGCTGTAAGCAACTGCAAAAGCTACACCAAGAACACCAACGACAGAAGCACCGGCAGCAATTCCAACAACAGCAATATCTGGAGAGTTAGAGTTAGAAACCTGCTGGGCAGCAACTGCATTCAAGATAGTCATGGTAGGAGTAAGTGTGGCTGTTCCAGTATAACTCCGTGTTCCGGTCATAGACATGGTTGGAGTATAACTCGATGTCCAAGTGGAAGTTCCAGTATTGGAAGGAGTTCCTTGGGGCGTGAAAGAGTTTGACGCTGTGCTTCCGGCCGTAGAAGAACGAGTTTCACTGGCTGTTACGGTTCCTGTTCCAGACGACGACGCTCCAGGGGAGGGTGTGCGAGTTCCAGTAGCAGTTACTGAACTTGCTGCAGAACGAGTGCGTGTGGTACTTGCTGTAGGGCTTCCAGCAACTGATCGGCTCAGGGTAATTGTTGAGGAAACGGTACCAGAAGTAGAAATAGCGCGAGTACGAGTCGTAGTCGTAGTTGGACTAAGAGATGGACCAGCTCGAGACCGGGTGGCGGTAATTGTAGGAGTAGGGGATGACAAAGCACGAGTGCGAGTCCCAGTTGTCGTAGGGGATGCTCTAACTCGAGATCGGGTAGCTGTAGTTGTAGGGGTAGCTGGTCCTGGACGAGGACGGGAGGCGGTAGGACTAGGAGTTCCTACGACGCGAGTACGAGTAGCCGTAGTTGTAGGGGTAGCTGGTCCTGGACGCGGACGGGACGCGGTAGGACTAGGAGTTTCTAGGACGCGAGTACGAGTAGCTGTAGCAGTAAGCGTCGTAGTCCCGGCAGTTGCTTGGGGATGGACGGGAGTTATAATAGCAAATAGAGATACTAATAGGGTAAGTAACCTCATTTGTTATTAGAAAGGAAATATTACGTAAATAGCATTAATCAATTAGCGAATTCGCCTTGCACGTACACATAGTATTCACATCGAGGTGGGGGAGGATGGCAACGGCCGCTGGGATGAGTTAGCAGCTGTTCGTAAGGAACACAATTTTGTAATCTAGTTGTGCGTCCAGTACGCGGATCGTACTTGGAAACAGTTGCTGCAAACATCTTTTCTTTACTAATACTTGCAACGTTGCGCTGGGGACAGAACTGAAGTTGCTGGTACTGGAACTTTTTTGCTCCGGCGTATGCCATTACTACCTACGCAGATTTGGAATTTTGTATCCACCACATCCGACCCGGCACACACCCACTAGTGGCGAATAACCGAGAAGAGGGCCACTGGGTCTGTTTTTATATATATGTCTAACTTGACGGATCGGACATCCCGCTCCCATCTGTTTCTTTGTAATACTCGGCATATGATTTAACAGCTGGAGCTGAAGCTGGAGCGTGTGAGCCAGTACGCTGTTCGGGAGGAACATCGTCGCCAATCACAGGTTTGACGTACCGATCAAACAGCTTCTGACCAATCTGGCGAGAGGCTTCGTCGTCTGTAAGCTGACCTTTCTCAACCTGACGACGCAGAGCTAACATATCGAAAAACGTTCCATCAAGCTTACCCGAAAAGTGCATCTCAAAGATGGATGGCATATCGTCATAAAGTATCTGGTTCTCAGCCACCACCTTATTGCGATACTCAGTAGGGTTGGTCTGTTTCAGACCCTTGTGGCGTCGCATACTGTAATCCATCTCGCGAACAAGAGCTTGGATCTGAATAGATGTCAGTGGCATTTGTGTTATTTCTGCGCTATACATTAATATGCCTACCACAGCGAGCAATGGGCAGATGATTGTTAAACCTACAGAGGTAGAACCCGTGAAACCAATGCCTCTTTCCCAGATTTCAGGGAGCATTGCGCAAGCGGCTGCGGCAAAAACTGCGGCGGATGCAGCTCAGCAAGCGGAAACAGCTAAGGCACTGGGAGCTGGTCAAAAAGGGGCTGGGCGGCACCGTACACGTAAAGGGCGCGGACGCAAGATTCGCGGAGGAGCGGCAGTTCAGCCAGTGAACATTCCTACAGCCGGAAGTGTTCCGGGACAGGATCCTACAGATATCGCTCAGAAATCGGTAGAAACCCTAGCTGCCCTGAAAGCCGGAGCGGCATATGACCAGTTCGCTAAATCTACTCCTATGACGGTGAAAGCTTCTGATCTAAAAGGAGGATTCCGGCTGCGTGGAGCTGAGGATATGTACCCCGGAAGCGGTACCCAAATGGATACAAAAGGTAAGCGTAAGACAAAGAAAAAGCATGGACGCCGTCACAGGAGGACTCGTCGCGGGAAGCGTAGTAAGCATAATACTGTACGTCGCCGGCGCAGTCGCCGTGTTTAGTGGAACTTGGCAATCTATGAGTTCGCCATTCATGCTTTATTTGTGGCTCATTCTTCTAACAGGTCTTACGGTAGGACAGCTGGTACTGACTGGGTTTGTAGTTTCGGCGCTTGCGGCAGCACCTCAGCAAGAAGACACGAAAGTTGTCTGACAAATTCTACCACTTCATCATGATCAGTAATTCCAGTGAGAATAATCTTTCCAGTTCGGAAAACCTTAGCTATCCAATTCTTTGGACCGATGCGGATCTTGGCACCAGGATACACATCGGGATCGTAGGCGCACGTAACATTCTCGCGCCCTAAATTACGGATATTTGTGAACATGAGTTCACGAGGAACCGTTTGGTTAGATGATAGTTTCGTAGTATAATTCATCAGAACAACTCGCCGTTTCATAATTTCATACTTTTCGGGAGCATCAATAATTGATTCGCGGCACTTGGTCCACAGAGAGTTGAGCAGAATACGCATAGAACAAGTATCGTATCGTGGATCCAGAATCCCAGTTAAGTGAAACACTCCATTCTGAAAGATTTTTATGGTAATTTCCTTTTGGGGAAGAGCACCATCTCCATCATTCAAGACCACAACGGTAATTGAGTTGTGACAGAAACCTGTCGTATTACTCGGACTCGTCTTGGTTGACCGGCGCTTGATCTTATCTCGCTGACTTTCGCCACGCCGGGCAACACCACGTTTCTCAATCTTGATGACGGAGGTATCTAGTGGAAGATCGCTCATAATTTTGTTAGTATCAAACTTCAGATTCGTGTTGTACAGAACGACCATCGTCGACAACTTTGGCTGGTCCATACTGATTTAAAGGAACTTGAGTATAAATGGAATGAGTTTCGTTTTTCCAGGAAAAGGGAATACTGTATAAAAACTTTGATATCATAGCTACTGGAAATTTACGAATGAGTTTTCTTAGTTGAACTTGGTGGGCAGATTCAAGCATCCATCCTGGTTCCAGGTATCCCAAAAACACGGCACACTCTGAATGATGGTTGACTACGGACATAGATTCTTCTGCAAGTTTGGAAATGGGAACTTTTGACAGATCTAGTAACTTTCCATGAGTTTGTTTGAAGTAGTCCAAAAACTCTTGGAATTGTAGAATATTGGTGAGAACGTAGAGCATTAAGTGTTAAACTTACTTGACAGTAAATGTGTTCGCAGGTTTATTAATCTTCTTCTGATCAGGCTGGATCGCAACGTTCTTATAAGGAGTAGGTACGCGACGAGGGTTAACCTTGAGATCATTTCCGTGATGGCTCTCAACGTACTTGAGGTTGGGCAGAGCCTCGCCTACCTTGTAGTTAGGGTTGATACCACTGCGGGTACGAATGGCCACAACTGGAATGTTGCTCTTAACGTGAGCAATGGTGACACCACCAAACGCTGCAGCCTCCTTGCCGGGCTCCAGATTTCTGAATATAGCCAACTGACCACCACCCTGAGAGGGACGGTTAGGAGTGTCGGGGAACGCAGTATGAGCCTTGACACCGTGGTTAGCTGGGCGACTGGTGATGCTATTTGCACACGCACCTGAGGTGGCAATAGATCCAGTTGTGCACAGGGTAGGGTTGCCCAGATTACGAATGGTGTCATCAACGAACTTAGGAGGAGTGACTGTCGCAGCAGCATGAGGCTCTCCAAGAGCTTCCTTGCATCCCTGAGTCCTACGAGTAAAATCCGAAGCGCTCTGTGGAACCGCGGCAGACGTTAAACGAATACCCGGAGTCTGAGTAAGTTTACCCGACGGCAAACCGGCCCTTACCTCTTCTCCAATCGCCTGACCTCCGACATAGGCTGTAAAATCGGAAGCGCTGCCTACCCTACGAGATCCACCACCAGCCTTGTACGCTGACTGTGTCTGGGTAATAGGCTCCTGTGAAAAATCAATGGGGTGACTGATTACACCCTTGGTCTGCTGATTGCTCAAAGCAAAAACACGCGAGTTTCCTAGACGCGTCTGTGTCGTAATATCAGAAGCATCCTGAAGCTTTTTGGTGTTGATGACTTTAACATCCGTAGACTTCTTGCTACGGAGGAATTCAGTATAAGACATGCCCTTCGGCTTGAAGGTACAGGACATATTTGTCTTTAGTCTAGAATATTAGATCAGATCAATATGCGATAGAACATGGCGGCGGCAGCACTGCTTCGTAATTTTAAGATCATCTAGAGCCTTTCCTTCTGCGGTCTTTACCGTTGTAGGTGTGAGGTACTCCATATCGTCGGGCTTTCCGTCAGCTCGGCGGTACTCCTTGACCTTTTCAAGATAAAGAGGGTACCGATTAGAAAGCCAGGGGTTATTACAAGTCCAGCAGCGAATAGGGATCAGCATGTCTTATTCCTATTCATCATAGTTTCTGTATATTCGTTTTCTGTACATTGAATAAGGATGAGCAACGATTCAGTTTTTGCTCTGGCAATCTTAGGAGTACTGCTAGTTGTACTGGCGTTCAAAAAGTTCTCGTTGGGTTTACTTGATATGATGATGGTGTCGCGATCAGGATCAACAGCTGTATTGCTCTTGGCCGTGCTCGGACTCTTTTACAAAAACTATTTCTACACTGCGTTAGCTCTGTCCGTACTATCAGTATTTTTACTAAAAGACTTACGAGGTAAGTATGTAACTTCAGACGCTCGACGTTTATATGGAGAAACCGTCCGTGATCAATCTCGGTTTGATGCAAACCAGAGCGTAGATATACAGTGGGGAAACAAGACGGCAAAGCACGATTCGCCTAGTATGTTGGTCAAGCCATTACCTGTAGACAAGTTACTGATTTTCCCGCCAAGCGAGGCTACCCTTCGCTCTATGTGTGGATGATCTTGAGTTCCATAGCACTCCAGTACTCCGAAATACCAGAAGGGAACCTACGATGAATAATGAACGGCAGAACGCCTTCAGAGATCTCGCGTTCGGCTACATTCCAAACAAACAGAGGGTCAGACGTCAACATACCATCCAAAGATATCAGAGGGCGAGCGCCATCTGCTATCTGCTGGGCCCGAGTACCCAATAAACAGGCGTACTCGTACTTCGTATAATAAGGATCAGTAACGCGAGCCGTATTCAAAGTTTCAGCAACCTTCTCGCGCTCAACTGCCTGAACCTCAGGATGAAGAAGACGGGACTCAAAGCGCAGTTCTTCCATTGTATGACTACTCTAAGATTATGTAGATACTTTCCATTTTAATCCATCCAGCTTATTTATCTTAATGGAACTTCTGGACGTATTTGGCAATGATCTGACAGTCGTGAATGCCGCGCGTGTATCGTTTGCTAAGGAATCAGCTGAGTTTACCGAGCAGGATGGGAAGCTAATTAAGTATCTCGCGAAACATAATCACGTTTCACCATTCTTTCATCCCCAACTCCGATTCCGATTCAAGATGCCGATCTTTGTAGCGAGGGAATGGTACCGTCACCAAATTGGGTTTGCGCGTAACGAGGTGTCGCGCCGGTACGTGGACACTACTCCGGAATGCTGGATTCCGTCGCCAGACCAGATTCGCGAGCGTGATCCGAAACTGAAGCAGGGAAGCAAGGAGAACCAGGTTGATAATGCCGACCTAATTCATGAGATGATGAAAACCCATACAGAAGTCAACGTGATGCTGTATGAGGATTTGCTTTCAAAGGGTGTAGCTCCTGAAATTGCCAGGTGTATTCTACCCCAGTCTATGATCACAGAGTTTATTGAAACTGGTAGTCTGGCAGCTTATGCTCGCCTCTATAAGCTGCGTACGGATCCTACCGCCCAGCGCGAGATCAGGCGGTATGCGGAAATGATTGGAGAACTTATTGAGCCGCTGTTTCCTATTTCTTGGAAGGCTCTAACTTCCGCTTCTGAGTAACTAGACGACCTTTTTTCACACACGTAAATTTCTTCAAGGTACGCCCACGAGGAAAAAGGATGGTGCGAGTGCAAATCGCAATCGCCGCTCCTTCCTTTGACTTAGCGTACTTCTTGTTAAGCTTCACCGTTCGGCGAACAGCTTTAATACACTTACAGAACCTGTCTTTCTGGCTCGCCATTACTTAGTACCGGCATTCTGTTTCCACATACGGTCGCAATTGCAGCATTGGTAAAACCATACCAGCTTCTTCTCGTCCAGCTTCTTTCCTACCACATCCCATACGGCTCCAGACTTGGACGGACAGTCCTCGTTTGAACATGCAATATTGTCAAAGTGTGGAAGAGTTGAGTCGTGTTTGAGGTAAGGATTCATACTCAAACGAGTCGTCTTATCCTCTCGGAGAATATGTTCATAGACAAGCGGATTCTTCTTGTCGATTGGAATGGTATATTCGCAACGAGAACAAACACGAACAGCTGTCTTGGTACCATCCACGACCCGTTCATCGAAATCATTCAGCAAACTCTTGCACGCGGGGCAGAACTTCTCCATATCTTTACCTATTCATACCATTCATTTATAAATTCGTTTCTTAACGGTGCGTTCAAAACGGATCCTTCGCCAGAAAGTTGTCTGGGGTCAACATACGGAATGGCGTCGAAGGGGTCTCTACGCGAGTTTTTGGAGAACCATCAATCTGACGGTACTTGGACTCACACCTCGCTTGCAGGAGGAAAGTACTTTATTGGCGAGGATGATATCCCCAAGTTTTACGAACTTTACATTGAAAGCATCATGGATCAAGAGAAGCAGTACATTGTGGAAAAGTCTACCGAAATCGGTCCTCTCCGCATTGACTTCGATTTCATCTATGAGCGCAGCCACGATAAGCATCTGCATACGCGAGAGCAAGTGACTTCGTTCGCGAATGCTTACATGAACGAAATCAAGCAATACCTTGTCCTTCCGGAAACGGTACAGCTGTATATTATGGAGAAGCGAAAGCCAACTCTAGATTCTAAAAAGAGCAAGATGAAGTCGGGTATTCATATCGTAGTTCCGGATATCTGTACACACAAGTTCGTTGAGCAGCGCGCACGTCGCAATCTCGTGAAAACGATGGACGATCATTTCAAGGGTCTGCCACTTACGGAGAGCTGGGAAAAGGTGTATGATGAGCAGGTTGTGAATCGTACAGTTCCTTGGACTTTGTATGGTTCTCGCAAGAATGACCCGAATTCTCTACCATATCTTGTATCATACATTATCGAATGGACTACTGATGGAATAAAAATTGTGGACGATATTCCGAAACCGTCTATGTCTTTAATGAAGACTCTGTCGCTTTGCCGCGACGAAAAAGATGAAACGCCAATGACTGAGGAAGCTCAGAAGATTTATGCTGGTCTGAAGACTCAGCAGGATGTTCGGATTTCGGGTGGAAGCGCAGTTCTTCCGAGATCAGGCCGCCAGCTTCAGCGTGGAGATAAACCCGGTTCTCGCGGTTCATCTCCCGATGGTCGTATCGTTATTCCCCCGCTGGATCCTGAACGCAAACAGTATTTGAAAAATCACGTAATGAACTGGAATCCCGAGAGGGCTGACGGGTACAAGACATGGATTGATGCAGCACATTGCCTGCACAATATCCATCCGGATCTCATTGACGTGTTTCTAGATTTCAGTCACCAGAACGAAGAGAAGTATAACGAGGCAGACTGTATCAATACTTGGAACTCTATCTCTTACCGAAATGATGGAGATCGTTTGAGCGAGAAATCTTTGCGATACTGGTCTCGAATGGATAACCGCGAAGGGTACGACAAGATTGAATCGAATAACGTAGATCGACTCGTACTTGCCGCATGTTCAGGAACTGAGCATGATATGGCATGTGTCATTCACGCCAAGTTTCGTGATCTGTACAGCTGCTGCGATTTCGGTAAGAATATCTGGTTTCGGTGGGCCGGACATGTGTGGCGCGAAACTGATAAGGGCGTAGATCTCCAACTAAAGCTTTCAAAGCAGATTGCACAGGTATTCTTTCTTAAGATGACAAATCTCCAGATTGAAATGACGGACCGTGGTCTTACCGCGTGTTCGGGAGAAGGCAAGGCAGATTGCGGATTCTGCGAATACTGCCAAGTAGAAAAGCAGCGTGCAGGACTGAACATGATGTACATGAAGCTCAAGACCACAAAGTTTAAGGACAATGTCATGCGCGAGTGTCGTGAATTGTTCTTTGATGAAGAGTTCACGAAGAAACTAGATTCTAACAAGGATCTGATTGCGTTTAATAACGGTGTTCTGGACTTGACAAACTTTGAGTTCCGCGACGGCAAGCCAGAAGATTACCTTTCATTCTCAACTGGAATCGATTATGATCCCGCTCGTAATCATTACGATTACGATACTTGGCCGGCAGTTGACACGTTTATAAAGCAGGTTCTGCCAGACAGAGTAGTACGCGAATACTTTATCAAGCATCTAGCGACTAATTTGGTCGGAGGAAACACTGCTCAGAAGTTCCATATTCTTACGGGTTCGGGGTCTAATGGTAAGTCAATGATAATGAACTTGACGTCTACGGCGCTGGGCGATTATGCTTGCACTGTTCCGATCTCGCTGTTTACTCAGAAACGTAAGGGTTCAGGCAATGCGGCTCCCGAAGTTATTCGACTGAAGGGTAGGCGCTTCGTGACAATGCAGGAACCCGATGAGTCAATTGCTCTCAATACAGGTTTGATGAAGGAGATTACGTCGGGCGAAAAGATGTATGCTCGCGACCTATTTAAGTCAGGCACTGAGTTCGAGGTACAGGCGAAGTTCCATTTGGCGTGTAACGACAAGCCGAAAATCAATACTACAGACGGGGGTACGTGGCGTCGGTTAGTTGTTATCAACTTCTTATCAAAATTCGTGCCGAACCCTGTAGCAAATAACGAGTTCCCGATGGACGAGAGTATCCAGTTTGCAGTCCAGTCGAAAGAATGGGCAACTCCGTTCCTGAACTATTTGGTGTGGGTACTAAAAGACGGCAAGGGTCTGCGAAAGCTTCCGGCTCCACAAGCTGTGCTGCAGTATACTTCAGAGTACCGTGATGAGAACGATGGTATCTCGCGATTCATGAACGAGAAGCTCATGGCGATTCAGGAAGGCGATCAAGTGCAGCCTATTGATAAGACAACACTCAAACGTGTGTTTAAGCAGTGGTTGGTTGATAATGATCTGAAACTGTCCCCAGCAGAAATGGAGAAGCGGGTAGAAGTCACGTATGGCAAGTATATGCGCGGCGGCTGGACGAGTTTCAAGATAGAAGGTTAAAAAGAATTCTAATTACAGACCGTAATTACTGGACCCTAATACTTGCGACCACCCTTTTTCGCTTTACGAACGCGGCGAGTTGTTTTGCGGGTTGAGCGGCGCTTTCCAGCGCGAGTCTTACGATGGCGCCGACCACCAGTTAAAGTCTTACCAGGCGATTCCGGCGCAGCACCAGGTAAGGTTGGGGGAGGTTTTGCGGGAGCTAGAGGAGCTACAGTTTTCGCAACGGCTTCCTTTGCACTGGTAAAGGCACTACCAATAGCGGCAAAAAGTCCACCGTTATCAGATGGGGGCGGAGTAGCCATTTACTTTAATGTAAGAATTTACATACTCAGATAGTTTGTATAAAAATGTCTAAAATTGAAGTTATTTTACGCATGTGTAACAAAACTGCATTATCTGGCGACAACTCTAGACCACCCGGATTCTCAAAAGAGGGTATATTTCAAAATCTTTTGAAAACTCGAGATGAAGATACAAATATTACAGTATTGTTTGACGGAGATGTTTCACATCATTGGATCAATAAGTACGATATTAAAGTTGTTCAATTTACAGGAGGTAACGGCGACTCCTCCTTTCTTTTTCAGATAGATTATATCAAATCTCAGTGCTTTCTTGATGATACAATAATATACATTCTAGAAGATGATTATTTGCACAAAGAAGGATGGGCACCTATTCTTAGGGAGGGGCTCGGACAACTAAATCCCAGTTGTCTGAAATTTGATTACGTGACGCTATATGATCACAAGGATAAATATACTTTAGACTGGTATACGAATCTACATTCAAGAATAGGAATAAGTGAATCTATTCATTGGCGAACAGTTCCTTCGACAACGAATACATTTGCGATGAGATATTCTACATTCATACAAGATTTTGACATACAACTAAGTTACTTGAATCGGGACCATGATAAGTTTTTAGAATTAGGACATCGTGGCCGACTTCTCGGCAGCTGTATTCCTGGTTATTCTACGCATTCTCATGTAGACTTTATGAGCCCATTTTTTTTGATTACCGGCGGCCGCCCTGGATAGGCGAGTACGTGCGGATGTAGGGGAGAGTGAGGTAGACAACGATGATGGCGACGACGAAGTTGACCGTGGCGCTGAGGGCCTCACCGACCGACAGCTTAACGGGGCCGACCTGGACCGTCCACTTCTCCAGACCAGCCTGGGCGCCAGGGAAGAGGCCGCCGATAATTGGCGCAACGAGGCCCTTGGAGATCGTGGTGAAGAACTGGCTCACCGCCGAGCCGAGGAAGATCGCTACCGCAAAACTCATGACAGTCATCTCGGCCATTTTTATAATTCAGTATAGATTCTTTTTGCGGTAAAGAGTAGTTATAGATGGGGTTCAACACTCTTTTCTGGGGTCCTTCGGGATGGCAATTGTTTCATCTTATAGCCTTCCTGTCCCCAAATCCCCAAAAAGTCCTGCTCGAAATGAAAGAGGTTCTGCCGTGCAAGTTTTGCCGCGCGAGTACGAAAGAGTTTGTGGCACAACACCCTTTGCGCGGAGATCCTGCTAAATGGCTGTACGACATCCACAATATGGTGAATCATAAACTACGAACCCAGTGCGCCAACAACCCCGAAGTTCCTAATCCTGGTCCTGATCCTAGCTTTGAGGAAGTTAAAGCGCGATACTTAGCGATGAAACCTACTCAAGTTCCCGGGCGCGACTTTCTGTTTACCATGGCATCCAATTACCCCGATGAACCTGTCCCGGAAGATATGGCTAGACAGCGGCAGTTCATTGAAGATTTGGCGGAAGTTTACCCTTTTGAAAAGTTGCGCACAACATTCAAAGCGTACCTTGCCTCTCATCATCCAGTACCGTTAGAAGGTAAGAAACAGTATCAGAAGTGGATGTACGGATTACTTTCAGCGTTGTCAAAAACAGCTCGTGCATCTATTCTGTCGTATCGAGGATACGTGGCGCGAGTAATGTACCATGCTAGCGGATGCGACAAGAAATCGTATCGCGGCGTAACATGCCGACGCACCAAACAGGGTTTCCGAACGAAAAAGAGGGACCGTATTCGTACTCACCGTATTATCAATAAAACCTTACTTTGATTTTGTTTTTGTTGTCAAAGATTCAACAGCTCGAACATGTTTCTTTCCAAACGGTTCACCCTTCTTCTCTTTCTTGCTCTTTTTTGATTCACGACGAGTTTTAGGTCCGTCCATTTTCTTGGTTAGTTTTCTCTTATTTCTACGAGTTAATTTCGTTTTTACTCTGACTCTTTTTCCTCCAGAATACACATGTCCGTACTTAGAGTAAAATTTATTCCAGTCTTCCCAGTTTATCTGATTATTTAATAACATACGTGGTATAATCACATGAACTAAATTAGATTTAAACTTGCTTATCATAGAAACTAATTCTTCACGAGGTTTAGAAAACTGTTCTTTAATTACAACGTTTGGATCTTTATCTGCTTGTTTAAGAATTGAGTAAACAATAAACATAGTCCAAAACATACAGTTTTTATCTTGAGTTACTGCTTGAGGACACGTTTCGTTAATCTCTATAAGTGTTGGATCTTTAAGACCGATTTCATCATTGACAAACTTAAGAATACTACTTTTAATATCTTCATCGTACTCTGACTGAGATATAAGGTCTGATTGGGTTGGTTCAATGTGTATAATGAACCCTTTTTTACTTAAAATTAAGCTATTCTGATGCGCCTGTGGTTTGTTAGATTTTCCCTCAATATCATTAAAAAGTAGTTGTAATGGTATGTTTAGGTATGGTCTCGTACATTCCCTAAAGCGCTGTTTAATAGTTGGAATAATTTGGTCATTTGAACTAAAATTATATTCGTCAGAATAAAGTTTTAGTACTTCCATAGGAGCTAAAAGGTCGGGATTATTAGCTGCAAATCGGTCAGCAAGTTGTACGATATTGGAGTTTTTGTACTCTCCAGTTAAAGCTGGAATACGTTGCCCATTTATTATGGTTTCACCTAACATCCGAATAGAAGGAAGTCCACATACTTTACTGTAAAGTTTACTGTCTGTAGGTCCAGTAAGCGTAACCGTGTCAACATTCACCATTGCGTCAATAATAAGGGAATACAGGTCTAGTTTGTAAGGTTTTGTCGTTCCGTCTTGCCAAGGAACCCTGGGGTTATGGCTTAATATTTTTTTGAGTTCTTCTTCAGCAACACTACGTTCATCCATTATTTATAAGTTCATTTTCATTTACAATGGAACTTTGGTACTCGGTGGTGATAGGCTCAGTAATCTTTGCCTATATCCATCTGTTTAATTATAACGCCAAGACGTATCTTGAATCCCAGTCTGGGGGCTCAAGATACACTCATCGGGAATCGAACCCGAGCCAAGACCTTGGAAGGGTCTCATTCTACCACTAAACTATGAGTGTGGTGATGGGAGTGGGATTCGAACCCACGAAAGATTGACTAACAGATCTTAAGCCTGTCCCGTTTGACCGCTCCGGAATCCCACCGTTGTTTCTACGTATGCATTCTCTAAACCTATTACAATGAAACTATCGTGGTTGCCAAAATCACTACAACCAAAACCACCAGCTTATCCAGTTCCTCCTCCGGGATTTGTAGGGCGGTTCTATTTTCAATATTCTGATAAAAACTGGGCTCCGTATATTCCTATGCCTTCCGGTCCTATAAACTATCTCGAAATAGGATGTGCGGATGGTGGGAACGCCATTGTTATTTCAAAATCTTATGCCAAACACCCCGACTCCAAATTGTACTGCGTAGATCCGTGGATGGACTATGATGAGTATCCTGAATATAAGGGAATACAGGAATGGGCTTGGGAAAATTTCAACCGTAATATTCAGAAACTTTCGGATCCTGCCAAATTCGTAATTAAACGAGGACTGTCTGAAGATATTGTCCCAACATTTCCCGACCAGTTCTTTGACCTAATTTTTGTGGATGGAAACCATGAAACCGAGTATGTCTATCGCGACGGTCTGATGTCGTTAGAGAAGGTGAAGATTGGAGGGTATATTGTGTTTGACGACTACAACTTTCCTTGGCCACAAACGGTTGAAGGAATCAAGAAGTTTATTAAAACTGCCGGACCACAGATCCGCATAGTTGCAGATTTAGGTAATTATTGTGGTCAAATCATTGTTCAGCGTATATCTTGAACTTGTCTGCATAATACGAAAGATATGCGGCTGATGTATCAGACGTTGAAACGTATTTCTTACATTCTTCAATATCAAACTCGTGCCATGATTTCAAGATAATACACGGAATCACTTTTTCAAGTTTACGAGCAAATACCGAGTCGAGTAGGATAGGTATGACACCCAAATAGTAACATTCCCAGATGCGATGAGAATCTATTCCGTTTCCATCTGGGCAAATTGCGAACTTATGCTGAGCGAGTGAATGAAGGTATTCGAGATGTGACTTCATTGGTTCAAAATGGAGTCGGGATTTCAGTATATCGTAACATTCATTGCGTTTTGAAAAGTTTGTACCAATATTGAAGTTGAAGTATACGTCCTTCGTTTTAGGTATAACACTAAGATGTTTCATTACTTGGCTCAGCATATCTAAATTTCCATGTGGCCACATAGAGTTTGCGATTCCGATAGGAACAAGGTTTAGCTTTGGATGTTCGATAGATACATTTTGAGACCACATAGCGATAAGTTTATCGTGATTCAGTATTGGGAGGTATTTGTTGGTAATGTTTTCGTCTGAGTTGTGTGTGACAAGAACGTACCGATTCTTCATGAGGTGGATTTTGGTCTGAAATAATTCGATATGATGTCCGTAGCAGAACAAGACTTTCGGATTATCCCATTCTTCCATAATTGAATCAATATCTTGGTGTTTTTGAGTGTGTGGGGCAATAACTGGATTCCAACTAAAATCTCCCGTGCGACCTAGAAATACATCACATAACTGCTGAACACGTTCTCCCGAAACAATATTGGATGTGGGATCCGACATCCATCGCCGTAAATCTTTAGAATGTACGTGAAGATTAACTAGGCGAAGACCATTGAGTTTCAAGACTTTATATCCGTCTTCAAATACCCATTCTACCGTAGATTTATTGCATTTGAAAACTGACTCTTCGTTAATGAACCCAAAACAGTGACCGCGACCACACACCAAATCTAATCCACCAATGTACTGTCCCACTGCTGCTGCATCAAATAAGGTTCCAAATAGTTTGGCGTGTTGATGAAACATCGGAGGAAGAGGATCAACGTAATTGGTTATAATCGGAAGAGAATCAATAAGGTCTGGAAACATCCGTCGGAATTCGCCAATTGCGTCCATATCGTTTTTCCCACGAGATCCGGAACCCACAAAGTGTTTGACTAAAGGGTACAATGATTCCGAATCCCGGAAGTAAATAAGCCCAGGAACTGCTCGGCTTTCGCAATCAAACACTGCCCAGATTGGTCTAGTTTCGAATGCAGCTTTTAGTTTCGTGAAATCATAAAAAACTAGGTTATCGTTCTCAATGTGAATAATGTTGTTCAGATTCTTGAGCTTAGCATATTCGTGAAGATAGAAAAAGCGTTCGGTCGCGTACTGCCAGAACCCTTTTTGTAACGAAAATGATTTCTTGAAAACGTTATGTTCGTCACTCGAAACAAGATCCTCAAGAGCAAATACGTTTTGAATGTTGAACTTGTTTATGTGGATACGATTGACAAGAAGATGGATTGGACACTTCACAAAGAGCTGGAGTTGAGTTAGGCAATAAGGCAGATGCGCTGGAAATCCGTCGCCTATATGCACTAACACAACGTTCATTATAAACTAAGATTAAACAACTTTAAATGGTTCAGTCTATATCAACTAAATGAATACTTTGATAACGTTTGGGGCAGGAGGGCAGAAGTACAAGGACGCGTCGAACCGTTTAGTCCAACAGGCGTTGGAGATTGGGAATTTTGATGAAATCAAGGCGTTTTCAGATACTGATTTGAAATCCGACCGGGATTTTTGGGGGAAGCATTCAGAGTTTATCCAAAGAAATCCTAGAGGATACGGATACTGGTTATGGAAATCTTACCTCATTAAGAAGACTATGAAAAGCATGAAGGATGGAGATACGTTAATGTACTTGGACTGCGGATGTGAAATTGATGTACGTAAAAAGGAGACGATGAAACAATATTTTGAGTATTCCAAGACACAAAATATTATTATTGAACCGAACTGTTTAGAATTTGATTGGACGAAGATGGATCTTGTTATTCGACTTGGTATGTCAAAGCACCAGTACTTATACAGTCCACAGCATCAAGCAGGAGCTATTTTGTTTCATGTGAACGATAAGACGCGCAAGCTCGTAGATGAATGGTACAATCTTGGTTGTGATTACCATCTGATTGACGATTCTCCATCATTATTCCCCAATTTACCTGGGTTCCAAGAACATCGTCACGATCAATCAATTTTTAGTTTACTGACCAAGAAATATGCCTTATGTGGTCCTCGGCGTATTACTGATATTGTAAGTTATTCCCGCAATTTGTCGGGCATTTCACAGCTTGAATCTGCGCTTGTAATCGGCAATTGATGCTCTTAAAGTCTTTTTATTCCACAGAACCCATTTGGCCAGAGCTCCGGGCGTATCGGGTTTCTGCCAACTCTCACCCATTCCCGAATGGCGTTTTAGGTAACGCTGTTTGCGAGTCGGATCGCGGTGTTTCGTGTAATCTGACATTCCCTTGGCCCCGAACGGTACTACTTTCTGGTGTCCGTCCGCATAAATAAACGTAGCATCCCATTTCTTTTCCTTCTTGTGCGACGGTTTAATGGATTTGAGTCGGAGTTTACGGGTTTTGCCTCCTTTGACCGAACGCATGGGATTAAAAGCAACGCGTGGAGGTTTAGGTCCCCTCCAGTCTGCGATTCCCGCTAGAGGGTTTACTACAGTTGGAGCTGGAGCTGGAGCTGGAGCTGGAGTTAGAGTTGGAATAGTTGGGCGAGTAACAGGAACTGCGGCGAGAGGATTCACGGTGGAACGTACAGTAAGAGGTTCTAATAAGTCCCGCATTTCTTTGGTTTGTGCGTAATCGTATGCCGTTTTGCCGTCTTTGGTTTTCTTATTAGGATCTGCTCTTTTCTCCAAGAGAAATTTTACGATAGCGATTTTGTTTCCCGCGGAGGCTAGCATCAATGGAGTCACATTTATTATTCTCCCTGCCCCATCCGTTTCCATTGCCGGACTATTGACATTAGCTCCTTTTTGTACCAGCAATTTTACCATGTTAAGATCATCATGACCGATAGCGAACGTTAAGGCTGATATAACCCCAAGATTTGTTACCGCATCGATTTTGGCTCCACGGTCAAGGAGCAATTTTACCATATGCAAGTTGCCTAGTGAAGTGGCAAGTAACAATGGCGTCTCACCAACGGGACTATTATGTCTTGCTTCAATGTCTGCGCCTGCATTCAGCGAATTTTTAGCCATACCTAAATCATCATAGTCTTTAATATCAATAAATAAATACCTAGTCCACATTGGATCCCCACCCCCGCCCCTTCGATTCTTGACGCGCCGAGTTTTGCCTCCCATTATTCTTTCAACCGAAATTGTAATAGGATGGAAGAGTGGTATTCCGCCATGCGGATCCTGCGCGAAGAAAGCGATAATTCTTCTTTAGTGAAAGATTTCTGTTACCGTATTTTCCAAGACCTGAAACGGCTCAAAATCAAAGACAAAAAGAAATTCGCTCAGCGTCTCGGACCCGACTTCGAATCTTGGCGAGAATATTTGGAAACAGAGTTCCCAAAAGAGTTAGTGAAAGATGTTTTGTTTGATGATGATTTTTGGAAACTTACGTTGAAAGTCACCAAGGCGTGAAAAATGGAAGAATGAATCTAAAGACTATACAGACTAATACAATAATGGGCGACGTTATCATCGGTGTCCAGTTCGGAATCGCAAACCCCGATGAAATCGTCAAGCGCAGTGTCGTTCATGTCATTACCGACAAGACACACCAGAACAAAGATCAGCCTGTGGCTGGCGGAGTCTTTGATTCCCGGTTCGGCGTAATTGAAAACGGCAAGATCTGTCCGACCTGTAAGCAGAACAACATTCTGTGCCCCGGTCATTTCGGACACATTCAACTAGCTCGGCCAGTGTACCTTTACCAGTTCATTGATCAGGTGATCAAGGTCTTGCAGATAGTATGTCTGAACTGCTCGAACCCGTACCTTCCCGACGAAGAACTTGAGTCAATCGCAGAGAAGCTGAAAGGTATGGACAGGTTCAATGCCGTGCGTGAACGTACTGCCGATTACAAGACTCACGAGCTGAAGGAAACGTCGGCATGTGCGCATTGCAACTCGCCTACGATCTCAAAGGTCGTGAAGGAAGAGGGTACAATTGCCAAACTTCAGGCAAAGACTTATGATGAGGGGGACCCAATTCCGCTGCAGCCTGAAATGGTTTTGCGGACGTTCCAGCGCATTACTGACCGCCATGTTGACCTGATTGGATTCAATTCTAAATTCAGTCGTCCTGATTGGATGGTGTGCACAGTTCTGGCTGTTCCCCCGCTCACAGTTCGCCCGTCCGTAATTATGGACGATAACCAGCGGATGGAAGATGATTTGACACACAAGCTCATTGATATTGTTCGCAATAACCAGAAGCTGCAGGATCGGATTGACAAGGGTGATTCGGCAGATATGATTGATAAGTACACAGATATTCTGCAGTTTGATGTTGCAACATATGTGGATAACGATATCAAAGGCATTCCCCCAGCCGCTCAGCGATCTGGTCGCGCTCTAAAGACTCTGAAATCTCGTTTGGGCGCCAAGACAGGTCGTGTCCGCGGTAACCTTATGGGTAAGCGCGTCGACTTCTCGGCTCGTTCGGTCATTACACCCGATGCCAACATTGATGTGGACGAGCTGGGTGTACCTGAAGAAATCGCACGGAACCTGACGTTTCCCGAGATTGTCACGAGTTATAATCGTGACCGTCTAATGTCCTATGTCCGCAACGGACCCGGAAAGTACCCCGGTGCAAAGTCTGTGTACATCAAACATGATGATCGGTCCGTAAATCTGAAATTCATTAATCCTGAAACGATTGATTTGAAGCAGGGTGATGTAGTACATCGCCACCTGATTGATGGTGATTCAGTACTATTTAATCGCCAACCTTCTCTACACAAGGCTTCGATGGAATGCCATCGTGTACGTGTCCTGCCGTTCTCTACCTTTCGACTCAATGTATCGGCCACCAAGCCGTACAATGCAGACTTTGACGGTGACGAAATGAACATGCATGTGCCTCAAAGTATTGCTTCCGCGACTGAACTAAAAACTCTGGCTACCGTCCTGAACCAAATCATTTCGCCACGCACGAACTCGCCAATCATTCAGATTATTCAGGATACTCTCACAGGTTCGTTCCGTGTCAGCCAAGATCACGTAGAAGTTCCAGAACACATTGCGATGAACATTATGGCGCGAATGAAGAAGCCGCTGTCCACGTACCGCCGCAAGGACCGGCCAATTACCGGCAAGGAACTGATGTCCACGACGTTTCCTCTGATGAACTTGAATGGCGAAGCCAAGGTCGTGAATGGCGAACTGAAGTCCGGAGTGATGGGTAAGGGTGCGTACGGTTCTGCATCAAAGGGTGCTATCCACGTGATCTACAACGATTTCGGTCCGAAGCGCGCAGGACAGTTCATTAACGATATTCAGAACATTGTCACGAAGTACAACTTGTTCTCCGGATTCTCGGTCGGTCCTTCTGACCTAATTGTCAATGCCGAGACTGATCAGTTAATCAAGACGACGATGTCCGATTGTAAGCAGAAGATTGCGGACATTATGTCTTCTGTTCATGCAGGCACGTTCTTGAACTCTGACGGTCGCGAAAACGGCGAGGAACTGGAGAATCAGATCATGAAGGTAATTGGCGAAACGACGAATAAGCTTTATACTGAAGTGATGAACAAGCTGCCAAAAGATAACCGGATGTACCAGATGGTAAAGTCGGGCGCTAAGGGAAGTGATTTGAATATTGGTCAGATGATGGCTTTGCTGTCGCAGCAGCAGGTGGGTGGTAAGCGTATTCAGTACACCCTACAGGACCGCACGCTTCCCCACTTCCATAAGTACGATGACGGTCTAGAATCTCGTGGATTCGTAGAGTCCAACTTTATTGGTGGAATTCGTCCCGCCGAGTTCTTCTTCCACGCTATGGGTGGTCGCGAAGGTCTTATTGATACGGCTATCAAGACTTCGGATTCAGGGTACATCCAGCGCCGATTGGTAAAGACAATGGAGGATATTCACGTAGAGTATGATGGAACAGTACGTAATGTGAATGGCGCTATCGTGCAATTCAATTACGGCGGTGACGGAATTGATTCGGTATGTGTTGAGAAGCAGACTCTGCCGCTTGCTCTAATGTCTATGGAACAGATCTTCCGCGACTTCGCGATTTCCGCTGACGATATTTCGGCGGTCGTTAAAGGTGAAGTCAAGGAGTTCCATGATATGGTCGATCAGATCGTTGAGGACCGTGATACGCTCGTACGTAACGTGTTCCGGTTCCGCAAGGAAGATACGGTATTTGCCCCAGTACACTTTGAGCGCATGGTAGAAAAGTACCAGAACCCGTACTCTGTGAAGACGGATTTGATGCCAGTGTACGTGGTTGACGAACTGGACAAGATGTGCTCACAGCCATTCGCTCGTCACAATAAGCTGTTCCATATTCTCTTGCGCTACCACTTTGCACCCAAGAAATCGATTATCAAGATGCGTCTAACCAAGGCGATGTTCGACGAAATGCTGAAGGATATTCATTTCCGGTACATTAAGTCCAAGGTTCATCCGGGCGAAATGGTAGGTACAATGGCTGCGCAGTCAGTAGGCGAGCCAACGACGCAGCTTACCCTGAACACCTTCCACTCAGCCGGTACGTCTGCTGCAAACGCTACTGGAGGTGTGCCGCGTATTATGGAGCTTCTGAGTGCTTCTCCGAACCCTAAGACGCCTATTGACACAATTTATCTGGATGCTTCCGTAGCTGGATCGCAGGACGCAGCGATCGCTAAGAAGCGCGACATCCAAAAAACTACATTGCGTGATATCACAAAGTCCGTGCGCATTTATTACGATCCCAATCCGCTGTCGGAGAACACGTATGTCCAGGAAGATCGCGACATTCTCCAGTCGTACCAGAAGTTCTCTGTAACAAATGGTCAGTTGTGTACGTCCCCCTGGGTAGTCCGCCTAGAATTTGACGATATGGAGATGGTGGCGCGTAACGTGATTGATATGACTATGATCGCAGCCAAGATCCAGAACAATCGTGTCCTGAAAGTGTTTGAGTGCATTCACTCTGATACGAATGCTCCTGGGAAGCTGGTGATGCGTATCGTGTTTGCAGCGGATGTTGTGAAGAACATTCTGGCTCTGCGATTCATTGAGGATAAGTTGCTGGATACTGTCCTAAAGGGTATTGAGGGTGTAGGGCGAGTATACCCTCGCGAAGTCAAAGACGAGCTGACATACGATGAGAAGACTGGAGGGTACGTTGCGGCTCCCCAATGGGTACTGGATATTGAGGGTACAAATCTTCTTGATCTATCAACGGTTGCGAACACTGATCCTCTGCGCTCGTTCTCGAACGATATTCATCAGATCAAGGATGTGTTTGGAATTGAAGCGGCCCGAATTGCCTTGATGCGCGAATTCAATACAGCGTTCGCTGGATCGTCAATCAATTACCATCATCTGATTACGCTCGTAGATGCAATGACGTACCCTGGCTTCTTCTTGAAAGCCGATCGTGCAGGAATGTCCAAGAACACGGAGAACGGTGTTCTGGCCAAGTCGTCGTTCGAGGAAACAGCCAAGCATCTCTTTAATGCAGCCCTCACAGGTGAGTCAGATAATATGCGTGGCGTGTCGGCCAATATCATGTTCGGACAAAAACCGCCATGTGGAACTGGGTTTGTGGATATCCTGATTGACGAAACTAAACTACCTGAAGGAACAGAAGAAGATCATGCGATCTTTGAAGAAGAGCGTCGTACAGTACACGAAATGCTGGAAAAAGAGTCAGAGAAGGAAAGTTCAATTTCAATGTCTGATCTGAACATGTTCTAAAAGAAAAAGTAGAACCCAGTTTTGGGACCTGCTTTAGTTTGAAAATTAAATTAAAATTTGGGATTGAACAGTCTCGATTTTTAGTTCACGTTTAGTTGCTGTACGCCAGACCGCCCATGCCGCTCATGACGCGGAGAATGTTGTAGTTCACGGCGTACACGCGCACATCCCACGTCGCATCCAGATCGGCGCTGATAGTCACACCTCCGGACATGTTCATTACGATCGTAGCCGTATCAATGCGCGAGAAGTTGCAGGTGCCAGAAGGCTGGTGCTCCTCGGGGCGCAGAGCAAAGGAGTAGGAGTAAATACCGGGCTGGTGAATAGGTAAGCTCGTAGCCGTCTGTACGGTAGCAGAAATACCACTGTGGTGCTGGAACGACTGGACAGAGTTGAAGTAGTCGCCGTAACGGCGGTCCATACGATCCTGTCCGTTAATCTGGAGGTGCTGCTCGTAAACCGCATCCTGGTCGTACGTGAATGGCTGTAGACGAGTACCGCTGTAGGCCTTAGAAATCGAGCAGTTGGTGTACGACGTAGGCTGGACAACCCATACCAGCTCCTTGACGGGGTGGTTAAAGGTCAGGTCAATACGGTTGTTGTATGACGAAATGCCCTTATCCTCGTTGAACTGGGTCTGCTCGATCAGGTACTCATGAGAATTCTGCGCCATGCGGCGGCGCTCCTCGGTATCAAGGTAGATGTAGTCAATGTACACTGCCGCCTGAACGGGCTGCCTCAGAGACTTGGCGTTATTGAAGTTACCAGCAATAAACTGGGCCTCGTTCCACTCAATGTTGATCTTGACCTCGTGGTACTGCAGGGCAATAAGGGGCAGAGCAGCTCCAGGGTTGCGAGTGTAGAAGAAGTTGAGGGGGATGTAGAGAACATTCGGCAGAGCGGGGTGACCGGAGTTGCCGGTGCCGCTGATACAAGCAGACGTGTCCGTGAACGCAGCCGTCGTAGCCTTTGAACCCAGAGCCGCGGTAGTTACAGCTCCTCCAGACGTAGCAGCAACGAACAGATTGTCACTGTACGCCTGAGTCAGCGAAGACGTGTTGGGACCGCCACCGACCATATTCCACAGCTTCTTGGACGTTGTTAGGTCGCTTGACAGAGCGTCCCACAGGTACAGCCACTCTCCATACAGACGGTCAATGAGCTGACCGCCAATATCCAGCTCAACGTACTTGATTAGATTGTACCCCAGACGTCCCTGGTCGTTGTTGAATGTCCCGACCGGCATAACAACCTCGATGTACGTGGAGTACAGTAGATCAGCGTGGCGGCCAATGAGCGCCGAGTGCTTTACGCCCCACGCAGCCTGGCCAGTCAGATTAATACGGAAAGGCTCCATCGCAAAGTTCGTGTGGCGCTTAAACAGACCCTTCCAGAACGTGATCTGGGGATTGCCGGAAAGGTATGCGTCCTGGGCGCCGTAGGCTACAAGCTGTAGTAAACCTCCACCCATTTGGTATTTATATGTTCCTTACACTCTTTTTTTCTGGAATCTACTTGCGACTATGGCGGGAGCTCCGACGAAACCGACGACGACGACCACCCTTGGGTACATCCTCAGTGCGCGTTACTGAATGGTAAGCATCTGCATCCTGAACCGCTAGTGGCGGCGATTTAGCATCCCATGGAACCGCGTCTTTGTTATCCACATCAGGAGGAGTAATACGATTTCCTCCGCGCGCCTTATAAGTCTTTTTGGCAGATTTTAGAACTGCGCCAAAAGGCTTACCTTTGTTTTTCTTGAGCTTCATAGTTTTACGAACGTGTGCTAACCACTTGTTCGCCATTTAGTTTTAAGCAGGATATTTACCGGCGACCAGCGCGGCGGGTCTTGCGGCCAGCCTTCTTGGTGCCGCGGCGGCGGCGGCCCGCGGCGGGGACAGACGTGTCCTCCATGGGCTCAGCCTCCTCGGCCATATCCGCACCACCCTTCTTGCCGTACGTCTTCTTCGCCATCTTCAGCACCTGGCCGAACTTCATTCCCTTGTGCGCCTTCATCGTCTTCTTAACATGCGCTAGCCACTTGTTCGCCATTTTTTGTTTTAACGCAATATTTTTATTAACCCTGCCGTCTTTTAGACGGTGATGTCGTAGATCGGGGACGTACTCTTCATAGGCTGGAACGAAACTGATGGGTCGGGGAGTACTGGCTGCTTGTACTCCTTGGGCTTGAGCGCACGAAGAGGTTCGGGTTTGAGTACCGTACTGCGTTCTTGGAAGTCACCAATATACACTTCCATCGCACTATCCACTGATCCATAATTCATTAAGATCCACTGGCACCCATACGTCAACAGAATTTGGGGATTCTTGTTGATTAAATCACCTTCAACATCAGGCACGACCATCGTGATGTTATTGCGGTTATGGTTAATAAGTTCGTCGGCGTCGTTGGTCTGAGCTGCCTGTGTGTAGGTTAAGCGACGTAAGTTCGATGTTCCCCATGACATATTCACTAATTCGTCCATTAGCGTACCCTTGACTTCAGTTCCCGACACAATGATCATTTTTGATTGTAATTTGCATATCGGTTCAATCGCCAGATTCTTGCGCTGGTATCCGTACGATACATCGAGTAAATACTGAGGGCATGTGGTTTTCAAAGCTTCGGCACAAGCGTTCATGACGTTATTATTGGTGGTATGGAACACCATACTTAGAATAAAGGGGTCCGTCGATACGGGACAAACAACTGAGTTAAACATATTATTTGCCAAAGCTACACAACAAGCTCCAAATGGAATCGTATTGTAAGCATAATCTGTCCCTAATTTCTGGTTTTTCAAGCCTACGACCGGTCCTCCCGATCCGTCGTCATAAATATCTAATTCAACTAAGCGAGGACCAGCTTTGGCTAACATTGGGATCACAGCATCGGTAATGTAATCATAAATCCTTGCTCCCGGAAACAGAGAGTAGGCAGAAGAAGCCAAGTAGTAATCACATAAACGATACGCGGGAGTCGTAGGGCACCCTAAAGGAGCTAACGCCATAACTGAGTTATAAGCGTTAAATGTAGGTTCAGCAGTGGCTTGAGCCTGTACTTCCGACGGCGTTATAACGAGATAAATGATAAAAGCAATTGCCATAAGTACCAACACAGGAATAACCATAACGAGAGAAAACCCGTACGACTCCATTCTCTTATTCTTTAGGAGCAGTAATAATCGCCATAGTAACAGCGTAAATAATTACACCCACAAACAATATCCTTATTACAAATTTGAACCATTTGTACCAGGCTTCTTCCATTTATATTATACTTTAAACAGTAAACCGCGAAAACCTCTTACGACTTTATCGGGAATACGTGATTCCATTGATGTTCCTGTCAAACAACATAAGTGAAAGTACAAACAGTACATTCCGCACTCGGAGTTCTCGTACTGGTGCCGCGTCTTGTTGTATGTGACCTTCATTGGCTTACTGTGAACGCGAGTAGCGTCCCATGTTTCAGACCACCGTTTCATTAACTGCACAACTTGTTTTTCGGGTTTCTCGGCATAGGAGTCAAAGTATGTGATGCGAGGATACTCTAATTCAGGACGAATGTCGCAAAATAGTGCGATCCAGTGTTCGCCTGGACCAGTACTTGTATCCGTATTAAAAACTACTCCTATCTGATGGTACCCTTTTTTGTACAACGACTTAATATCCAGAGAACACAATGAACTCACTAAACAAGTTCCTAACTCCGACTTCTTATCAAAATCTATAGGTACAGCTCCAACATAATAGTATTCAGAAAACACTTTTGTGTACTGCTTTTCAATGGCATCAATATCTGTAGATGATAACCATTCTTCTGGGTTAGATTTCCATGAACCGGGAGCTTTTGGTTTGGACATCAATGAAAGAATAATGCATTCCGTAGATTTGTCACACTTATCCTGAAGTTTTTTTTGAATTTGTTTCCATACAACTGAAGATTCTCCGGCCCGAATAGGTTTAGAACCCGAATATTCTTTATTGAAAACACGACGCAAGTTCTCTACTTCCTGAGCATCGAAGTACATTGTATTGAAAACGGATAATCTTCTTCTGAACACATATACTGTAAAATAAAATGAGTGATCTTAAGTCTTGTATCAAACAGTACCGCGAGATTGATGATGAGATTCGTGAACTGAATAAGCAAGTGTACAAGAAGCGGGATGATCGTAAGGTCGTAGAGCTAGAGATCGCAGACATTATAAAGGATCCGAAGTACAGTGCTATTAAGAAAATCAAGTTGGAGGAAGATGGGTCTACTATTTCTTTTAAGCGTCCTAATGAATGGGTCAAGCCTTGGTCTCTATCTCAAAAGGATCTGAAGGATCTGGCAACTCAGTACTTTACCAAGAATGGTCCTCTGAATGCCGACGATCTTGTAAAGTTCATTATTGAAACCAAAAAGCAGACCCTTGTTGCGACAGAGTTCAGCTTTACACGCACTGTCCCAGGAGAGCAGGACGAGTAATCTCCTATCCAAGTACGAAATCAACCTGAAAAGGTTTTTTCTAAAAACGGACTTACAAGACATAAACAGATTTAGAGTACAACAAAATGCAACAAGTACAATACAATCCATTCAACTCAAAGAACCGCTTGTTTACCAAACCTGATATTCAAGCGATTCTTTCGAAGCACGGGTGCGAGTTTGTAGTTATGAACACCGAACTGTTTCAGAAAGCGATGGTTCATTCGTCGTATGTCAAGAAGATAGAGTATACTTCGCCTACGGGTGAAGCCGCTCAACTTGCTGAAAAGCCTCGTGAATGTCTTGGATTATTCGACGAATCGTATGAACGTCTGGAACATTTGGGCGATTCTATTCTTGGTGCGTGTGTATCTACTTATCTCATGAAACGGTTCCCTGAAGAAAACGAAGGGTTCATGACTGATCTGAAAAAGGAGATTGTGTGTAATGAAATGCTGGGTTCACTAAGTCAAAAAATCGGACTGGATAAGTTCTATATAATTTCACGTCATAATGAAGACGTGTGTGCTGGACGGGTCAACTTCAAGAAACTAGGAGATATCCTAGAAGCGTTTCTTGGAGCTTTGTGGACAGATTCTGGTAACGATTTCAAGATTATGTACTCGTTTGTAATTTGTCTGGTTGAAACTTATATTGATATTCCCAAGATCTTGATGAATAATCGAAACTTCAAGGAGCAGCTCCAAAAACTGTACCAAGCCAAGTTTCATCATACTCCAGGATACGCTGTAGTTTCCGCAGCTACGAATCAGTACACTATGGCAGCTGTAGACGAAAAAGGAAATCATCTGGGGATCGGAACTGCGCCTACGAAAAAGCAGGCTGAACAACTAGCGGCAAAAGAAGCAATTCTACGGCTTTCGGGGAACACGGCGAACAAGTAGTTCGCGCTGAGTTCCAATAGGAGGCGTATCATCTCCATCCTGGCCGCCACCACCCTCAATTGATTTAAGAGCTTCAGCTACACGCTGCGGTTGATCAGCAAACTGGATAAGAAGCTGGGTGCGAATCTTGTCGCGGCTCAGAGCCGGACGAGATGTGCGGACTGAGCGAGACAAACTTCCCTGACCTTCAAGCTTGAAATCGTCGACCGAATTATCGCGCATGAACTTCAAAATGTGCTCAGAGTTCTGAGCCTTTTTGTCCCGGATCTGCTTGATCTGTAGCTTGAGAGAACGTTCCTGATCATCTAGGGTTACCCATTCTTTTAGAACATTGCGCACTTGTTCCGTCGTGTCTTCGGACATTTGAGTATATTAGTCCGCCTAGTTGAAAATCGCTTACCGGCTTTTTTACGAGAAGGTACAGGCGCAAATGAAGTCTTTTCTTCGGTCGGATCCTCGGATAAAGGAGCAGTGGCTACAGCTGTTGATTGAGATATGGGAGTCTTAACAGCTTCACTAGCGGTTTGTTTGATACTGGCAGCCGATGGCATTTTTAAATTAGAGGAAGCTGCCATACTGCTTACCGTATTTTTGGCGTTCTCTACTGCACCCATAAGGCTTCCATAAGCTTGAGAAATCGAGGCAGAAATACGGTCAGCACGATTATAGAACTTTGTTCCAACCGTTTCAACAGCCTTAATTCCGCGCATCAGAGCCGGTCCAATGACAGGAACCATGCCAGATGTAGCCTCCAAAGCTGCTCCAAAATCTTTACGTGACATACCGATGACTGCAGCTAACCACAAAAACCAGAACGAAAACAGCCATCCTAGGAAAATACCAACCAGACCTGCCAATGGAAGAGGAATTAGACCTACAAGAGCTGGCGTGAATGTTTGGACATTGGACGCAATTACGGGAAGGGTAGCTGCAGTAACGTCCAAAGATGCACCAATCAGGTCACCAAACAAAGGAATGCTTTCTAATGTATCCAACACGAAGATAAAGGGAATGATCATACGGATAAATAGTTGGACGGATTTTACGGCTCCCTGAACTGCAGCATTTGGAGGTGGAGGCTGAGTAATTCCAGCCGCCATATCAACTAGATCTGACCCAAACTTATTAAAAATACTCCCAATCCCTTTATGGTCTACCTCACCTCCAGTCTGTCCCTTACGTATTTGACGAAATACAGACTTTGCCTGTTCCTGCGTAAAAAGAGGCTGGCCATCTTTCACGAAAGACCGGCGAATATCTTCGGGAGATTTGTACTTTCCCTTGTACAGAGCTTCATACGCACTCAACATACGATCCACATTATCTGCGTCTGCTGCGCCAATATGGCGCTTAACTATTTTTCCAAAAGATGTAGATGGATGCTTATCGTGAAGCTCCCACTGACCCATTAATTATTACACACAAATTTACAATGGACGACAGTTTGGGTGTCGTATCGTGGAACTCTCAGCTTGAAAAAATACTATCAGATGAAGGCGAAAGATGTTTATGTTATTCATGGTTACACGACAGATCGGAAAAGAGGTATTCTAGATTACATACTGCCATAACATTACCGTCAATTGTCATGGCAACTCTTGCTGGTTCTGCTTCTATTGGAAGTACCTCGTTGTTTGCAAAGACCGAAATCGCAAATGTAATTATCGGTATTATAACCTTGTCAGTAGGTCTTTTAACAACAGTATCTAACTATTTCAGTTGGGCCAAACGATCAGAATCTCATCGTATAGCCGATATAACGTACAAAAAGGTTTATAAATTCATCTTGATAGAGTTATCTCTTCCAAGAAGTGAACGTATGGCAGCAAAAGATATGCTGAAAACTGTCAGAGATGAAACTCAACGATTAGAAGAAACAAGTCCTCAAGTTCCGGATACGGTGATTAGAGAATTTAAAAAGAGGTTCGGTGACACAACTCCTGAAGTCACAAAACCAGAAATCACGAATGGCCTTGATCCTATTTATGTATACCCATCTGATCTAGATTCGCCGCTAGTAGGAGGAATGAAGAAACAAATGTCGGAAATGATGCTTGATCCAATGTACCGCAGCCCACGTCCTTCCATCCTGATTCCAGGAGAATCTCTAGTTACTATTAAACAACCTGTATCAAACCCACTTAAAACTTCCATTTCCGATCACATTCCAAACACGTCACAAACGTCGTCATCGGTTCATCTGCCGACCGTGTCTGAAGCTGATAATAATCACACTTAGCCTGTTTCTTGCAACGCGAACACCATAGAAAGATTGAGGCGTTCTGGTTCTTAGAATACACCTTCTTCTCCATTTCAATAAAATGTTCAATAGACGCCTTCCAACGGTAAGGACACATGTCTACAGCTGTCATTTCAGCAAATGTGCGCGGCGTCACTTCGCCAGATTTTAGCTTTGAAATCCAGTTCTCGGAGTTCTTAACATACCCGTTACGCAAGTTTTCATAGATGGAAATTGCGCGACTACGGTACATGCTCCAAAACACACGATTACTCCAATCAACATCAATGCCTTCTTTTAAAGCTTGGTCGCTGATTACATGTAGAACCGATTCTTCTAACGTTTTCGACATATCTGCTTCCAGAAGTTCACTGAAGTTTTCCACTACTTTATCACGAATCGGGCAATCTACAAACACGTTCTTTGACCTAGTATGAATTGGACGTGAATGGACGAGTTCACGATGAACTTCTTCCTCCTCTTCCTCTTCCTCTTCCCCCTCCTCCTCATCCTCTTCGGCTACTTCAGCATCACCTTCCTCTTCATTGTCTGCGAAGGTCCATTCCTGATACAGAGCATTGTAATCTGAAGCCTTCAAGTTCTTATACTCAGAAATATGCACATCGTACTGGTCCTGATCTTCGGACTCGGTAGCCAGAACTACAATGTTACCCGAATACGTTTCCTCATCAAACGGAGAAGGAAGCATATGATTATTCATCAAATCAGGATTGTCACATGCACATGCGAATATCGAAAGCCATTGAGTTTCATTCAACGGATCCTGGATCTTTCCTTGAAACTGAAACTCGGGGGACTTGTACTTTTTCCGAATCCATTCCAGGACATCTGTAGTCTTTGCAGGAATCTGAATATCAGAAACCGTACCGTTTGCGGCAATTGAAACGCCGTACGTCATCTTTAAGTGTCTAGAGCTATGAAGGTGTAAGTTCGTTTTTAAAACGGATTTTCTCGTATAATAAATACTTACATCATCAAGATGTCTTACGTACCACCCCATTTGCGAAATCGCAAGGAGAAGCAGCCGCAAACTATGAAGGAAACTAAGATCGTTGAAACCGAGTTTCCTGCATTTGTATCAAGCCATACGCCCATGGGTAATTTCAAGGGGCCAAGTTTCCTGTCGAAGATCACCGATACCTCCAAGGTAGATACGGCAGTTCCCACAAAGGAGATCTTAATTCCTACAACACGACTAATGTATTCGCGTTACGATAAGAAGTACGATGAATATGATGACGAAGAGGAGGAAGTACACCCTGAACATGAACCAGTTCCAGCATCTAAGACTGAAGATGATGGTTGGCAAACAGTAGAACGCAAGATTCGGGTGAAGCACGACAAGGTTCAGGAAGCGCTGGATAATGATGATGCTCCTCTAGAGGAAGATGAGGATGAGTCAGCATGGGACGAGCAACCTGAAGAGTACGAAACCTACTGGGATGAAAGACGTCACTAAATTAAATTACGGCTTCCAGTAGATTTAGTTAAGGAAGGAGAACTAGTTTCAGGAATCAAGCTGCGACTTCCAGTAGACCTAGTTAATGAAGGAGATGAACTTGTCGGTGTAGAAGCCGCTGAAGTTTTTAAGTTTAAGCTAGGTAAGGAAATATTCGATACACCACTTACAACACTACCGCGCATCCACATTGCAAAATTACGAGCTTTATCGTTCAGGGTAAGCAGAACTGCCACCTGATCATTGTAGGCGTACGCAGCATAAATAGCCAGACCTATAGCTATCATCATAAGCAAAACATTCAAAAGCGCAAACCAGCCGTTATAAGCTGCCTGCGTGCGTGTCCAGTTGAAAATAGAACCCATTATTCCGCTATTGTTACGCTCGTTTGTTTGGACACTGGATACATCGGCTCTAGACACAGGTTTCACGAACTTACTACCTTTTTTCTTATCATCATCAGCTTTGTTTGAGCGAATGCGCATGTAAATCTTTCCGTCGTTAGGCATTTGAGGACCAGGTAACTGCTGACCGTTATTGAAATATACCTGACGACTTCCTAGTGGCTGAACACCTACTGAAGTACGTTTCACCTTTTTCACTAGTAAAGCAAACGCGTTCGAGTCAATGTTGATCATGGACCCAAACACAATAACTTGAGAAGGATTACAAACAAGATTGGTTCCTTGGTACGAATAAAATGTAGCATTCGGTGGAACCATCATACTTAACGACCAGTTGTTCAGTGTAACTTCAGTACGTTGTCCAGTGACCGCATATGGAATAAACTTGTTCAAAAAACTAGTGGATTGAGTTTCGGCAGGATTCACACGAATAAGTGATGAAATTGTCAGATTTTTACCTGTAGGGTTATTGAATAATGCCTGGACTTCAGCGTCAGCCTGGATGTTTTCAATCGTGTGACTGCTTGGATGAGTCACAACTAAAGCATAACAAGAATAACCTTCCCCGTTGAATTTACAAGTACCCAGATTTGTCTGACTAGATAAAACTAAAAATTTCTCACTTTCGATAGCTACATACCCATTTGTCGCATATGCGTCGTCCATCACAAGATCGCACAGACTGTCGCACGGCTGAGCCGTAGATTGTGACAAATTAATTGGGCTCGGATTTTGAGCCTTAGAGCAGTCGCTCATTTGTAGTTTGGCGTTATTTTGTATCTTGGGAATAATCAATGGACCCAGCCGCTGCTGCAATCATAGGTGTTCAAGTTGCACTTCTAGCTGTGATTGGTATTTATACGGGATGGACCGTTTCCAAAAATGCACCAGTCGGAGAGTACAATTCCAAATTCTGGTGGAACGTTGCGAGAACAGTTGTGGTGTTCTTACCCATGGCACTAGCTTGGTTCGGCCTCTTCTGTGGAATGTTCTTACAGGCGATTGATCTGGTTCTTCCGGTAGTTGTTGGAGTAGCAGCTGTGGGACTAAATTTTGCTATAGATTTCGGTGTATCTTCTGGCAGTTTCGGCGTCTTATGGTCTTATATAGCTTACCCATTATTTTGGATTGGACGTAAATTTGGGATGGTTCAGCAAGTAACTGTATGAAAATAAAAGGCAGATTAGATTAATGGCAGCAGCTCCCGTAAGTTCTTACGAGGGGATTTGCGATTTACCCCTGAATATGTTTGGGTACTCTCTTAAGACCCGGTTATTTCCTTCCGTGATTGTGTTCACGTTAGCGATTGGATGGTACTACCTCAACGGTCTTTTTTTCAAAGGAGGCACGACAGCTCTGTATGCTCTTGTCCCCTTCTTTTTTGTACTTATATTAGCCGGTGCCCAATCTTACGTCATTATTAAACAGCCCCAGTGTCCTCCAGTTCCTTGGTGGGGAATTCTAGGAGCTTGGGCGATCGGAATTTTGTGTGGAACGATTGGGTACTGGTCAGCTTGGGCAGCTACCGGAAAACAGGGCGGTATAACTCCCGTCGTGACAACACGCGATTCATTCACGACCGAGTATTTCAACGATACGACAAAATCATTTATCTTTAGCGACAAACCTACTACGAATCTTGACGTTAGTTCATCGGGTATTGGTGGCATGATGTCTTCGGGCGGAGAAAAGTGCACGGCTCCAGCCGCTAACGCTGACCAGACGTTTGTTGTTGATTTATACAAAAATGGTAAGCTCATTACCCAAGCTATTGGGGAGTAATTGCGCGCATAGCATTGCGAAGAATACGATGGTACCCGATCATCTGGGTACCACTGTGGCGCTCACTTCCTATTAAGCTACCATCAGCCCTTGTCGCTACTACAACAACCGTAGGAACAACTTGTACTTTTAATTGACTCGCATATCCAGCAACATCCATATGCGTATCTACACTCACCCACTTCACGTCCGGAAACTCGGTACGAAGTAGCTGAAGAGCCGGTTTAATGACCTGGCACGGTCCACACGTCTTTGACCAGAAATGATAGACTGTCACACTCATTCTTCTTTGATTATTGTAGTTCCCTCTGAGATTAAATGATTGGCGCTGACGAGTCTGTATTCGGTCGTACGAGAAAGTTTATGCTTTACTAGCTCAAATCCCTTCTTTTTCAGTGTCTTAGACAGAGCTGATACTAAAGCAGCATCTACGGCCGCCTTATCCATCTTATCAAGGTTTGCACGGCACCATGTATGAATTGCAGAGTCTGAGATAGGTGGTCCCATGAGAGTTAGAGGCATACCTTCAATTGCGACCTGAGTATTCGTGGTAATCACCTTAACTTCGGCTTCAGGATTCAGAACTTTCGTTGCCATTCTATCAACAATAGCATTGTTGACGCTATTGTAATCGGTTCCGCCAGTATGAGCATCCACATGAATAATCAGAAAGGAATTGAACTTTGAAAGACGGGTAGATGTATCTTCAATCAAATCACGATGGCATACGTCCTTGTTTGTCGAAGTCTTCCAGTTCTTGGAAATCCACGAAGGAAGCCATTTGGTCAAGCAGTTCTTTGAGTAATCAGAATCAGTCATGATCTGAATATCCGTATCGTACGGAAAGTTCTTCTCAATAATTTGAACTGCCTTGGAAATCGCCATTAGTTCACCACGCTGATTGGTTTGCTGTTGATCTGCAGGAATCACTTGGGCTTCAGAAAAGTCCTTGTGATCTGGAAACCATACGCCCCAAGATGCACGAGCACCTTTCTTACCATTATTCTCACATGCTCCATCGGTAAACACTACAACCTTCATTTTATTATCGCATAATGTACGAAAGTCGGAATCCGTTTTGTAATACATCGGCTGTGTATAGCTGGTTGAATTAAGGTAGGGTCTTCAACGTGAAACCATACGCGACACTTGAAAGAACGTTGTTCCAAAGAACGACGAAGCATTTGCTGACATGAATACGTTAGGAACTCGGCGTGCCATATAATCAGAATTCTGACTCTTGTAGCCTGTTTAGCTGGGATTTGAGAGATCCATGTATCAAACCATGGCGAAAACGATTCGGCTGAATTGATGTCTGCAGCATCCACTTCTGAAAACTCACACTGGTGTCCGTACTTTTCCTTGTACGCAGACCAAAGCTTTAGTGTTTCCACATCATTCAAAGGTTCAAATAAAAAGTAATGTGGTGGGGGGAACACCAACATCTCCATTAAGGTTCATGTTGACTCCCGTTTAGATTACTCAGTCTTTGGAGCGGACAGAATCTTCTTAATAGGAATATCAGTAGATACAATGTACAGACTGTTTTCGGTCATCACGATATAGCAGGTTTCACACTTGAAAACAGACTGGATCGTGGACGTGTACTCGGAATCCGACTTGACTAAAAACTTCTCAGTTTCACGAACGCCAATGCAGCACTTCTTGTCTACGCTATCCTGGTAATAGTCTAGGTAAATCGGGCGATCCTCCGTGATAGATACCTGCGCCGCACGAAGCAGGACGCTGGCGGGAGGCACGGACATTTATTTAAACAACGTCTTTGAACTTGAATCTACTGAACGCATTTGAGGGCGTCTTCCAGCTTGAAACGCGACCGCATATTAAGACTTGGAAGGTCAGGGCGAGGAATATCAAGAACAGACTGGATGAACTTATTCATCAAGGTCCTCAAATCCTTAGCTGCTTCTGGAAGAATCTTTGCCGTTTCAAAGAGGAAGTCAACATACTGCGTCGTGTTTTCCTCGGACTGTTCAGTTTTTGGCTGCTTGGCCATTCCCGTCAAATCAGATGAAACGTGAGTCATACATTCACCCACAGTCTTTTCCTCAACTAGTTCACGGACAAATAGTTGCGTTACGAACCTAGCATACCCTCGACGCTTATCTTTGAGCTTCATCCACTCAACGACCTTGTCCGCAAACCCTGCCTCTTCAGACGAAGGGTAGGTCAATGTATTATTCATGTTGTAAAGCTTGGGGAACATCTCGGTCTGAACCAACAGGTCGTCACGAATATCTGGAATATCGGAAACAAGTTTCTTGGCACAGTCTGCCATTAGAATAGCATATCCTGACTGCGAAATCGCCATATCGAACAACAGAGTCGTGACACGGAGCCTGAAAATCTCGTCGCGCTTCTTGATATTTTGAACAACTTTCTCAGACAGTTTATCAAGAGTACGTGGCGCAATCTTGTTCAAAGACCCAAAGACTTCATCGTACTCTGGATCATCACGCTCCTTGACTCGACGCACAGCTTCAACAAGAGCGTTCTCACGCCAATTTTCTGCTGGCTTAGTACGGTATGGAGCCTTTACGGGTGGACGGTAAGGCTTGAATGCTACTGGTGTTATGCGCAGCTTGGCAATGTTATCCTGAACGATCTTCGGCAGAGAAAGCTTCTCTGCAAAACGAACCCCGTACACTTGTGCAACGGTAAGGCTCATTGTATACTATAAGATAGTTTGAAACTACGAAAAACGAATCCATTTTAAAGAATCACTATAAAGAGTATAAAATGGGGTCACTTATAGAGACCACAAAACTCCAGTATTCCTGGATTTTGTGGTATCATGATCCCAACAACAAGGATTATTCTTTGGAAAGTTACGTCAAGATCGTAGACGTTTCAACCCCCCAGCAGTTCTGGTCGGTTGTGGACATAATTTCCAAGGAAGCTTGGGAGTCCGGAATGTTCTTCTTTATGCGCCGAGGATTCAAGCCTTTGTGGGATGTTCCCGAAAACGAGGCGGGCGGTGCATGGTCCAAGAAGATCGAGGATAAGGTTGTACACAGTACATTTATCAACCTAATGGTCCACTGTATCACCAACGAACTCATGATTCACCGAAAAGAAACACTTGTTGGAATCGCTATCTCGCCAAAAGGTCCGTTCTCGATCGTAAAGATCTGGAACACAACTACCACTGTGTCCGATAGTGCGTTTCTTAACCCGGGAATTGAAAACTTTAAGATTGGAGATGATGTTACGTACACTCCCCACAAAGCAAGACCTAAGTAAACACAATGGACGCCGTAGAAAAAGCAGAAAGGTATTTACGGAAAATCGTAGCCTTTTTGTATTCATGGTTATCTACTGACGGTGAAGTCCTGGGGTATATTTTGGGAGTATGCCATTTCGTGATTAGTGCGACCATTTGTGTGATGGTGGTAGTTGCGCATACACTGTACCCTGTCTTATGGTTCCAAATTCTGGTATTTGTTCTTCTTTTAGTTATTTGGATCCAGCACGTGTTTTTCAAAGTGTGTATTTCCATTGTAGCCGAACAGAAGTTAACGAATAACGAACCACCATTCTTTCAAATAATAAGGGATATTCTGCATATTCAACCCACCGAATTCATCAACTATTTCCTGGTAGCAGAAACAGTTTGGGTCGGATGTTTCGGTTTGGAACTTTTGGCGAAACTGTCGGTGTATTTGTACGATTATTACGATCTTGTATTACAATGAAGGTTTGGCAGAAACATCCTATTTACGGCCTTCTTCATATCTTATTTGGACTTGTAGCGTACTTTTCCCCAGTATTTCTCACAATAATTTTATTGTATCAACTTCTCCAGTACTGTCTGGGCGTACGCTTTTTCGCGTTCGAGCAGGAAATACGTCAAGGGAATTCATTGGAACATACGATGTTGAAATTATCGGAAATTGCTATTGGATACATTTTGGCTCCTCTTTTTCTTATTACGTGGAACACGGCATCAGACACAGTTTAATGTCGCCCAGATTAGCTACGACATAACGAATTAGCATGAACCAATCGTTCTTCATCTGTATCTCGAGATTATTGCACAGATTAGTGCACTTCGTAAACAGTACAAGATGAGGCAGGGAAAAGTTACCAGTCACAATCTCGGCATTATCCTTCTTCTTAATTGAAAACTCGTTCTCCGAGTCGCCCATTACGGTCGTTCGGGAAGCGAAGTGGCCCTTGCATCCAAACGTTAGTGACGAAGCCACGTTCTTGATTTCAACAGTCTTGGCGCCCAACAAAGTCATATCGCGACAGATTTTTTGGAAATCTAGGGACGGCATAGTGAAATGGGCCGAGAACTCAGTTTCCGGCAACTGGATATCCGGCTCGTCGCGGTCTAGCAAATTCAACTTGTACCGCGTAACCTGCTTCTTTTCGCCATCTTCTAGAAGAATACCGAGCGTATTCGGATCAGACTGGTCAACGTAGAAAGTAACAGTATCATCATTTGTGGCAGTACGAAGAATGCGATACAGATGATCGGTATTAATACCAATCACAAACTTGCCTTGGTTATGATTATACGAAAACTTCTCGAACTTGTCGGCGTACAGACGCAGATGAACAAGGACGGTGCGAGTATTGTCCATAGCAACCATCCTGATTCCCTCCTTGTCAAAAATGAGGGACATCTCCACAAGAATACACTTCAAAGCTTCCGTCAGTGTGCGAACAGCGCCTGTTTGGACAGTCTTCGCTTCGACGATAAACTCTGGCATTTATTCATTTTAAGTTGATGCGTTTAAAATGCTTTATGGTCCATCCAGGATTCGAACCTAGGTTTCGGGATTCAGAGTCCCGCGTACTAACCAACTATACGAATAGACCAATGTTAATAATACCTAATCCTTAAAATACTTAACGGGTCCCAATATTAGTTGAAGTAGGAGATATCCCCGCCATCATACTGCTCGTTACCCCACCCGCCATCCCTCCCGAATTTGTTGCCGATTGATATCCGTACTTAGAGTTCCATCCCGGTGAAGGCTGGTTAACGTTCCACACAGCCGGAGTTTCGGGCATACCCACTGACCCCTTCATTCCTGATACTGGAGCAGCCATACACGTTAAACTATACGCCGGATATGACGCAGTTGATGGAGTTGGCGACGGGACCGCTGGGGTCATAGAAGCTCCGCCCGCAGTTCCCACGGGACCTGGAGGCATGGGAGCTGTGCTACCCATTCCAGATGATGGGGATACTGCAGCTTGAGCAGCAGCTGAAGGAGGAGCCGACTGATTACAGAATCCAACATTGATTCCGTTGGATGTACCAGTACATTCGCCTACACTATCATTAGCCATTCCCCAATTCCTGGCCCCGTTCGCCGCAAAGTTCCCTCCCATTGCCGAGCATTCACCTGCAGTGTACAACCGCACTTTCTGGCCTCCCGTCAGAGTTACCGAGCTAATACCAGGTGCACCAATTGGACACTTTGGATCATCCGTTGCGGATGGTAAAGCCGAAGCAGAAGAAGACGATGAACCGGCACACGGTTTCTTAACGTATATCTTCTGACCACGATACCTTGCTCCTCCTGTCGGTACAATTGTTGCATCTTCATAGAATTTAGAATATACTGTTGGTCTGCTGTCATCACCGCTTTCTCTACTAATAATAGCTGTACACGTACTATCAGCTGAACATGCAGCTTTTGCCTCATCTAATGACGTATATGTTCCCGAAGCTTTCTGAACACACTCTATTTGGGAACTCGTAGGTGGGGTTCCTGGAGATGGCGGGGACCCTCCATAACAGGCTTGTATGTTCGACAAATTGCTCATATTTCTACCTATATAGCTACTATACGCATCACTGCTTACGAACTTTGCTTCATTTGTGACAGGATCCTGAAGTCCTCCATCAACAGGATCTGCCCAGCACGTATTAGAATTATCCAGACCTTCACGAGTACCTACGAGAAAGTACAGAGCTGCCAAAACTAAAACTACAAGGCATCCAATATGCCAAGCCTTGACTTTCATTATTTATTCCTCATCTTTCTTTTTGTCCTCGTCAGAACTGCTATCATATCCACCAGCCATCGCCATTGCTCCACCACGTGCACTGCGCTTGACGCTCACAATACGACCATGCTTGTTTTTTTTCAGATCTTTGCGCGTCAATCCACCCTTCGTTTTTTCGGCCGTTCCATTCCACACTTTGCGTCGAGATCCGATCTTTGACGAACGCTGGGTCTTGCGACGACCACCCGTAATAGCAGAAGCGTTCATTATTTACTTAATACCCCACCGAATTTTTCTAGGTTCAACTTTTCGTGTCCAAAAAGAACTGTTTCTCCGAATTTCAGTCTGTATGTCTGGAGAATACGACGACACAAACAATTTTGAAAAATCGTAAGTCTTATCAATCATTTCATCGTACTTTTTCTCAAGGTACTCTGACGTAATTTCAGAGTAATCAGTCGTATACAAAATCGGACAGTTTCCGTATACTTCTCGAATATGTCTACTGTCTTCTACTATCGGAATACATCCAGCCATAAGTGCTTCATAGTGTCGATGGCAGTCCACACCGTTTCCTTCTGGACTTATCACAAATTTATAGCTCGGAAGCGATGTAAAGTACTCGGAAGATGCAAGAATTGTATTCTCAATTCCATTGGATGATAATATATTGACAATAGCCGATCTATTCAGTACTTTTTTGCGTCTAAGATTATCTGTAGATTCACGGATTCCACAAAATACTAGATTTTCATGATGCCCTAGTTGCGTTTCCATATTTTGATAACTAACATACTTGAAACACATTCCAATAGGGAATTTTTGTGGAGAATCAGATCCGTCAATAGCTGAAGCATTGACAATCAAATTTGGTTTATGTTTAGGATTGCGTTGCCAATCACGCAACGTAAACATTACGCACCTATATTATCACTATACGATTCTATTTGACTAACCATTGCGGGAAGTATACATCGCCAATTATCTATTTGTTGTAGTTTCCACCAATAAACGTCTATATGATTGTGATTGTCATGTTTTATCATCTCATTTCTTTTTTGAAATAAACTGAATTTATTAGATAATAATTTTTTTAAGCCACATTCAAAGTTGTCTAATAATCTGACAAGGTAATATCGTTTAACTATGTATGAACATGTATGTAATCCAGTGATAACACGATTTCCTTCAGTGTGGTAATAAAATCCTCCTAACATCAGAACATCGAACGGTTTTTTGATATGTTCAATTAAGGTTTCATTTGAGTAATTCACCCATTGTACATCGTCTTCTAGTATAAGTACGTTGTCCCAACCATTATCTCGTATCATTTTCAAGACCGAAATATGACTTTTTGCTGCACCGACAATTCCTGGCGTTTCGCGTATCGCTGAAAACCGAACAATCTTTTCGGAAGGAATTTCAGCTTGTTGAAAAAAGCTTTGAATGCTTTTCAACCTGTCGGTTCGGTGATCCAAATTTATAAAAATGATTTTATCAACTAGATTCCACCACTGCATTATTTTTATACCACAATTGAAGTTCAGTCTTGAAACTCAATTGTGTTTTTATTACGTTTCCAATTATTACGATTAACACCAGCAAACAACCACCAGCAAGTGCGTGAACGTTTAGTTGCTGTACGCGAGGCCACCCATGCCGGACATGACGCGGAGCACGTTGTAGTTGAGCGCGTAGACGCGTACCTGCGCCGTGCGGGTGCCAACAACCGTGTTGAGCGAAACCGTGAGCTGGAGCGTGGCCTTGTCAATGCGCGAGAAGTTGCACGTGCCGGAAGGCTGGTGCTCCTCGGGGCGCAGGGCGAACGAGTAGACGTTAATACCCGTGGACGGGGAGCGGCTGTGGTGCTGGTAAGGCTGCACCTTGTCGAAGTAGGCGCCCTCACGCTCCGTGAAGCGGTCCTGGCCGTTGAGCTGCAGCTTGGCAACCTCCACGGGGTTCTTGCCCTCGCAGCGCACGTTGGAGGCAAGGATGACCTTCGCGAGGAGGTAGTTGACGCCCGCGTCGAACTCGGCAACGCCAGCAAGATCCTGGGAGTCCGCACCGATCAGCGAGGTGCCCTCCGTTCCGACCTGGCCCAGCACAGCCGTGGCCAGCTGAGCCGACGCCGTGTAGGTAGCAACGGCGCTGCCTACCGCACCAGAGTTCGCCTGGGAGAGCAGCGACGTGATCATGCCGTCCGTCGAGAAGTCGTCGGAGTAGTTGAAGGGCTGGGCACCGCCAACCGACGCGAGCCACGAGGCCGTCGAGCAGTCAACGAACGAGTCGCGCTGGACGACCCACTGGAGCTCCTTAACGGGGTGGTTAAAGTTCAGCTGGACCTTGTTGGACGACGACGTGATCGACTCAGCACCCGTGTACTGGACCTGCTCAATCAGGTACTCGTGCGACTGCTGGGCGAAGCGGCGGCGCTCCTCCGTGTCGAGGTAGACGTAGTCAACGTAGATCGAGGCAGCGGCCAGGGACTGGGCAGCAACTGCGGCAGGCACACCGACAGTCGTCTCGGCGTACTGGCAGTTCTGCCACGTCTCGAAGTCCACATTGATGCGCACCTCGTGGTACTGGAGCGCAATGAGGGGGATCGCCACACCAGGGTTGCGGCAGAACCAGAACTGGAGGGGGATGTACAGCGTCTTGGCAGGGCAGCCGTTGCGGGGTACGCAAGAGATCGTCGTTTCGGTCGCCGCGCAGGTCGCATCGAGCGCCAGGCCCGTGGAGCGCTTCAGCAGCACGAGGTCGTGCGTGTTGCCCAGCATGGAGTCCAGTACGGAGATGTTACCGGCATCCGTCGACAGCTGCGTCCAGATCTGCATCCAGTCGCCGTACTGGCGGTCAATGCGCTGACCACCGATCTCGAGCTCAACCTGGTTGATCAGGCGGTGGCCGATGTAGTTGAGCCAGCGGAAACCAGCACCCGCCGTCGTCAGGCCCGTCGTGCCCGAGGCTGAGAGGGTAATCTCGGGGAGTACTACCTGGATGTACGTCTTGTACATCAAGTCGGCGTTACGGTTGATGACAGCCGTTACGCGCTTGTTAAAGTCCGCCTGACCGTTGAACGTAACCTCAATGGACTCCACGGCGAAGTTCGTGTGGCGCTTGTACAGAATCTTCCAGAACGTGATCTGGGGATTGCCCGAGATGTAAATATCCTGCGCACCGTAGCTGACGAGCTGCATTAGTCCCGAATGTCCTTGGGAGAGCGGTTGCTCTCCCAATTTCAAGCTCTCCTTATAGTATGGTAGACAACACACTATAATTCCTCTTGAAAGTCTCCTCTCGGAGTGGTCGGACTGTATCTTAAGGGTTTTACCCCCCACTGCCATTCAGTCTCTGAACTGCATCCATAGTTTCTTCTGAAACGTTAGGACTTGGCTGCGGATTATCTCTATTTGTAGCGTTTTTACCATACCCACCAAGTTTCCCTGGGGTGTCCGTATATCTCTCTTTCAAGGATAGGACGGTAGCTACAACCTGACGAGACTTTCCCGCAATTTGACAGTGTTGCTCCAATGTGTCTACGAACTAGCAGTACCTTTTCGTACTACTTTTGGCAGCGTGACTATTCACCGCCCATATTGAGTTTATGCTCTACGGCAAGAAAAAAATATTTTTGGGATTATTCTGCCGGTGGGCTCGACCATCAATTCTTGACCGCGTCCCGTGTACGAACAGCATCTTCAAGGGTATTGTGCCACGACCTGTATTTGAGATTGTGTCTATTGATTCTCAGCATAAATCCACCACTTTTATATCCAGTGATATGAAGTTCACCACTCGTAACATTCCTTGACCAGCAAGTATCTCTCCTATTATCCATATTTTCTTGCAAAGTAACCCATCGCAAATTGGGAACAATATTGTTTAACTTGTTTCGGTCTATATGGTCTATTTGTAATTCTTCCCAGTTCTCAGGTTTTTCACAAAATGCAATTGCAACTAATCTATGAACCCTGAACCAATACTTCTTCCTATCACCCAACTTTCTTAAGCCTATTTGATTATAACCATCACGATCAACCTTCAAGGTAAGTAAAGTATTCTTCTTAACATTGAGTATTTCTCCAATATCACTTACACGGTACCTTCCTTCGAATCCTTCAATATCCTTCCACATTATTTATACTCACCCACCCTCCTACCCTTTATAATTTCGTTTTCTCAGATAAATGAACGTCCTGCTCTGGCCGACCGCGAACCCCATTTTAAATACGTTCCTGCGCTCCATCGTCCTCATTCTAGGGATGATATTTGGTTTTGGGCAGTCACTGTATTCAGCCTACTGGGGAGCAGTGATTCACGATGCAATTTCTTTGTGGATCATTCGGGATATCGTTTGAACCGCCGAATGTGCCCCCTCGTGGAATCGAACCACGGACCTTTCGCTTACAAGGCGAACGCAATACCACTATGCTAAAAGGGCTTTGAAGTGATTTCACTTCGAATATACTTTACGAATCAAATGTGCAATACTTGTTGTATGCATGTTTTTCCAACCATTAAATAACTCATCTGTAACCTTTAGAGATAAGTCAAGTACATCGTTTGGAATATTTTCCGTAAAGTGGACTGGTGTCTTTGCCGGAAACATACTTATGGCATCGTCTATATACTTAGAAAGATGGTGAGAACATAATCGATCTTCAACTTCAGACTTAGTATACTCTGGTATATTTAGCACGCGAACAAACCTGCTTAATGTTCCAATATGATAATCAAAGTAATCAATATTATTTGGAAGATCAGATGAATGATCATTCGTCTGAATTTCAATTGAACCGTTTGCTAAAAGGGGGGTATTTGTGCGCACCGTTCCTCCACCACAAATCAGTATACTTATTGTATTCAATAATTCTAACTGTTGTTTGATTGTATAATCTGCCCAATTGATTATTTTGAACACACATTTATCGGTATACTTTTCGGATAACTGTTTGAATACCTCATCAACATTTTTATAAGATCTCTTATTTGTTGCATAAACAATATTGATAGTCGAAGTTGGTAAGTGGAAGTTTCTATGTATTTTATATCGACTGTACATCCTGTTTACAAACGTTTCAACGGGATCGGATGTATGATCTTTAAACGAACGCATAACACAAAATGATCTATCAACACAATTTATCCCAATATTTGCACATCCGACAACTAAAAATGGTATTTTTAGTGGCCCATTGTAATATTTGGATAGCTGATTAGGTGTCGTAATTTTATTACCTGAAAACGTTTCTAATATATCAAGATGCCAACCCGAACTATACTGAGAATAAAATGAATCAGTTGCCATCCATTGAAAATTGTTATTCCATGCATCTTCATCAGAATGAAATAATCCGTACCATGTAGGATACATGGCATCCCATAACAAATGTCCCATATTAGAATGAAACCCTTCTGTAAAGATTATTCCATGAGGATATTCCTTAGCATTGGACAATATCTCTCTAGGTATTAATTCAATATCAAGCGGAGCGTATGGTTTATATTGTCGATTATGTAGGCTTACCTCTGTAATATCTTCTTTTTTTACATAAAAATTACCATTTAAGAAAATGGCGTTTTTATAGTATGACGTCATTGTATTCTGTTCATTATAAAACTAGTTTCCTGTAGATCCAAATCCACCACCACCGCGATTGTCAGGAGGAGCAGGAAGATCCGCAGGAGAATCTACCAAAATAATCCGATCGTACGGCAGCCAATTATGCTGAACGATCTGAAACAAACGGTTACCTAGTGGAATAGTGTATTGTTCAATATTGGGATCCAAACAATCTACGCGCGCAATAAGTTCGCCGCGGTACCCTGCATCTGCCAGACCTACCTGATTAGACATACGCAGAGGTGTCAAGGATGTAGATGATCGAGCCAGGAGAAGGTACGGAGCTGGATCGCCCTGCTTATCTACAGCAGCCGCAATCACACCTGTCCTGATTTCCTTTCCAAGATTGTATGGAACAGCAACATTCAGAACAGTATTTTGGGAAATAAGATCAACGCCTGAATCCGTTGGGCGACGATTACGGACATGTTCACGCTGACGTTCGCGGTGATTGGGATCAATAACGTAAAGGTACAAGCTCATTTACCACTAATACATATCTCCTATGAAAGCCTTTATCGGTAAGAAAGAGATTACTGCAGCCTCCATCGCAAAAATCTGGGCAGCTACATTCAGAGCCATTTCTTGTAGCGACATGCGTCCAATCATGTAGTACCCTAAAGCACCCAGAGGATTGAATGTTCCTGTAGCCATTTCACCAGCTACAGTGAACACTGCAAAGTAAACTATAGCCATTATAGCTGGATTTGTATCAGTTAGAAGAAGGGCATATACAATAATTAAAGTACCTACGAACTCTACAAGGTACTGCATTATCATTAAACGTCCACAATAGTTGTTCCAGGAAAACTATACTTTGTTACTTCGGATTTATACCATTTTGTTGGAATAAAGATCTGGCGATTTGGATTCAAGTATGCTCCCCACCACGAAAAAGATGAGTTTGCACATATACATCCCTTACACTTGGACATAAGGTACAACGTATCCTCTTCGTTTTCTAAAATACATTCAAACGGACGTTTAAGAACTTTCTGAGCGTACACAAGATCGTTAGTAAATACGACTATCTTACTATTGATCATAGACAAGCACTTCTGGTAATATTTAGTTAAGTCTACATATCCTTCCCATGTAAGATAATCGCCTCCCCGCACATGTAAAAATACCCTCTCCGAAATATCGGGGTACTTTTTCAGTATGTCTTGATTGAATGTTAATCTGTTAATAAACTGTTCGCGGATTGGATCAATAATCTGCCAATCTTGATAAAACCCAAAAAGCTCAGCATTATCTGGTAACGGATCTCCTAAGTTAGGATCAAAAATGGGGTTAGTAGGATTTTCATTTTTCATATAAAATTGGTCCCAATGTTTAAAAATAGTAGCAAAATAGTTTGTTCTCGAATGTGGGTTATAAGCTGACATTTTATCTGAAATATAAAATTGTCGGCCCGATTGTTTTGCATAAGACTCACCAGCTGCTAGGATAAAAAGCTGGTTTCCCAGTCCAATCCAATCTCCTTTCCAGACTGTTAACATTATTATGTAATATTTCCATTCTTTAAACTATTCGAACACCATTCGGGGTACAATATGCATAGCTTCTAGTTCCTGTGACCAAAGCTTAACAGCATAAGGAATCGTCTTCATTTCGAAGTGAGTCTTCATTCCGCAATTGCCGCAATGGTACACATTTTCCAACGGATTCACGACCGCCAAAGTTCCACACGTCTTACAGAATCCCGTCCTAAAGGGATCAGATACATCCATCAAACGTTCCTTCGTAAACACTGCAAGGCCGTGGGACAACATGCAATCGCGCTCCATCTCACCTACACGCAGACCGCCGTCACGTGACCGACCCTCACAAGGCTGCCGCGTCAAGCTGACAATCGGACCGCGAGAACGCGAGTGCTTCTTATCTACTACCATGTGCTTCAGGCGTTGGTAGAATGTGGGACCAATAAAGATCTCGCTCTCCATCATTTCGCCAGTTTGACCATTGTACATGATTTCGTTGCCGTAAGGATGCATTCCCATAGCTAGTAGATGTTCTTTCAGCGACCCGATTTTCAGATGAGAGTAGGGCGTGCCGTCACCCAGCGTACCTTTTTCGGCACAGATTTTGCCATGCATCGTTTCCATCAGCTGAGCAATGGTCATGCGTGAAGGCACAGCATGAGGGTTCATGATAATGTCAGGACGCAGACCACTTGCAGTGTACGGCATGTCTTCCTCATTCAAGATGATACCGCACGTTCCCTTTTGTCCGTGGCGAGATGATACCTTATCACCTACTTCAGGAACACGCTCAGAAACTACGCGAACCTTTACGAAAGGGTACCCGTCGGAATTCTTCTCGTTCCAAACTCCGTCTACGCGGCACGTTTCAGAGTTACGGTGAATCGTAGACGAGTCGCGGAAAGCATACCCATTCGGATCTGCTTTTAGGCTAGTAACCTTACCGATCACGACATCGTTCTCCTTAATGTACGAATGAAGAGCTGGAGCACCATTATCTTGGATAGCGTGGTACGCAGATGTCTTGAAACCTCGCGTGTTCTCGCGACGAGGCTTAGCGAATTTCTCCTCCTTACCTGATGAAACATTACGATGCTCTTCGTCTTTGTAGATCGTGTAATAAAGCGTCCGGAACATTCCCCGATCAATAGCTGCACGGTTCATAATAACTGAATCTTCCTGGTTGTAGCCCGAATAAATACCAATTGCAACAATCACGTTATCGCCACTCGGCATTTCGTGCGTGTTCAGAACATTCATCATTCGGGTTTCTACGAAAGGACGCATCGGGGAGCAGAGAATGTATCCGTTCTTGTCCAAACGCTTGGCGTAGTTCCGAGCAAAGATTCCCATAGACTGCTTACCCATAGCTGACTGGTAAGTGTTGCGCGGAGATTGATTGTGGTCAGAGAAGGGAATAGAAGAAGCCATATGTCCCAGAATCAGCGTAGGGTGAATCTCACAGTGAGTATGCGACTTCGTGATTTCGTGTGGAAACATTGAAACCCGAATCACCTCAGTTTCTGCTGGGTCAATGTACTCTACACACGTCCGAACCCAGTCGTTCCACTCATCAGCCCTTACAGGAGGAGGAAGCATCTTACCGTCTTCTACGCGAAACAGTGGACGCACGAACCGGCCTCCGTCAGTTTCCACATTCAGAATATTTTGATGAATGTTCCATGACACGCCGGTATGCGGATGAATCTTAAACAACTTCTTGGCCTTTCGCAGGTCAGCATGTAGAATCTCGGGGGTTGTAGTGTACCCTAAGATCACGCCATTTAGAATGACCATAGCACCATTATACTTACGAATATCTCGAATCCATTCTACTGGTTGGTTCTTGAGAAACGTTAGAACGACAGCAGCTGGACTGTGTTGGGTCACTGAAGTCAGCATAGACATTGACTTTACAATACCTACTGAATGACCCTCAGGAGTTTCTACTGGACAAACGTAGCCCCAAGATGTACCGTGAAGTTTGCGTGGAGCCAGAAGTTTACCGGACTTCTCAACTGGTGTCTGAATACGGCGCACATGACTCAGTGTCGCAGAATACGATAGGCGATTCAGCACTTGAGATACACCCATTTTCGTAGCGGTAGACACCGTAGATGTACCGAGTCCCTGCACTGTAAAGTTGCCGGTCGCCAAAGCCTGTTTGAGCTTACCTTCAATCGTTGATACTTTCAGGATCTTGTACAGATTGTTCACATTAAGAACTTCCAGTGGACGAGGTGTTTCGCGCTTCTTCCATGTATCGTTATTGACTTCATGAACAAACTTTGAGCGAATATCCTTACATACTTTTTGGAACAGTTGGCGGAACAGATGGGTCAGGAGTGCGCCCGTAGATACTACGCGCTTGTTAGGATACGCATCGCGATCATCAATCTTCAGTCTTCCAGAACTCGTCATCATCAGCTTACGCACAATCCATCCAGTAAGAATAACCTTTCGGGCTTCTAGGACTGAGAGTGGCGACGTATCGCCACCAAACCGGACGTGAGGAAGATACTCGGTTTCTAGCAGGGAACGGACATACGCCTTCTTATCTTCCTGCGTGGTGCCGTACTGCAAATGATGAGTCAAGTACTCAACTGCATCCTCGCGCGTAAACACCTTGATATCAGCACACTCCCGGAACGAAGCAGCAAGAACCTCGACCTGACGCTCATCGCCATCTGGGCAAATGATGTCAGCAATATCCTGATCCTTTTCAACTCCTAGAGCACGAAACATCACACAGAGTGGAATGTCTTCACGAAAACGGGGAACACACATTGTGAGTGGGTATCCATACCCATTGAACTTGGCTGAGATGCGCACCTCCAGCTTCTTGGGAGGAGTCGTGAACGATTCGTGCAGCGACTTCATTTCAGCAGAGTAAGTGTACTTTGATGCCGTCTTCTTGTTGAAGAAGACCATAATCTGGTTATCAGCAACCTTCTCCTGACTCAGGATAGTACGCTCAGATCCATGGATGAGGAAGTACCCGAACGGATCGTAAGGGCACTCTCCAATTTCTTCTTTGGACATTGGGTAGTCTGCCATAATACACAGCGACGAACCCAGCATTACTGGGATCTTGCCGAGAGATACGCCCTCAAACACCTTAACTTCTTCATCAAACGTGGCGTACGTTGGACCCTTGTATGACCTTGCAGTAAACCGAATGTCCGAGAACATTTGAGCAGCATACGTAAAGTTGCGCGTACGTGCGTCCTGGGGAAACATAGGCTTAATTCGCCCAGTAGCCTCCTGGATTCGCGGCTTGGTGTACGTGATATTCTCAAACGTCAGACGAAATTCGTACTTGTACTTTTTCGTGGTTTCATCCTGCTCATGCCATACCACGATCGGAGCCGTTGAGCACACGATCAGTGGAATCTTATTACGAACGAAATCCTCAAATGATTCAATCTGATGCTCAACAAGACGTGGGACACCATTCTTAAAATAAGTCTTGATTGCGTCCCACTCCATGATGGTTCTATAAGACTCGGTTCCCGTAAATCTAATTATTCGTTTTTAATAATAGGAGTATGTCTGACAAGGTCATCAAAATTACCAAGGTAGGTGCAGACGAACCGGCTTCCAAACCTGAATCAAAACCCTCCCCAAAACCTGATCTCAAACCTATTATGTCGGCCGGAAAGAAGAAGAGTATGAAGACATTTCCTCGCGGAGTTTTAAAAAAGACTTTCAAGATCAAGGCTATACCTGATCCAGCAAAGCCCCCACCATTCAAAAAATCTTCGCGGAAACACACGATTCGATTATTTACAGATCGGGGCGAGAAACGGCGTCGGAAGACTATTAAGAAAAAGATCTCAAAAATGAGCGATCGTAAAGTTGATGAGCTGGTTCAGAAGCATAGTCTTCTGAAGAACCCAGAAACTCCTCCTCGCATAAAACGTGAAATGCTGAGTGGCGCGATGTTAGCTGGTTTCATTTCCGCCGATTAATTAATGACAGCCAGGTGGGGGCCACTTGGATGGTTAACATTGCACTCTATATCGGCAAACTACCCTGAGAATCCTTCTCAGGCAGATAAGATGATCTTAAAGAAGTTCATAGATCTGTTTGCTGAAACAATCTCGTGTCCCTCATGCAAAGCCCATTTTGGATCTATGTATCAAACGTATATGGCAAGAAACCCTGATTGGTGGAATAGCAGGACCGAGGTATTCACTTTTATTTGCCGAGCCCATAATACTGTAAATGCTCGTCTTGATAAACCTATTATTCAAACTGTTCGCGATAGCATTGATACCTTAATTATGCTAACACAGAACACAAGGGCGTCAGAGTACCGAAAGCAATACTTGATATATCTCCAACGCAACTGGTCGAATCCGGATTCTGAAGGATTTATGATGTCGCGATCTGTACGTGAAATGATCAAGATCAATAACGATTATTGGAATCATCGGGAAACCAACTTCAGTATCCAAATTCCTGAAGCGGATATTGTTCGTCCAATTATGAACATTCGAGGACCAAGTGGTAATGTTTTACCTGGCCTAAAATCCGACGGATCTCCTATTCAAATAGGATTCAGTTTACGATCGGGACGATTTTCGTTAATTCGTCGTTAGGGTTCCATGGCAAGGAAATACGGGGTTTCATTTCCCAAAAATGTCGCTTCATCCAAGGATTACGTGTTTCTTCATTATGAAGTTCGTCGGGGAACTTGACGCGCCTCCTAGTTTTTTTCAAAGAAGAAGCAGGCATAATGAAATGAAGTTGATCAGACAACGTAAAATTCAATTTACCTTTTTGAACTCCCGTTTCAGCATATTTCACAATATCTGATACGAGAGGTGCATCCGCATAAGGATACACCCATCCCCAATTAATTGGGGTACTTTGCGTAAAATAGTGCCATGACCAATGTAAAGTTTTCCAGTAAGCTTCTACCACTGGTTCCATATCCAGCACACCATCCAAGATGTGCAGACCATACTTCCTTGAAAATTCAGTTTGGTCCTTACCTAGTACTGCTTTCTCTTCAGGTCGCTTACGTAGTGTAATACGCTCTTTCAAGACCCCCATCTCTTTCGAAGCAGCGTACTTGAAGAACTGGTGCCTACCTTCCGGTGTAAGTAGATCGGGGCGTCCAGACTCTTGGTAAAATTGCAGGGCACGATTATACCCGTCTTCGCGCAACGAAAACATTCCTAAATTCGGCATGAAATCGTTACCGAAACAGAGCATGGACAAAGCCATATACTGCTCGGTCGGCAAAGGAAGTTGGGTAGAAAGTTCCCAGATATTCATGGTAGCAAACTCTGCAGTTTTTAGTTTCGGATCATCGAACTCTGCACTTTCACGCAGCAGATGCATTTGTCCAGGATCTGAAAGTTCTTTGTTCTGAAGACAAATCAAGATAAGGTCAGCGTCCAAACCGTAAATACAAACTGACTTCCGGTTCTCAGCGGGAATCTTTTTCAAATCCACAATGAGTTTGTGTTCGCCTTCACCTGGCACAGTAGTCCGACTGATTTCCGCATAAGGAAACTTGGCGGCAAGAGCAGCTTCGAGTTCGCGCATATACGGCGTATCTGGCGAAATAAGATTACGGTCAAAAAGGGTTTCTTCCTTGATACGCATACGACGGTACCGCTGCTGAACGATCTTGGCGTAAGGAACTAGACCGTCTAAAGCAATCAGGACTTTCTTAGCTTTGCAAAAATGTTCCAAGAGGTAAGCGAATGCTTCTACTACTGATTCTACAGGTCGCTCTTCTTTGAGGTAGCGGTGGATAAGGCAGTTAAAATCTACACCTAAAACGTCAACTTCTAGTGGAAGTCCACGTTTTACGCTATCCGTAATGCCACGATGGGACTTGATCAAGCTTGCGAAATAAAAAGGAATACCCATACTATATGTTATACGTCAGATACGCGTAAGCCAGATACACCTTCAGGTACGACCTTTTCACGGACTTTCATCCGCTCCTCGATTTCAGCAGGCGTGAGTTTTGTTTCTGCCCATTCGCCTTTAGGAAGTTCAGTCGGTCCGTCTTTTGCGAGATTCGGAAGATCGTGATCAAAAACACGGGGAGTTTCAATTTGTTCATCCTTCTTTCCACCGGTCTTACCACCATTAATCCAAAACCCTTGAGCTTGGTCGACTGGAACACCGGGAAGCTGGGGGTGAGGAGCAGGTTGAGCCCAGTTCGGATCTTGAACTTCACCTTTCAAGTCAAAATATGTTTCAAAGTCACAAAAAGCTTTGCGTTTAGCCTCTTCTAGTTGCGGATCATTAAGTGCACGATCAGATTCGTATTCCATTACTGTGTTTGTTCTATGAATGTGTAAATACTGTTAGAAGAATAAATGTTTCAGATTTCATGGTGGACGATTCTGGGAGCTGTTGGAGCTTTACTGGTAGTTGTGATGTACGGCTACTCTATTTCGTCACAAATCAAGGTTGCTGAGAAGCCATCCGGATGTTCTTCTTGTCCTAAGAATCAGAATGAAAACCCGTCGGAATAAACTGTTTGTATACTGTCACTACTGTTCTCCTGACGTTGGAGACTGTTCAAAATGTTCGTTAAGAATGAAGAAGATGAGAGCATACATTTCAAAAACTAATAAGCGGAAAACTATTAGGAAATAACCTTATTTTTGGCTCCCCTTGATTCCAAGAATGCTTTTACAGCCGCTACATCATCGGTATTGATTTGAAGGATGGTTGATGGTTGGCGTGCAAGAGGTTCCTTATTTGTTTCCACAATAACCCCCGAATCTTCCGTAATTCCACTAACTGTTTCTACTTCCCCGACCGGTATAGGAGATGGTGCGAGCCGAGTGGGTTTGTGTTCAGGAGTGGAAGATCGTTCAATTTTCTCATCTTCGGTATTCGCTTCCACATGTGGAACAGTCGCTGCCGATGGATCTACCAGTTGCCGAACGCTCTCAGGAACAAACTTGTCCTTAAGTTCCTGTGGAACTAAATTTGCAATACTTTTTACGCTATCTGGAATCTTTATATCTTTAAGTATGCTCTTCGGATCATTGACCATCGCTGTCACTGATCCTAGTGGATCACGCTTGAAGTCGTCAATTGTTTTTTGAGGAACCATACGGCGAAATCGCTGTGCCCATCCAGCAGGAACGTACCGCCCGGCCGCTAGAGCTACGGCAACAATAATAAGAGCCAGTGTGGCTCCGATGAGAGCGTTTGTAGTGGTCATATTTGTAGCCTGGCCGTCTACAACAATAATGGGTAGAGTAGCGTTTTGGGTAGGACTGTATGTTGGAGTTACGGTAGGGAATGAAGTTGTATAAAACTGCGGAGTAGTTGTTGCCGACATTGTCGTATTACTTACCTGCTGGAAACTTTGAGGCAACGAACTTACAGTCACACTAGAAGTCTGTGATAGGGTTTCAGATCGTAAAACGGACAAAGTTACACTTTGACTCATGGAAGAAGAACCGGATATGGATGAAGATATTGATTGGGACCAGGTAGGAGAGATGGAGGACGATCCAGTTAGGGAAGCAGTATTTGCAGTAGTTAGAGAAGGTGAAGAGGAAGCTGTGGCGCTTATTGATGGAGTGGAAGCTAATGTGGCTGAAAGAGAAAGGCTTTGGCTCTGGCTTAACGTTGAAGACCCAGATTCAGACAGAGTTGCAATTGAAGATGCGGTTATGGAATTACTAGCAGATATGGACACGGAAGATGACGAAGCACTGGAAGATACATCGGTGGTTGGTGAAAGACTGGAACTGGGACTTGAAGAGGCAGTAAAAGATACAGTCGTACTTTGAGATTCTGATAGTGTTACACTGGGACTAGACGATGTAGTTTCAGATATACTAGAGCTCGAGCCCCAAGATACAGACACAGACTGGGACTCAGGGCGGGACGGAGATACGGTTACCGAAGGAGCCCGAGAAGCACTCCTACTCTTGGAAGAGGTTCGCGAATCGGTCCGACTCCCACTTTCTGATCTAGTAACTGTTCGGGTTGTTGATTCGCTGGCCGATACACTCCTGGATACGGAAGTAGACCCAGTCTCCGAAGCCGTCAAACTTGGCGACACCGGAGATTTTGTTAAAGACGGAGTTGGTGTTGGAGAAGGAATGATAACGGTATACGACATGAAAAACACGGAACCCGAACCGAGATTGATCATATTGGCTCCGATTTGCGATCCACCCGCGTTGTAGAAGGTTGCTTCAAAAATATTACTTTGTTCCGTAGTTCCTACTGCGGTTCCCGAAAAGTCCATATAGTACCATTTATTGGCATTGGTACATGACGGCCGACCGCACGGAGAATTGTACCACGAGTATCCTGCTGTCGCTACTTGAACAGCCAAATCGCATCCCGATCCACAACACGCGACTGCGGCTGAAGTTGAGAGACGAGGGGTGGCAGTACTCCCGTGTAACTGAATAAATGGGGGAAGCGAGTTTGTTCCGTAAATTGCAAATGCGATCTGTTTGACTTTCAGACCTGTAGATCCTGGAGGTAGGGACTGAGAAAGACCTACATTGAGAGCACCTGAATCCGATCCGCAACCAAGACCGGATGCACTGAACCCGTTCCAGTCGTAACCCATGGTTTGTGCCCTGGTTCCTGCGAACGCCAGCGCACCCAAAAATAACCGAAGCATTTTATATTTACACGATTTTTGGTCTGGGTTTCGGATTTACAGAATATTTACCAAGTAGTAACAAAATGTCAGACCCTGTAGTACCTGCAGCATCAACGACTGCTCCTACTGAGGCCGTGACTGTCCCTGATGCGGCAATTCCCTCAACTGTAACGGTTGAGGCGGTGACTGGCGTAGTAGCTGTCCCTGCCCCGGCGGTAGATTTTGCAGATAATGGTGCGCTTCTTAAGTTTGCTCTTGTGAAGATTGCTGAGGCACAGCTACAAGCCGATGTGGCTCTAGATGACAAGATCAAGCAGATCGTTGACGCGATAAAGACTGAGATCCGCAAGGCTGATTTGCCCCCTGCAGTTCGTGTGGCAGCTATTGATTGGTGCGACGATGCTCTACCATACGTCATTAAGGCGGTTGATATGATTCAGGCTGAAGTGAAGAAGGCTGCGTTAGCTGAGGCTGATAAGCTCAAGGAGGTTGCTCTAGTAGAGATCAAGAAGTGCTGCCCTAGCTTATTTACGAAGAAAGCATGAATACTTTTCAAGTCTGGGTAAAGAAATCCTTTATGTAATATAATAAATGGAACTGATCAGCACGATCTTATCCGCCTTACTGTTCGTGGCGTTTATCCCGGGAGTGCTGGTGACCTTACCATCTAAGAGCTCGCCTCGTTCGCATATTATCCTCGTTCACGCCATCATCTTCACTGTAGTCACGAGCTTAGTGATGCGGTACTACTGGATTAATATCAAGGGGTACATCGAGAAGTTCGGCAACTATGGTGCCGTGTGCCCGAACGGATACGCCCCAAATAAAGATCCTACTGGAATTGATCGGGAAGAGTGCATTCCTGTAGGACACCCGACCTATGCTGCTGGCACTGGCAAGGTCCCTTCTCCTTCTCCCTCTTCCCCTTAAAGTGTCTGGTAATAAATAAATGAACAGGAAGCAGCTATTATATCTTGTTGTCGGAGCTGCTGCCCTATTTGTGTTCGTGAAATATGTTCTCCCTAGCCTGGAGGGATTTGCGAATCCCAATTCGAAAGTGAACCCCAAATGCCCAACTGGGTACACACAGTGCCCTTCGGGGGACTGCATTGATGGCAGTGATCCTCACCAAACATGTCCCGAGGGAACAGATGCGTACTGATGTATATACCTTTTTGTGTAAAACGGAATTGGTTTTAGTAAGTTAGCCAGTCTTATACTGCCTTGTAACGACTACAACATGACCGATATGCTTATCGATATGAACGAGCACATGATATCATCCTGCTGGGGTGACGAGGCGATGATTGCCGACACGCGGACCATTACGGTCCCGTCTGTCGTCAACAAGAACAAGCTCACGTGGGGTATCCCGCTAGAGCGTGTTGTGGAAATTCCTGAGGACGGTGAGTCGCTCATGAAATATATGGAGTTCTGCTCCAAGAAGATGGAGATTCTCGCGAAGGAGCGGGAAAAGTTCAAGGACATGCCTGAGGCAGTCACTTACCTCCAGAATATTGCGCTGAAGAAGCGGTTCTGGACCATGAAGCGCAGCGAGTACGCTGAGCACTATTTCGAGTCTGATCTCGCGATTGCCCATGAGATGGGGATCAGTGAGATGCAGGTTGAGATGGATGCCGCTAAGATGGATGGTGACTGGGAAGGGTATGCAGAGATGCTGCCCAAGATCGAGTACCTTCGCAAGACGATGGCGCTCTACAAGAAGTGGGCAGCAGACAAAAAGAAGCTCGACTGAGCAACACAAAAGGAGATAGGAGACAATTGTCCTCTCCGAATTTTTAATTTATTTACCATCCTGCCATATCTTTGTGTTCCGCCTGGCGCTCAATGTACCTCGTCTTAACGTTCTGAGGCAAAAAGTGTTTGTTGAGTACAGCTTCAACAATAGAAGGATCAAACTGTTTGCACGAGAATACATCAAGGTACATATCATTAGACTCTTCGACAAAATGGGCGGTGATATTTGACGTTTCAATAAGCTGAACAAGTGTGTATCCTTTCTTATTGCCTGTTCCAAACATGACTATTTGTGGCTTGCCGTAAGCGACCATATCAATACGCTTAACAAGGGTGTGAGTGAACTGTTCAATATTTACGGGGCACCGAATCGACTTTGGAATGCAGTTGGCAGCATCTACGATGAGATGATACCCCCAGCGACTAATCATTGATATGTTCTTCAAAAAGAAAATAATGTGAAAACCTTATCAATAAACTTTTTGTCTTGAAAAAGAGTATATCAAGATGATGTGGATGGGTCTGTACGCTGCTGCGCTATTTTTTGTCCTGACCCCGGGTGTAGTTCTGTCCCTTCCCCCGGGCGGATCCAAACTGACGGTGGCGGGCGTACACGCAGTCGTGTTCGGTGTAGTGTGGTGTTTGACGAACAAGCTCGTTTGGCGCACCCTTCATTAGACACTGCGAATAAACTCCCACTTCAAGTAATCACAGATTTTCTGCCAGATCGCATCGTGAGAAATTAGGCGATCTCTGGATTTCAGTAAAGGAAAGTAAACCTTGTACTCATCTAACTCTAGGAGTTCAAAGAACTTATAGAGAATGTATGAATAGGATAAGAAATTCGTTCTGTCGTCGGGACAGTATATTAAAAAAGGCGCCTGGATTTCCTGGAACATTGCCCTTATTTTTTCTTCAATTTCAGGAGTAATTGTAGGGGGAGGGTTACCATTAAGTCTAGAAATAATATGAGTAGCATGCTCATAATACTTTGATCTATTCAGCTTTTTTAAGATTTCGCGCATATCTTTTTCCGTGAGTTCCGCCACATTCTGGATACGTCGCTTCTTGATTTCCATAACAACTTCGTTCATCACTTCGTTCGGAATTATGGTTGACTCCTTAGCTTGAAATTGGTTCAAAATTTCGTTCAAATGGTTAATTTTCTTGTAAGCGTAGTTGTTACGTTCCTTGGGAGGATCACGAAAACTCGGCTGGTCGGATACTACAAGCATGTACTCTTCCGACCCGCACAAAGGACAAACCAAAATTCCTTCATCTGATGATTCTTCGCGCGCAATATTGCATTTGTCGCAATGTTCGGTCACAGCCTTCTTCACTTCTGCGGGTTCGCCAGTATTCAACTTCATTCGGGCCGCAAACTCGTCAAATAATTTCTTCTTTGATGGAGCTGCAGTTTCAGTCGTGTTTTGGTGTAAATATTTGGCAAATGTGTTTTGGTCAGTAGGAACGGTGGATTGCTGAACCTTTTCGCCAGATCCGTAATATTTCAGCATTATGTCGGCGTTTTTCAAGTAATAATCAGTTAACGGATTTGTTTGGTCCAAACGTTCAGATAGTTCTTTGATGTCTTCGCGCATCTTAGACGCTTTTAGAATATCAGGTAAGGATACTGATTTTTCCAAAACTCCAAGTTCAGACTTCATAGATTCTAATTGAATACGCAAAGCATGAATATTTGTGGTTTCGTCACGTATTCCCGTGACAATTGATTGATGGACCGAATCCAAAGTTCCAGAAACAACTTCCGCTTTTTTAGACGAAGTTGTTTCTCGCTGCTTCTTTATTCGAAAAATATTATCCATCTTATTACGTCCTTCAATTGTCGTTTCCTTAAACTCATTTTTTACGAAGAAGTAGGAGCGCACCTAACGAAACCCACGCGATAATTGTTGGAATGAATGTATCGTTCGCAAATGTTTCCTTGATTTTGACTCTGGGACACCTTGAGGAGTCTACGACCTTACACAACTCAGCCTTAAAATCGGGAGTCAGATCTGGAGTTAGCCAATTAGTTGGTTTGCCTGAAGATACGGGACATTCGTAGCACTTACAAGCGGGGGACGCTGAAGCTGTTACTGAGTTCATGAGATACACGGGATTCAAGCCTGAAATATCATTTAAAACTCCAAATACAAGACCTTCGCTCTCATTATTCACGTAATTAAATCGAGCTTGAATAGATCCGTCAGGAGCAGTACATGTGCCTCCGGTATTCACAAAGTAACTATCTCCCATTTTTCGACTACCGACTAGTGTGTTCACGTAAGTACCTACAGCCCCCAAATTCGTGCCTAACTGGTTGAATGAACCTTCGGTACCTACGCCCAAACTACTAGGCTTTCCTACATTGTCGGAATAACTGTAATCAGGACCCCTGATTTCAGTTTCAGCTGCTGGGTCTTTATTTTTAACACTACCCCACAGCGAATTCAACCCGAGGTTCGCCATTGTGTTCTAAATGTGATTTTACTTGGCGCTTATATTCGGAATTCGTCAGTGCGCACGGACGCTGTTTCAGGATAGCCGATGACGCTAATTCAAAAGAGTACCCGAACTTCTTACACACAAACAGTAACGCCAAAAATCCCGACCGGTTAATTCCACACTGGCAATGCACATAAATGTTTCCGGATCCGGGAGTACGTAAAAAGGTATTCATAGTTTGTTCAAATTTTGGATACCATTTCAAGATATTTTCGTCCATACTGTCCAGCGCTTCAAGACATACGTAATTATCAGGGTACTTTGTGCGAAACCAAACCGGACTATCTTTATCAAACGCGCAGTTTACGACATGAGTAATGTTGTGGGTCCGAACAAATCCTGGATTCAAGTACATTCCAGGACCAAACATAATATTAGTATGTATTTTCGCCGGGGGTTCGTTCTGCCACCCCCTTGTTCTAGCACCTTTCAATAGCCAAGCCATTACTTCTACTGTGCGCGAACATTTTAAACGAAAAACGAATATGAGTTCATCGAATACAGAAAGAGTACAATAAAATGCAGTATACTCCGGTGTTTCAAAACACTCACTTGCATTATGCAACGATAACGAAGCATGGTAAGGAAATTGCCTGTTCTCGTAATAGGGTTGGCTCCCGATCTCTTGGATGCGGATACTCAAACCAAACGATACATGCAGAACGCGCAGTTGTGAAAAGTCTAGGAGACGTGTCACAACTTCGTGGGTGTGTTCTTACGGTAGTTAGACTCAATAAACAAAGTGAAATCATGTACTCCAAACCTTGCGCCTCGTGCGTCAAGTTTCTGGAAAAGTGTATCAAAAAGTACGGTCTACTGAAGGTCCTTTATGCTGGTTCAAATCAGCGAGGAGCCCAGTGTACCCACGACGTAAGCGATAGCGACAGCGACTCCAGCAAGGATAGCTGCTCCCATGTATGAGGGAACACCTCCCGACGTATACGTGTTAGGAATGTACTGCAGAATTAGGGAGCGGGGAGTAGATAAGGAAATTATCATCGCCGCTAGAAAAAACCCGAAATAGGTTACTAGATTTTTAGCTGCGTACCGCATTGTAGAAAACATATGCTGATTGCTGTGCAGCACGGCAGCGGGTTTGTGGGGCTGGGCATCCTGGAATCCGTTGGTGACAAAAGGGTCAGTGCCTCCGGTCACGATAGGAGCGAATGTCGTAGACTGAGGAAGCTGGGGGTTCTGAACAGGCCCGGATCCTAGTAGATCACTCAAATCAGTTGCGCCTTCCATCTACTTTATTTAAAAGAAGGTAATTCGCATTCAGCATCTTCCGCAACATACTTTATGCATTTGTCGCCATGACGTACAACTCGTCCTTCAATTTCTCCAGCGGGCATAGATAGAGCTTGGCGCACAGGGATAGGACGGTGAAAAAGCATGATGGTAATACCCAATCCAATCAAAAAAGAAAGGAAGGGAACAGCTTTTTCGTTACGGAAAATTCCAATGACCTTGCCGATCATCTTCTATTATTACTGAGAAGCGACTAAATTGAGTGAGGTTTGTTTGCCGTTGCACGGAACTGTAACTGCCTTGAACTTTACGCACCCTGTAGATGTGTGAAAAGGCTTATTTGATCCAGGAGTGGGCATCCCTTTTTCTTCGCGGGGCGGAGGCGAGAATACTGCTACAATGAGCATACCCACAATCGTTCCTACAAATAACCACAAAAGTGATATCATTATTCTTATCCTAGTTTATTGTAAAATGGACGACACTGGTTTTACTGGCGCAACTGGCCCTACCGGAGTTACGGAAGAAACTGGCGTAACTGGCGTAACTGGCGTAACTGGCCCAACTGGCGTAACTGGCGTAACTGGAGTTACGGGAGAAACAGGAGAAACAGGAGAAACAGGTTCTACTGGCGTAACTGGAGAAACTGGCGCCACCGGTGTAACGGGAGAAACAGGTCCTACTGGCGTAACTGGAGTAACAGGAGTAACAGGAGAAACAGGTCCAACTGGAGTTACGGGAGATACTGGTTCTACCGGTGTCACGGGAATGTATCCTTACCCTCCCGGACCCACAGGTCCCGTGGGTCCCACGTATATTATGACTCTAGAGCAGTTAGTACAGTACCACAACACGACTCTCGAGTCTGAAACGACGGATAAGGCATCTATGGATTTCATTATTCATCCAGCTACGTCGGGAGTTCAGCAGAACCTCATTCAATGGGCCTCAGCTGGATTCCCAGTTAATTACCAAGTACTTTCAGTAGCTCTAATTCGTCCTTCGCCGTGCTCTGACGGTGTGAGTCGCGATATGTTGCAGTACATTTCATTCCTTACGGGGTCAGATATTATGACCTTAACAACCAATTTTGGATCACACTTTTTGGGTATTTACTTTTCGTACAGCATTTCCGGGAATGTCGTGAACTTACACGCCTCTAAAGTCCCTTCTTCTTCTTCTTCTTCTGCTTAAGGCTTGAACTTCTTGTAAGCGTGAGTGGACGGCCATAAGTTTTTAGATGTTGTGCTGGTTATTGACATTATCAAATTAGAACAAAATATAACCTGTGTTTCCGCCGATACCCGAAACTACAATCGAAGTTGAAATGCTGGGGGCAATCACTAATGGACTCGTTAAGTTTGAAGGATTGGTTAGAGTTAGAGACAAGGACGATGCTGTATTATTGCGCAAAACCCAGAATGCTCCGGTATCCGTAGGAGTTGTAGGTAATCCTAATGCCGTCATTCCCGAATTAGTGATATTGTAATAAGTTCCGTATGTGGCTCTTGTGATCGCCGGAGTAGTTATTGTAGTCAAAGTTGTTCCAGTAACATTAGCAGTTGTAATGCGAACCAACGGAGTGTACGGTTGTGTTGTTTGTAATCTACGAGCAGCAATTCCATTTGGGTATGGCACCGAAGGCACTTCCGTTGCAATCCAATTTAATGGAGGATTCGCGTTGGAGTATAGAAAATTGTTCCCTGAGCTGGCATATTCACACACTGCAATCCACGAACTCCCATTCCACGTTATTTGCGAAACCAATTGGGAAGGTAAAGATCCAGAAACTGTACATTGTATCCAAGTTACCCCATCAGTACTATACGCTAGAACGTAAGAAAAACCTCCAGCCACAAAGTACGTACCATTGCATGCTAAATCATACAAGTCTCTTATTCTTCCTCGAATTCCATTGGACGGTGTCCATGTGATTCCATCTGTAGATGTAGCTGTTTGAATTAGGTTTCCGTCATTGGGATCATATCCTCCTGCGACAATCACTTTTCCATTAGACACAACTAACAAAGCTGATGTAGTTACCGGTTCCGACAATGACCAATTAATACCGTCATAGCTGTATGCTAATGATCCTCCCGCTGCAACCCAAATACTTCCTGTCCAGCATATCGCATATATAGTCAATGACGATAATGACGACGATGCTGTCCAAGTAATTCCATCATAGCTGTACGCAAACGCAGGATAAGAACCTCCGAGAACCCACATTTTCCCGTTAGATGCAACACATCTTACGTACGGCGAAACACTGGTTGCTGATGTTGATATTTCCCAATTAATTCCTTCTGGACTGTATGCTACAACGGGTGTGTCTGTTCCTGTAACTCCTACAGCTACCCACCCCGATCCACCCCAAGCAACTGATCGACCATATTTTCCAAACACTGTTTTTCCAGCTCCAATAAATGTCCTGCCGTCATAGCTGTATAGTATCGTATCATTTACAGTACCTTGTCGACCTGCTAAAGCTACCGTAAAGTTTTCAGATACAAGAGGCGCCGCGGGTCCTGTTGGTCCTGTACGACCTGTAGGTCCCATAGCTCCCGTAGGTCCCGTAGGTCCTGTAGGTCCCGTGTAACCTGTAAAGCCTGTTGAGCCGGTAGGTCCTGTAGGTCCTGTGGGTCCTGTAGGTCCTGTAGGTCCAGCACTTCCTGTAGGTCCCGTTGAGCCGGTAGGTCCTGCCAAAGTATTGTATCCTACTACTCCAGTTGTGGCATTGTATGT
>Ga0214921_10000432_pt1 | contig 78663 bp, 63 predicted proteins | sample LL1505_MetaG_FD_177992 | JGI IMG/M metagenome (GOLD analysis project Ga0214921, IMG submission 177992) | Freshwater microbial communities from Lake Lanier, Atlanta, Georgia, United States - LL-1505 | ecosystem: Environmental > Aquatic > Freshwater > Lake | place: USA: Georgia | collected... | reverse complement strand
CCGCGCGGCATTTTGAATATCGATTTAACGGCAGCTGTTGCTCTAAATCCCAAAAACTTTACGTCACTTAATAGAACCCCTTGGGCTGGAACTCTTCTTGCTAGCGGCATAAAACAAAGCCAGGCGCAAAACAAGGATCAAAAGATTGGCGAATCTTGGGAGGTCTCGTGTGACCCAGAAGCACCGTCTCGTCTAGTCGAAGCCCCCGAGGCGACCTTGGCAGATCTTATCGCATGTCGAACGTCAGAATGCCTCTCTGGTGCGCTTGTGGCGAGTGGTCGCGCAACTTGTGACATTCTTATTAAACTCTTGAATGCCGATTCGCCATTATCCCTGCAAATACACCCATCAGATGACAACAAACACCTAAAATCAAACGAGTGCGGCAAACCAGAAAGTTGGCTTGTGCTCAGCGCAAAAGAGGGCTCGGGGCTTTACTTAGGTTTCAAGAATGCCCTTCCTGTTGAAGTCATCCGCAAACAACTTGAAACAAACACTTTTACTGCTGATGATTTGCAATTCGTACCAGTAAAGCCGGGTGATTTCTTTGAAATACAACCGCATGTGCCCCACGCCATAGGGCCAGGGGTGGTCCTGTTAGAACCTCAACGAATTATCGCGGGTAAAAGCGGTAAAACATATCGACTCTGGGATTGGAATCGAAAATACAATTCTGCGGGTGTTTTGGACCAGCAAAACGGGCGGCCAAGAGATCTTCATATTGCGGAGTCCATTCCTTTACTTGATCCTGCAAATCAAACCGGAGAAAGCTACGTTGCAAAATTAAAACGTAGCGCCGCAGTCCTAACGCCTTCTCCTGGCGTCACGTTACAAATTTATCCTGCAAACAAATGGTACCAAGTCATTGACGTCAAGCTGGCAGCCAATGCTCGCCTTCAAATAAAGGCGGAAGCTGGATATGCCTGTGCCACAGTGATTTCAGGCGACGTCGCATCAGCAAGTCAGTATGGAAGGCGTATGACCATGCGGCAGGGGGAAAGTTATTTTATACCCGCCTCAGCCTTGTCAAATACACTCAAAACTGGCGGGGATGAAGCACACCTGACGATCGTCATACCTTATGGTACGGGGATCCCAAACCACGAGGGCAGAGTTTTTCAATAATATTCCTTGATGCTTTGGGCTCAATGAACGTGCTATCCTAAGGGCCTTTGATTTTATTAAATAAGGAGACACCCAGCATGGTGCCATTTCGTGTTTATGATAAAGCAGCTCGGGAAATGTGGATTGTTTTGAACTACCATAGCAAAGAAGATTCCTACTTGCTCGCGCGGGAAGATGATAGTGATGCCGATGGCGAGATGAAAATCGTGACGTCCCGAGAAATGACTAAATTTAAACTTGTCGACTTCTTAGATGAGGCTGAAGAGGGCTAATTTGTAGCCCAGTCCACTTCCGATTTTTCGATGATTTTGATTTCTGCCGATTTTAAATAAAAAAAGCCCCGCACAGTCATGTACGGGGCCTTTTTTTCGTCAGCAGACGTCGCTATTAGCGAACTGCATCCTTAAGCTCTTTGCCTGGGCGGAACACAGGAACTTTGCGTGCTGGAATTTGGATCTCTTCGCCAGTCTGTGGGTTGCGACCAACGCGAGCTTTGCGAGCGGAAACAGCGAATGTTCCGAAGCCAACAAGCTTAACGCCGTCTTTTTTCTTGATGTTTTTTGAAACGACGTCGATGAAAGCGTCAAGAGCGCGCTCTGTGTCAGCTTTCGTCATTTCTGTGACTTTAGATACTGCTTCGATAAGTTCTGCCTTGTTCATAGGATCCTCCTAGAAGTTCAAAAAAAAGCGTTTCAGGTATAACCTGACGACAAGCTTTACAAGCCTTCGGCATCTTGTCAAGCGTTCTCAATAGGCTTTTCATTTTTTTTTTTAAATAAACCAATTGCGCTTATTCCTTAACCCGGCTCTCATATCTGCAATACCAAGGCTATCACGAATCATATACAATTTGGCGCACCAAAGCCTTACTAGCAAAAAGGTTGACCAAAAATGAAACTCCGAACTCGACTCACCTTCTACTCACTTTTATGCGCATTCATAATAGCACCCGTGGTCTGCTATTCGCAGCCAGCTAACGTCAGAATTGCTGACCGTCTTGTTATGGCGATTAATAATATTCCATATTCACAACTGCAAATTGAGCGCTATGTGGACGTCAAAGAATCATTACGAGATAACCCGGGCGCATCGGAGATCGTAAAAGAATCAAACTGGCTACTTGCCATCGAAGCTTTTATAAAAGACATGACAATTCATCAAGAAGCCTCAAAGTCATCAGGATTCAGACCCTCACGTGAAGCCATTCTCAAACTTCGCATGAGATCCGAAAAGGCTCTTGACGCGGCACCTCATTTCAAAACTGCGTTTGACCATCTGGGGCTGGATCGACCAGAAATTGAGAATGAAGTCCTAAAGGTGGCAACAGTCGAGAACTACCGTCGAGGCAAAGCCAGTCTTAATACCAATGGCAAATCCTCGGTTACAAACTGGGAGTCTGACCTCGTCGGCCGAACGACAGTTCGCCTTTTTGACGAGGCAAAAACGTGGAAGACGATTCAACCAAAACCATGACTGTCGAAAATTTAAAAATTCTTCCGATCGCTAACGCCAGTGAGATTGAACAAGGCCTACGCGATCTTGCCGCAGAGTGGACAGCCATCCGAGAGTTCTGGACTCTTGATAGCTGCATGAACACTATGAATTCAAATCAAGACTTTTTATCCGCGGCCCTCGTTGAAAAGGAAAAAGGATCCTGGTTGGGTTGGTATCTCGCCAACACGCAGGGCCATGAATGCGAGCTTTTATTTATTTACACCGCAAAATTGCAGCGCGGTAAAGGGTTGGCAAACAGATTAATGAAGGACCTACTTGACCGCGCCAGAAAAAAATCGAGCCTGCGTGCTATATTCCTAGAAGTACGCCCCTCGAACATCGCGGCCATTAAACTTTACGAATCACATGGATTCGCACAGATTTCGCGACGCACCAGGTATTACAGCAATGGAGAAGACGCCCTTGTCTACCGCCTCGAAATCAAAAACTAGTCCTCACGTCCCAGATTTCACGGACGTCATTTGGCTACAAACCAGCTTTATTGGTGACATTGTTCTAACGACTGCCGCCATGTCCGCTCTCAATAAGCTACGACCAGGGATCAACCAGCATTTAATCACCACGGCCGCTGGTGCAAGCGCGCTTGAAAAACATCCTCTATTGAAAAGTATTCACGTTTTTACAAAACGAAAATCTAGTATAAAAGCACTTTTCAAGATCCGCAGTGACATTAGAAATCTGGGACTAAAGCACCCCTTGATTTTGCAGCCTCACAAAAGTTTTCGTTCCACCATATTGTCAAAAATTCTGGGTTACAAACTCATCACTTATGTTGAAACAAACTTTTCTTTTCTCGCTCACACGCGAATTCCCCGCGTTGCCGTCATGCATGAAACCGATCGCATCGCGCTTCTACTTGAAGGACTTGGGCTTGAGCGCCGAGATTTCTTAGGCTTTAAACCAGTTCTACCGACGGCGTCGCCAGAAGAAAGACATCCTGCTCTGGCACAAATCGTCAGCCCCAAGAAAGCAACAAAATGGATCGCGATCGCACCCGGTAGCGTTTGGGCCACAAAGCGTTGGCCGACCGCAAAATTTGCTGCGCTTTCACACCAACTTTTGGAGCGCCATGACATTGGGATCATCTTGTTAGGAAGCCGTGAGGACCAAAGTTCCTGTAATTTTATAGAAGCAGCTTGCCTTCAAAAGAAACCGACCGCTCGTGACCGAGTGGTTAATCTTGCCGGAAAAACCTCTCTCGGAGACCTAACTGGAATTTATCCACATTTAAAACTTCTGATTTCAAACGATAGTTCACCGATCCACTACGCGTCGGCATTTAATATTCCTACCATTGCCGTTTTTGGAGCCACAGTCCCCGCTATGGGTTTTGGCCCCCTTGCAGATAAAAGCCAAGTTGCGGAAATCGCTCTTTCGTGTCGGCCGTGTGGGGACCATGGACACAAGTCATGCCCCCTTCGACATTTTAAATGCATGAATGATCTTACGGTCGAATACGTCCTAAATTTAGTGCCAGAACTCTAAATCCCTCCGAGGGTAGCTGATGTCTTCTTTAAATTGACATTCACAAGCCAGGTGCTTACGATTAGAGAACGACTACAGACAATTATTTATTAAATAAATTGCGACCTTTTGAGGTAGATTATGTTGACTAGATTTAGCTTTTTAGCTCTGGCATTCCCGCTGATGATGACATTGTCGTGTAAAACCACGAGCAAAGCGTCAGACGTCAAATCATTAAATAGCGTCGAAGAAAAAGAATGCAATTATAGCATCTATCCCCCAAAAGAATGTCCCGAGGGACTTAATTGCGTGACGCCTCCTGGCATCTATGGCGCTCCAGGCAAATGTGTTGGAGACGCACAGCTCGGAGGTGTGGGGGCAGACTGTAACTACAGCATCTATCCTCCAAAGGCCTGCAAAGAAGACCTGACATGTATCACGCCTCCCGGTTTAAGCGGGGCTTCTGGCAAATGTCATAAAGTCCGTAACACTGTCGGCGGAAAAGTTGGCGAATCGTGCAATTACAGCATCTATCCTCCAAAAGCCTGCAGTGACGGACTTGTGTGCATAACGCCACCAGATCTCTACGGATCCTCCGGTAAGTGTCAAAAAGCGAATCAAGGGCAGTATGGCGACCCTTGTAACTACAGCATTTACCCTCCTCAAGCATGCGCAGAAGGGCTGGAATGTATCACACCGCCTAAGCTCATCGGAGCCACAGGAGTCTGCAAAAATCCTGGAGACGATGATTCCAATCGCGCTGCCGGCGACGTTGGCGCGGCTTGTAACTACAGCATTTATCCCCCAAAAGCCTGCAAGGACGGACTAAACTGCGTCACGCCTCCGGACATTTATGGGGCTGACGGAATCTGCAAAAAGTAAATTGATTGGATGAACCCTTGAAAACGTCGCTGGCTGCGCCCAGCGGCGTTTTTTTGCTACAAACACACTCGACACGAGACTGGCCCTCCCCAGGCTCATCATGATAGACTTACTCCAGTCCTTTCAAATCTGAACCGGGGAGCTTTAACGATGAACCGCACTTCGAACCTATTGCTTTCAGCTACTTTTATGGCAAACCTTCTCTCCTGCAAAACAACCAATCCACCCGAAACAAGCCTCGCGTCCCAAAAGACCGCGCCACAGATCGGCGAAGAAGTTTTCGCATGCTATAAAGTAAAAAAGCTGGAGTCTTCCTCAAGCCAACCCGTTGTTGCCGAACTTAAGAAGAAAGCGCAGAAAGTCTGCCTGAACAATAAACCAGTTACACTATCGATCACAGGCGCAGATCAAAAGGAACTGCTGTTATGGACCTTCACTGGTCTTGAGCCGCTGCGCTGCCCTAGCTGCTACAGCCTAAAAGGTGGCAAGGAAATTGCGGCCACCATATCTCGAACAGCCGTTCCGCAAATTTTCAATATGACACTAGACTCTCGTGGATTGGGTGGGAGTGTACGCCTGACCCTAGAGCAGATTCTAAGTAGCGCAGCGAACGCAGGCGAGCCCTCACCCGAATTCAGGGAAATAACTTGCGGCGATCATTGGAAAAAGATCACAGGCACCATGCCCACTAACGCAAAAGAAGCCTCCATCAAGCTCTCCGGAGACTCCGTAAGAAACGCCGTTGTAATTCCAGCAAACGTTTTGCGAAAAGGTGGCGAGTTGTTGTTTGAGGCCAGCGATAAATCTGGTGCGACTCTTAGAATCATCAAAGACTCGGGTAAATATTACGGTCTATTCCGTGACTCGAAAGTTAACGATGAATCAGATCTTGGTCAGTGCTATGCAGACAAAGTTGAGCCAGGACCGCTCAATTAAGATCGACGTTTTTTGCTACAAAAACAGTCCACCACGTGATCGTTCACCAGACCGCAGGCCTGCATGTATGCATAGCAGATGGTTGAACCCACGAATTTAAATCCGCGACGCTTTAAGTCACGACTTAGAGCGTCCGATTCTTTTGTGCGTGCAGGAACATCATTCAATGTGCGACGACGCGTCACCATCGGCTTACCTCCGACAAATTTCCACAGATATATGGCAAAACTTCCGAATTCTTTTTGCACTTCAAGGAAAGCCTTGGCATTCGAGACCGTAGATTGCAGTTTGAGGCGATGGCGCACCAGCCCATCATTCATCAATAGACGCTCAATGTGCTGCGGTGTGAATTTTGCAACTTTCGCTGGGTCAAATGCAGCAAATGCTTTGCAATATGCATCACGTTTTTTAAGAATTGTAATCCAAGATAACCCTGCCTGAGCTCCCTCCAAAATCAAAAACTCAAACAGAACATGGTCATCTCGCACAGCTCGACCCCATTCAAGATCGTGATATGCCTCGTAAAGCTCACCTTTGGCCCATCCACAGCGCGTTTTTTTCTGTAATTTAGAATGCGGTTTTACACCCACTGAATGAACGGCCTTTCGTGCGCTGGCTTTTTTTTAAACAGACGCGCAGCTACGCCAGCCTTGGATTATAGCCAGCCACGTCCCGTGGATCTAGGGTGATTATTTTTCATGGCTAATCAAAGCAAAGCCTGGGATAATTTTAGGGCCTTGGGGACGCAAAGAGAGAGGATCACCAAATGTCTAATGAAGCCCTTGTAAGATCTCTGCGAGAACTTAGTAACTTTGACGATATCATCGATTTTAAACGTTATCCGATTAAAGATCTTTCGACACCCGCCGCCCACGAGCTGCTTAAAAAATGCCGAAAATCTATCGCTGAAGTCGGAGCCTGCGAACTTCCTGAATTTGTAACGCCTCGCGCCTTAAAGCTCCTTCAAGACGAGAGTGCGCTACTCGAGAAACAAGCTTTCTTTAAGCCCGTCACCGGTAATCCATATCTAGCCCCTGGTGATGCAACCTTAGCAAAAGATCATCCACTAAATTTAACTGAGACGACGCGCGTCGGTGTCATCGCCTACGATCAGTATCCTGAATTGTCCTTGCTTCGACGCATCTATGAATACGACCCCATTATGAAATTTGTGGGCGCCATTATGCAGCTTCCAGCTATTTACCGCTATGGCGACCCCATGGGCGGACTGAACCTCTCCGTCATGGTCAAAGATGATTACCTACGCTGGCATTTTGATCAAACCGACTTCGTGACATCCCTTTCAGTCCAATCAACTGAAAAAGGTGGTGAATTCGAGTATGTTCCATTGATCCGTAACGAAAAATCCGAAAACTACGACGCTGTCCAGAAGCTTCTTTTGGGCGACAGATCTCGAGTCATCCGCATCCAAAACAATCCGGGGACGTTTCTATTGTTTAAAGGCCGCTACTCGATTCACCGTGTCACACCGATCGCAGGCAAAACCACAAGACTCATGGGCCTATTCGGCTATGACTCACAGCCTGATGTCTGTAGCACGCCGCATTTGCTTGAAATGCGGTACGGTAGACAAAAACCTTTAACCACCAAACCAACTTTTTAAAGCTCACGCTCCAAAAGGACACAACTATCCCATGACTAACGTCGCACCACCAACCAGTGACTGGGCCAGAGACTGGGCAAAAAAATGGCTCGAGCGAAAACTGACAGGCTTTGTGGCCGGAGATTTTCTCCCTGCAAACGGAAATACTTACATCCCATTGAACCCAGCGGATAGTAGCCCGTTAGCCACCCATTATGAAACCTCGGCTGCACAAGTCGATCAAGCTGTAAATTCAGCAGGCAAAGCATTCCATGATGCCGCCTGGCGTGGGTTAAGTCGCTACGAGCGCATTGAAAAAATACGCGCGATCGCCTCGGCTATTCGCGACCACCGCGCGGAACTCGCAACACTGGAAACGCTCAGTAATGGCAAAACTTACGTCGAGGCATTTGTCGACGATCTTCCGGAGAGCGCAGATGTTTTTGATTACTATGCAGGTTGGGTCGATAAACTCTACGGCGAAACAAGCCCGGTCGCTGAAGGCTTCCTGAACTTCACCAAACGTGAACCAGTCGGCGTGTGTGCTTTGGTGGTGCCTTGGAATTTCCCATTACTGCTCGCATGCTGGAAAATTGCGCCAGCATTGGCGATGGGTAACACAGTCGTGGTCAAACCTGCCCCGCAAACCTCGCTAACGATGCTGCGACTTGCGGAAATCCTTCGCGATAAAAAAATTCTACCTCCAGGAGTCTTTAACGTCGTCATTGGTGGAGCCCTCCCCGGAGAAACTTTGACACGCCATCCACGTGTCAACAAAATTTCTTTTACCGGTGGTACATCAACCGGTCGACACGTGCTCAAAGCCTCGGCGGATTCAAATCTTAAGCCAGTCACTCTTGAACTCGGTGGCAAGTCTCCGAATATTATTTTTCAAGACGCCGGAAATCTCGATTCCGTGGCTGACAGGTCTTTTACGGCAATGTTTTCCCACAAAGGCGAAAAATGCACTGAACCGACAAGGCTCATCATTCACGAAAGCATCCATGATGAATTTATGCAAAGGCTTATCAAAAAAGCCGAGACAGTCCGTTGCGGTGATCCATTCGCGGCGGATACAGACCAAGGGCCACAGTGCTTTGAAGACCACATGAAGAAAATTCTGAATTATATAGACATCGGAAAAAAAGAAGGCGGCCGCCTCATCGCTGGTGGCACGCGAGACACGAATGGTAGCAACGCCAAGGGGTGTTTTGTGCGCCCCACGATCATCACCGACGTGACGGCTAAAATGACTATCTTCCAGGAAGAAATCTTCGGACCGGTCTTGGCTGTAACAAAATTCAAAACCGAAGCTGAAGCCATAGAGCTCGCCAATGACTCTCGCTACGGTCTAGCAGCGGGTCTCTACTCCAAAGACATCGACCGAGCCATGCGCGTAGCGGGACAACTTGATGCTGGTCAGGTCTTCATCAATCGATATGGTTGCTACGACTTCGCAGCACCATTCGGCGGGTTTAAAGAAAGCGGATGGGGAAAAGAAATGGCCATACATTCCCTGGATAGCTACACGCGTGTTAAAAGCGTTTGGGTCAAAATAGAATCATAATTTGGCAAGGAAAGTGCATAAATTGGCAAAACCTTCGCACCAAAAAATAATCGACGTTGTCACTTACCGTGGCTGGGGAGGGTATTTTTTTGAAGATATCGATAAAATTCGCCAGTCATTTATTCCACCTGCAGATCGCTACCACACGCCCACAGGCCATGACCGATATCCTTTTGTGCGCACGCCCGCGCCGGTTGTCGGTATTGGCTTAAAACTCGACGATGGCAGCATCCATTGGGGCGATGCTGTGGCCGTATCGTTTGGTGGTAAATCAGGACGCGCTGGTCCAGGTCATGCAGACAGCTTGATCGCCTGGGTACAAGATGATTTTAAAACCTGGTGCAAGGGACGGACTATCTCGCGGTGGATTGAAATTGAACGCGAATTTCTCGCAGCGTTCAAAGCGACGCCTCCATTTGTGCGCTACGCCGTAAGTCAGGCGATGGTTTCGGCGGCGATCCATACAACAGGCGAAACGCCTCACCACATGATCGCCACGGACCTAGGCCTAACTCCTTCCACAAAACCGATCCCCCTGCATGGCTCGTCAGGCGCAGATTTTGGGGCCACTGTGGACCGCATGCTTGCCAGGAACTTAAGTTTTCTTCCCCAAGGTCAATTTGAAAATCTCACCGACCAAATTGGCCAAGGTGGCGTCAAGCTACTGGCTTGGATTCGAGATTTCAAACAGCGTGCAGCCAGATTCAAATATACGCCAACAATGACATTAGATTTTCACGGCGCATTAGACGTGGTCTTTGCCAAGGATGATGGCAAAATCGCAGACTTTATTGTGGCCATGGCAAAGGAAGCTTTTCCACACGCGCTGCATGTAGAAAGCCCCATCGTTGGCGCATCGCTGCAAGACCACTCGAATCGATTTGCAGCCATTCGTGCCCAGGTCAAAAAACTATCTCCAGCTACCAAGCTTGTCGCAGATGAGTGGGCTAACGAAGTTTCTGATATTGAAAGTTTGATAAAATCCGCCGCTGTCGACGGGATTCACATTAAAATGCCAGATACAGGTGCTTTGTCAGAATGTGCCGCGGCAGTTCAGGCCTGTAAGACCGCCGGAATTTTTGCACTGCTCGGCGGCAGCTGCACGGAAACTGACATCGGTGCACGAGCTTCCGCCCATCTCGCACTGGCAACCCAACCTGATGCTTTATTAGTTAAACCTGGTATGGGATTTGATGAGTCGTTTGCCATGCTATTTAATGAGATGGCGCGGGCCTCCCGGCCCTAGTTAGTTAGCATTTCAATCCGCGTAAAATTAAAATGCGCACCACAAAGTGTCGCGTATTTCGTATAAAAACATGATTCACCAGAGTAAATCAATGCGCCAGCAGAGCCGATGCCGCGCGCTGAAAAAAGCAAAAAACTACAAAAAATTTAGTCATTTTAGGCCCATATCCACTCCGGCTCTCAATGTTTTGGAAGTATAACCGAAAAAAAGAGCAGTGCTAGGGCCTAGAAACGCCTCCCATGTTGCAGGACGCCCCGACGATGCTCTTATCGGTTGTAATTCCAGCATTTAATGAAGAACAGCGGATACCGCTGTTTCTGCCAAAACTCATTTCGAAATTGAACGAGTATTGTCCCCGTTCATTTGAAATTATTATTGTCGATGACGGAAGCACCGATCGTACGGCTCAGATCTCTCAGCAACTTTTAGGTAACTATGGAAGAATTTTGCGCCTTCCTCAGAACTATGGCAAAGGGCGTGCTATGCGGACTGGTGTCATGACAGCACAGGCCCAGTATGTTTGCATCACTGACGCCGATGGCTCAATAGGAATGACGGCGTTCTCCCAAGCCATGGGAATACTTCAAAGCTCTGCATTACCCGGCGTAATAGGGACCAGGTATCTTGGAAACCAAGATTTAGAAATTGCAATAAATTGGAAACGCCTTATCGCCGGTAAGGCCTTCGCCCAGATAGCGAGGCTGATTCTGGGACTTCACTATTCCGACACTCAATGCGGCTTTAAGGCCTTCAACACACCGTTCGCAAAGAGGCTCTTTGAGGCCTGCAAAAGCGAAAAATTCGGCATAGATTTTGAGCTGCTATACATATCCCAAATTAACGGCATACGCTACGTTGAGCTGCCAGTAGAGTGGCGAGAGATGCCGGATTCAAAGGTACGGATATTTACTGACGGCTTCAGAATGCTGCGCGAGATGCTTCAACTTCGCTTCGCAGAAAAACGATCATTACAACTACCCATCTACAGCTTGGACCGAGTCAACGCGCTCCCTGTTACTGCCGATCTTGATGAATCTGAAACATTCAAGTCCAATGACAACCAAAAAAAAGATCGGATAACAGCCCCATAACACACGTGAGATCCTTTGGATTTTAGAGCGCTTTCGAAAATACGATTCTTGCAATGGCGTAACTTCCTTTTTTGTTTCCCAGATTATCGGGCCACTAAAATTTCCGTCTAACTTATGCCAATTATTCTTTTCTAAAAATTTGTCATAGAACTGATCATTAACTATTGCAAAACGTAGCGAATACTTTGCTGGGTTGGAAAGATATTCGTCTACCACGGACTCTCCGCGTTGACCATAATACTTTGCAGAATCTATGGACTCAATGCCGCTCTCGCGCAGAACTTTCGTCGTCCGCGCCGTAAAATATAATCCGTCAACCGTCGGTGCAGGTGTCATATAGCTTAATTTCGCCATTTGGCTACCAAGTCCGAATGTGACATATCTAAAGCGAGAATGTTTTTCATCGCTCAGGAAATTTGAAATCTTTTCCAAGTTGACTGGATCAGGCTGAAATTTAACACTTTTCAGCAACATGAAGTAACCCACCAATAAAAGGATCTGAAATAGAAACAAAACCATTTTGAATCTAAAACGGCTGATTTTTGACATCCACCAAGCATTAAGCGGAATCGCTAGAACAGCTGCCCACCCAGCAAATCGGTCAAACGTCAGTATTCGCCATGTTTCACCGAGCAAAATTCGCGGTATGGGAGTTGTGCCTCCCAATCCAAAAAGCAACAAAACACCAACGCATACGATTAGACCACGCATATTTCGGTCGATAATCCATACGATCGGCATCGAAATAATAAAAATGGAGGTCGTAGCTAGTGGTACCGCAAAAAAATTCAAAAACCGGGGGAAATCCGCAAAATAATTCAAACGTGTAGCGTGAGGAATCTCACGCTGTGCCGGTAAATGGTGCAGGACGTACGAAATAAACGGAAGCAACACGATTAGACAGGTGACGCCTGCAAAAAATATAAATATTCCAGTTCTTTGAGCTAACTCCATCTTTTGATCACGCGAGGAATTTCCACATAAAAGAAAAGTACCTGTTAATGAAGCGAACAATACAGGGACAAGCAAGAAAAATGTCAAATGGTGAGACGTTAAAACCACGCACAAATAACAAAGGGCCGTCGCTAAATCGTTAAAGCGAGCATTACCAAGCCATTTCACGAAATAAAAACCACTATGCAGGGCAAATCCAACTGAAAAACTCGTCGGTAATTGCCCAAATTGATGAATCTGCTGCGCAAGTGATGTCAAAAAGCTCGCCGACATAGCGCCCCAAGCTGCATCGATCGGAGCTAGCCAGAGACTTGAAATTCTGAAGGCACCTGTTATAAGGGCTACCACACCAAAAAGCTGAACAATCATATACGAAGTTTCAATACTTAACATGTGCGAAAAAAATGCTATCAGCTGATGTACCAAGGGCGGATATGACACAAGATCAAAACCCTCAAACCAATTATACGTCCATGTTTCAAACCAATTATGACGATACTTGCTGGCGAAAAACATATGGACAAAAGCATCATAAGTTACCGCATAACTACCCTTAGACAAGAAAAACCCGTGAATCACGATGCCAATGACCAGCGCCATCAAAACAATAAACAACGCAATTTTTTTTTCATGGAGGCGCAATGCAGTATTAATGGAGTGAGTATTTTGATCAGTCATATCCGAAGTCACACTCGTTTCAATATATTTTGAAATAAACCAATATAGGAATCCCAGATACGGTCAAAACTCCGCTCCCTAGCAACCGCTAATGATTTCGCAGACATTCTACCCCAAAGATCCATATCCTCGCAGGTTAATGACAAGGCTTCAGTGGCGCTTACAACGTCAGAGGGTTTAAAGAATCTAACACCAATCCCCTCCTCCCGCTCCATGGCCTGAAAATCTTCAATATCGGGACATACTACAGGAACGCCAGACGCCGCCGCATGATGAGCCACTCCTGATACACCAGTCGCTGATGTGTACGGCAAAAATACGACGCCTGCGGAGCTAAAGAGCCCTCCCAAAGCAGCGTCAGGAATATATCCAGTAAACCGCAACCCAGGGATACCTTTCGAATGCTCTGCTACCTCCTCATAATAACCAAGGTAGGATGGGTGACTCCCCCCAGCGATGGTCATCTCCCATGAAGTATTCGCTTTTCTTAGATTTTCGAAGACTTGAATCGCAAAATCCAACTTTTTGTAAGACCCGAATTTTCCAAACACAAGTATATGCCGCCTTGGCGTTACGCTAGCCAACCGATCTGTCAGTGGGAATCCGTGATGAAGTCTCACAACGTGTGAAGCTCGATATTTTCCCCTAAAATAATCAACATATTTATCAAGAAGAAGTACGACTACCCCTGACTTTGCTATACACCATTCCGCGAGCCCTCCAAAAAACCGATAAGCACGCTCTCGACCATAATAGCGTGTAGATGTGTAGTCCAAAAATGCCGTCAAGTGATGAAGTGTGACACAACATTTAAATCCTAAAAGCCGTGAAACGAACGGCAACATTAGGCCTAAAAAAGCTGGTGCAGGCTGATCACCAAATGAGCTCAAAATCAGGTTAAACCATATAACATCCGGTTTTTCCTCTCTAATAGCTCTCAAAATCTGGGAGATACCCGTCACGCTATTGTACCTCCAAATTCTTTTTATCAGAACATTCTGCGAATGCACCAATTCCGCACCTTCGTTTTCGTTAGCATCCGCAAGCACAACAAATCTATGATTTGAATGCATCGCAGCAGCTCGACACATCGCTAAACCATATTCATTGAGACCAACGCGACTAGGAGATAGAGATGTAACCATGACAATTTTCATACAGTCACCAAAAAAGTCGCATGGACAGATAATACGAAGAAAACAAATTTTTAGTTAAAAACACATCATCATTTGACAAATTTTTTGGTCGCTGAAACAAAACTACATTATGACCCACGTTAACCCTAACAGGCACTTGATAAGGCAAGTCAAGTCCACCGGTAATCGACCTAACAAGCCGCTTGCGCCCCAGAATTTCCAGATCGTAATTTATCACCTTCCGGTCATATGCTTTATAAGGCTCCACAACGATTTTAGAATACGAAGCTTCCAGCTTAATACTGTCCGTAAGCGCTAATCCAAGTCCGCCATTTGCTGTTCTGTGATTTGTCTTCAGATAGCCCTCTTGATCGGTGCTCATTAAATTAGAACTGGCATCTTTTGTCGACAGAAGCTCATAAGTTGAATTGAACCTAATGAGGCTTTCCGGAAAAATATTGACCTTAACATAACTTTGGTCGATGCCTTGCTGAATTTTATTATCGAGCAGCTTTGAATAGCGACTTCCCTCGATATTAAATTTGATAAACTTCGTAAATTTCTGCTGAACAGCCGCTCTACCTCGGAGCGTTGTCGCAACGCGAGCTGATTTTTCAAAAATGCGACCAAAACCAACTTCACCCTCAATCGCCGGCAAATACCAGCGAAAAAGCCATAGTCCTCGCGCACCCGCGATGTATTCGTTTGAGCGGATATAAGCACCCCGCGCATGGCTGGTATCTACGGCGTAAGCGTCGGTCGTGTTGATTTTTAGGTATGGGAAAAGGCTAATATTACCTAGATAATTCAATCCGAATGCGGTCTCGGTTTCAATCGCTGCAGATTGTTTTAGATTTGCGACGGATGGATCATCATCGCGACGACCGCCGATTTTTTGTATGCGATCGTAGTGAAAAGCAAAAAATCTTGAATTAGGTTTATAGTATTGGAGTCTCATTTGCCCGGAGAGAACAGGGGACTTCTGAGGGGAAAAAAACAGGCTAAATTTCTCTCGCCCTACATTTTGTATTGCAAGACCTCTGGTGACACTAACAATGTCTGTAAGCTCTTCAGTGTATGCGAGACTACCGGCGATCGTAAGCGGCAAACCAATGTTTTTCAGCGCCACACCCTCTGCCGAAGTAGTCTCAAAAAATCGCTCATCATAAATCGAGTCAAAATCTGCACAATTATGATATTTTGTACAAATTTTCTTAGCTTTTATGAGCTCTGCAAGAGCCTCTGAAAGTCGCCGCGCATTTTTGAGCTGGGTTGCTCGAATCACACGAAATCGGGGGTTATTAGGGCTAAGTTTTATAGCTGTCAATATCGCTGCATCAGCTGGGTCAAGTTTATTCCACTGTGTAAAATTCCAAGCCATCGCCTCATATAAATTTGGATCGTTCGCACGCAGGGTTTCTGCTTGTTTATAAAGGTTTTTTGCATTTTCAAAATCCCCCTCATCACGCAGAATATTTGCTCTAATCCCAAGAGAATTATAGACCGTCTTGATTTCATCGGCAGCATTTAGCCACTTTTTAGCGCCACTAAAATCCCCCGAGCCATAGGCTTGACTTGCTAACGTTACACGAATGTCCACGAGCTGATCAGCGTAGGATGCTTTCCTTTTAATTGACTCAATGCCAGACAAATCTTGCTCTGCGCCAATAATGTCTCCAGTTTTTAATTTCAAAATAGCCGAAAGGGACTTGGTTTCAGCGCGTAAATCGTCACCTTCTAGTTCTCCCATCTTGCTAATAATCGACAACGCTTCAGCGTGATCCCCAGCATCGATACGCTTGTTCAGCGCGTTCTTTAAATTCCAAAATCTCAAGTTTCGAATTTCAGTGGAGGAGGGGGTCTCTGTTAGGGCCTTTGCGTAAAATTGATCAGCAACTAAAAAATCGCCCTTTGCTCGATGATAGTCCCCGTTCAATACATTTAAATTTGCTTCGGTATCCAAATCTGCCAGACGGTCTAAATCTGAACGTGCTTCTGCAAAATTCTTTAGCTCTAATGCAGCTTTAAAACGAAGCACATAAGGCCAATCATATGCGGGAAAATGCTTGGATATCAGCTTTGCGATCTTGAGTGATTTTCGGGCGTCTCCACGCTGCAAGAGAATATCGCAAATTTTCGATGCCACTGCAGCGTCTGACAAATGGCTCCTTAAGTGATCGAGAAGCAGCGTCTGAGCTTCGGCAAGTTTCTTGCTTTTTTCGAGCTCTGCGGCTCTGTCCAAGATATCCGATGTTGATGATGAACTTTCATCCGCGTAGACTGCCCCATCAGTGGAAAAAACGAGCCCACCTACTGCTAACCACCAAGCAGCTACGACGATTACGAAGTGAGAGATTGAGACCATCGTCCATCACCGAATAACAGAAAATTTATGGGATTTATGATACCATATTACTACTTTATCTACATCTAGTGAAGACCGATCGGTAGACAACTTTTACGACGGTTTAGCGCCGGAGCTAATGTACATGGTTAAGATAACTTTTCGTACCGCTGCTTCTGTATTAGCCATCATTTTAGCTGCGGTGTTGATCACAATAGCCAGTCGAAAACTCACGCTTAGACCAGATGGTTTTCAAAGCTTTGAGAATATTAAATTCGGGATTAATTATTATAGTAGCGGCAAACTGTGGAGAGATTTTTGGACAAATTTTTCCGAAGACATTATTGACCGAGACTTTAGAAAAATCAGGGAACTTGATTTCAACCTTGTTAGGGTTTTTATCTACCATGACTTATTCGTCAATGACGAAACTCGCGAATCTTCACTCAAAAAGCTTAGAAGCCTAATAAACATCGCGCAAAAGCACCGAATCCAATTGATTATCACAACATTTGATTGGGCCAAACCCTACAAAGCAGTGCAATTAACACCTGAAAAATCACGGGATTTTAAATTAGGATTAACCGACATTGTGCAAATCTACAGTCAGCATCCCGCGATTTATGCCTGGGACATTAAAAATGAGCCAGATCATGACTTCGACACCGATGGAAGAAGTGTTGTGTTAACAGGACTGAATAACGCAGTATCGTATCTTCACGCTAAATGGCCTGGACTACGGCTGACGATTGGGTGGTTGCAATTATTTGAAGATGTGCCTGTGAACCAAGGCTTAGATTTTTTAAGCTTTCACCATTTTCCAGAGCAAGGCTCACTGAAAGACAGGGCAAGGCAATTTAGACGTTTATTTCCGGAAAAATCTATTTTTCTTGAAGAGCTCGGCTATTCTACATTTTACCCGGAAGCCCAGCCTCAGGAGGTCGATAACAATCTAGAACGAAAACAAGATAGATTTCTGAGTCAATCCATTCGAGAAGTCATACATTTCAATTTAAATGGCTTACTGTTTTGGTCCTACATTGACCATGCTGCCGACGTAGGACCAAAAAGGCCGCCCACTGAAAATGGCTTTGGCATTTTGCGCAAAGACTCGTCTCCTAAAATTTTCGCAAAAACGATTTCCTCGGGCATCTACCCTAACCGGTGCGACTATGCAGAGGACAATGAGCGGGCTTTGGGAATTTGCGTGAGCGCTTCTGGTAATGACTCACGCTTACATTTATCATTCAGCAAGAACGCAGATAATGGTATTTTTAACACGTCTACGGAATTGAACCGAGGTATATCCTGCTTTTGTTTTGACAGCCTAGTCCAGCGAACATTGATGAAACTGGGCTATAAACCGCGAATTTCTCACCGTGGACTAGTAACATTATCTGGGGGACAGTCGGTTCCACCCGGTCAATGGGCCCAAGACGATAGTAAATAATTTTTTTGTGTTCCAAAGCAAAAAAATAAAAAAATCCCCCCACAGCGCTAATTGGCTGTGGGGAGCCTGATCTATCCCACTGGCGAGATACGCCGCATCGCGCAATCAAACTGATCGCACCAGTCTGGAAAGCATTCTACTGTCGCCAAACGACTAGTGCTTGACCTTGATCTGGGTCACTTCTTCGCGAGCGGCATGTGTCTTTGGCATGACGACTTTCAAAACGCCGTCGTGGTATGACGCATCAATCTTCCCCTTTTCCACATCACAAGGCAGACTAATCCCCCGCTCAAACGCGCCGTAAAAACGCTCGCTACGATACATATTCTTAGTTTCTTCTTTACTGCATGTCTTTTTCTCACCGGAAACCCACAAAACACCGTTCCTGAGCTCTACTCTGATATCTTTCTCGTCCACACCCGGCAAATCCGCCGTCACCTCAATCGACTTATCAGTCTCTGCCACATCGACACGCGGTGACATCACATTCTCCTCTCCCTCCGTCAGAAAAGGCATCCGCAAGGCGGCATCGACAGCACGCTCATAATCACGAAAAATGTCACGCCCAAGTCCAAAACCACGTAGAGGGATCCTGGGAAAAAGCGAGGAACCCTTAGTCGTCAATTCGTTTCTCATAGTCAAAATCTCCCGACTGCAATGTTAATTTGATCACCCACGGCTTACAACCACTAGCCGGCCACAGAGGCGGCCCGCCTACAAAGATGAAAGCAACTTTGATGCCAATTCTCGATTCATTAATTCCGATGAAGAACTATGACTTATCGTCAGCATCCCAACGCCATTTAAAAATCTACTCAATCAATTGAGCCGACATAGCTCAACTTGCGTCAAAACCAACCACGCCGCCCCATCGATTTTTTTTTGCGCACTCTCACTCGAATTGGCGGAGATTATAAAAACTGTGCGAAAACGCTTGCTCGACAATAGTCGTTCCAAGTGCGCCGTAAATCAGATCTACCGGTATGAAACCACTGCCAAAAAATCGAAATCCGAATCAAATGAACAGGGCTGGCACGGGGTGTGCATTGACGATTCGTGTGTGTTGGGAAGCAGCGATGCTAACCAAAACTCCAGTGGATGAAAGTTCCATCGGTAGAATTGTTTTGTTGCTACCGTAGCTGAGGCCACTAACAGTGCAGGTGACTGTACCGTTAGAAGCTGGCTGAAAACAGCCCTGAAGAGATCTGACTTTGGGGCAGGGGCGACTTAGCAGGTCATAGCGAAAGCGAACCGTGAAGTCCTTAGATCCCGCTCTCCGCAGACGAGAGCGGGACCAAAAAAAGTGCCGAGCTCTCACCAACCGAGCGAAGGCTGACATTGGTCAAGAAGAACGAAACACAAGCGTTGACCAAACTTTTTGTGGGATGGATGGATGACATGTTGAGAAGGAGTGATGGCGAAAGCACGGAACCAGTTGTGGATGTTTGGCTTGGTTTCCTTTGGGCCAAACAACTATACCGCGAAAAGTGGCCCTTAAGAAAGGCTTGCGAATCCGTGGGTGGATCTACAAGTGGGGCGGATGAGATCGGGTAAGTACGTCCAAATAGGTTATTTTGGGTCGTGCGAGGATCTCGGGGGTAAGGTGATTCGTATTTTACGGATCATTTGTACGACGGCACTTCAAGAGCTAGCTTTGTGAGGTGCTATGGGTGGGCGTCAACCAGATGAGCTTGGTGGGCATGTTCGGAGACGACTTAATTGCCGCGCTAGTTTGGGAATGCGTCGCCAGTAGGAGAGTCGACCCTAAAGGCGTATTGAGGAAATCTCAACGTACGCTATCGTAGTAGAGGGTGGCGGTCGTAATTATCAGCTCCGGCTGGTAAGGAAGACCACCACCCTTTTGCGTTTTATATTTTCAATCTGTGGTTAAAAAAAATTAAAATTCATCATGCCTCTATTTCAATAAACCAATAACTTCCTCGTCCGAAGTCTGCGCAAAAACATGATAGGATCCACCAACTCCGTAGAAATACTCAGGCTCGCTCAGACAAATGACATCATCGGCAACACTCCTCATATCAGCAAGAGTATCAGCTGGTGAAACTGGAACAGCGACAACAATCTTGGCTGGTCCGCGGGCTTTAACAGCCTGTATTCCGGCTTTCATCGTTGCTCCAGTTGCCAGACCATCGTCGACCATAATCACGCATTTACCCTGCACAGGGACATGCGTTTTAGGCCCAATAAACATCCGCTCGCGCTGTAGTAACTCAGCATTTTTCTTTGCTACCAAGCGCCTGACCAGAGACTCCTCAATCCCCAAACGCTGTATCAGAGCGTGATTTAAATACTCCGCGCCACCGCTGGCAACGGCACCCATGGCAAGCTCCTCTTGACCTGGTACGCCAATTTTTCTTACAACAATCACATCGAGCGGCGCTTGGATCTTATCAGATACTTCTTTTGCGACAGGAACCCCGCCGCGGGGCAGGCCAAGAACCACCACATCGAGAAGCCGACCATCCGAAGACTCACGAATGATCGGCAAAAGTTCCAGGACCCGTGCCCCTAAAAGCTGACCTGCATGTCGACGATCTCTGAACATGGCATATCCACCTCAAGAAACCGCACCAGCAAGTAATCCAAACTTCTCTAGCCGATAACGCAATGTGTGTCGGGTTACATGCAAGAGCCTCGCAGCTTTTGTCTGATTAAATCGTGATCGCTCCAAAGCCTCACGCAATAGCCGCTTCTCAAGGTCCTCCAGATCAATGCCTCCAGAAGGTAGTAAAAACTCCGCTGTCAAAGCACCCTCACGTAGACCAGAACATTCTGATTTTGCATTTCCTTTGCTAGCCGGCCCATCGACAGGGATTGCCGAACACAGCAAATGATCGGCATATTTTAGATCTAACTGATCCGGAGTGATGACCCGTGGCTGATTAAAGATAATCGTACGCTGGAGTGTATTCTTCAACTCGCGGACGTTGCCGGGCCAATTGTAATTCATCATTTCATCAATAGCTTCTTGCTCGATTTTAGGCTTAGTGACACCCAAAGAATCTGAAATTTTTGTCAGGAGATAGTCAACCAATAGAGGGATATCTGCGCGACGATCACGCAGAGGCGGCACCACAATTGGCACTACATTAAGCCGATAATACAAATCAGCCCTGAATTGACCGTTGATGACCTCTTCCTCCAAATTACGATTGGTCGCCGCGACAATGCGCCCAAGAAATTCAACATCCCGGGTACCCCCAACACGCCTAAAACGACGGCACTCTAAAACACGAAGAAGCTTAGCTTGCAACTTTGCCGGCATTTCACCGATCTCATCCAGAAACACTGTGCCGCTGCCTGCCATCTCAAACAATCCGAGTTTTCGTTCTTTGGCATCAGTGAAAGCACCCCGTTCATGCCCAAAAAGCTCACTCTCTAAGAGAGACTCCGGTATACTTGCGCAGTTAATTTCGACAAAAGGATCCACTGGATGACCAGACCATTCGTGAATAGCGCGCGCAGCAAGCTCCTTTCCTGCCCCGCTTTCACCGTGAACCAAAACGGTGTCGGCCTTACTTTCCGCAACTCGATGGATGATTTTTTTCAGGCGAATCATAGGTTCAGAGCCACCTATGATATCGAACTCAGAGCCGTGAGCCGGTTTGGATTCCGCTCCAAGTTTACTGAAAGGTTTTGGTAATTGCTCTGTACGAACACTTTGAACCTCGACAACATTTGACATGAATTTCTCCTTTGTGTGCGCTGTTTGTTGCAGCGTTGTCGGAGTAGTATAAGAAACATCAACGTGTGTCCAGCACGAGCACTCATGCCAGGAATAAATCTACACAATCTAAAAATTTCTATATTTTATATTAAGAGAAGCGTATCAAATTGACACATCGACACAGCATACGTTACGGCAGTGACTGGATAGCGTCATCTTTTAACATGGCTGGCTTGATGTGGCCAACCCAGCTAAATCCATTGACCGATCGTTGATAGATTTCTACTTGGCTATTGAAGTTACCTTCTAAAGTCACAAACTGACTTTTCGCAGCATCATAAGCGAGAATCATGGCAGCATGACTTGCGACATGAAAATAATCGCCCATAATCGGCTCTGTTTGGCTTAGTTTCAATAGCGTTGGACCATCCGTGAGAGCCCCTTGGCTAGACCAATAAGATGAACTGTAATGTGTATTCTCTGAGCCAGAGCGCGTCTTTAAGAAAGGAGTTATGACCCAGTTGTAAAAAATATGGCACCACCCACCAGCACCATGGGTATAATCTTTACGACTGTCATAACGATTCAACGACCAATCATACTCTTCCGCAAGACCGCGCATTACAATGCGTGCGCGAAGTCGAGACATTTGATCGCCGGCACCGTCAGTCACGTAATAATAGGCGCGAGTTGATGAACCTACATACCTAGACTGTGCACGATCAGTGCGATCGAAAAAATGTAGGCGCAATTTGTATACGGTTGCTGGTCTAAGATTTTCACCAACGACAATTAATCCACCCTGGCTATCGAAATTCACAGATGTATTGGAAGCAATGAACTTTGAAGAATCTGAGAGAGCATACCCGCCGATGACGACACCTAGATTATTTTTCAATGTGGCAATATTGGACGCAGTGGCCTTCATTCGAAATGAAGGAATTGTGGGTTTCATGTTTTTTTGCGCAAAATCATAATCGAAGTCAAATCCAGATAGCTTTTGGCTCGCTCGCTCAAGGGTTGCTTGGTCAAAAGTAAAGCGATCAATACTAGGGTTTTGCGGCACGACCACGGGGGGCTGTGGATTTGAATTTTGATTTGAATTTGAATCTGTTGACGCATCTGACGTCTGTTCCAGGCTTGCCTGGGACTTCAGTGGTTTACTCGTCGCCATATCCTGGGCGTAAATAGTAACAAATTTAATCGAACGCCTATCAAAATTTTGACTAGACTTATGTACAGCAGACGTCGGAGCGCCAGACTTCGGAAAATTGCCATCGAGTAGTGCTAGAGCCTCACGATTTGCTGGCGCAGCATCACAAGTAAGCAAGTCACCTACACACATTAACATCGAGCCACCGCGAACTGGAGCTGTCGGGCGTGCCGTCACACTGACCAAATTAGACCCTAGGTCTACTACACTGACTTTTATGGACCGCTCAGCGGGCTGTGAATTGCGTCGATCAAGAGTGGTATCTTTTGATCCGCATGCAGAAATCGCAAAGAAAAAAAATACCCCTACCAATTGAGCAAAGTATGTTTTTCTTGCGGTATTCATGATTAGCCTCAAACGGTTAAACATTTGGCGTGAAAACGGTATCCCTTGCAAAGCAACAATCAGACCAAAGGGCCGCAGGATTGTATTCATTTTTAATCTTTTGATATCGTGTGGTTAGCTCAACTGCTAGAATGGGATAGTAGGATAACGCCTCGACAGTGTCGGGTTTCTAGACAGCCAAAATAGAAAAAGCCCCGAGCAATAGCGCCAGGGACTTTTTTTAAAAACAGAGTAAATCCTTGAAAAGGATATCTTAATCGCGCGCGCTCTGTGCATCAGACTCGCATTGTTTTTGACCCAATGGACCGTAGGTTTTGACGACCTCTTCTGATATTTTTTTTCCGTCTGGAGCGCGGACTACCAGAATGTGCGCCCATCCTTTTAACTTTGGGTTGGTCTCGTCGGTGATACCATTTTTGCAAGTATGGGTCAGCTTGTTCGGCAGCACAGGGGGGACTCCAGGTTGTTGACCCGCACCAGGCGCAGGTGAATCTGGGCGACTTGCGCACACCTGCTGCGAACCCACGGTAATGCACCCACCTGGCTGCAACCAAATAGTGCGATCTTCATTTGAATAAGCTGCTAATGAGAGCAAAGACGAGACTATTGCAAACAGACCAAAACTGATTTTCATGTCGACCTCACAATTAAATTATCACACCCTATCATAGCGATTCTGAAAGATTCGGAGCAAGCCATTTCGCGATGGCAGCAGTCGTCATTTTTTTACGTTTGGCGTAGTCCTCTAATTGGTCTTTTTTGATCTCACCAACACGGAAATAATGAGACTCGGGGTGAGCAAAATAAAAACCACTCACCGAACTCCCCGGCATCATGGCAAAACTCTCAGTCAAACGCGCGCCGGTCTGACGTTCGGCATCCAATATCTCCCAAATTTTTGCTTTTTCAGTGTGGTCAGGGCACGCCGGATATCCGGGAGCAGGACGAATGCCACGGTATTCCTCTCGAATGAGGCTGTCGATAGACGAGTTCGCGCTCGTTGCTTCATATCCCCAATTTTCACGTACTTTTTTGTGAAGCAATTCTGCCATCGCTTCTGCAATCCGATCACCCAGTGCTTTTGCCATAATACTGGCGTAATCGTCATTTTTTAGCTCAAACTCGCGGGCGTATTGCTCCACCTCAGAACCGGCAGTAACGACAAAGGCCCCCATCCAGTCTCGACGCTGAGAACTTTTCGGAGCCACGAAATCTGCGAGGCTCACGTAGGCACCGCCGTCGCTCTTCTCGCGCTGTTGCCGCAGAAAACAAAAGCTCGTTAATAACTTTTTGCGACTTTCGTCCGCGTAGACTTCCACGTCATCGGCAACGGATTGGGCCGGCCAAATACCCACGACCGCCTTGGGTTTAAAGCGTTTATTGGCAACAATATCCTTCAGCATTTTTTGCGCTTCAGCGTAAAGCTTTCGCGCCTCCGAACCGTATTTTTCACTGTCAAATATTTTTGGAAAAGCACCCTGAAGATTCCACGTCCAAAAAAATGGTGACCAATCGATGTAAGGAATGATCTGATCAAGGGGGATATCATCAAATTTGATCACACCCTTTTTTGCAGGTTCCGCGATTTCAATTTTAGACCAGTCGGTCTTGAATTTTTTGCCACAAGCCTCTTCATAACTGAGAAAATTCGCCTTTGACTGACTTTCAGCCCAGCGGCTACGCAACTCTTCCTGCGAGTCCTTAAGGGTTCTGACATAGCTAAACTTTTGCGACGGACTCATGAGTGCAGAGCAAACATTGACTACAAGCGAGGCGTCACTCACATGGATCACTGGCCCACTATAAACCGGCGCTATTTTGATGGCCGTGTGCGCTCGACTGGTGGTTGCGCCGCCGATCAACAAAGGAACTGAAAAACTAAGACGCTCCATTTCTTTGGCAATGTGAATCATTTCATCAAGAGACGGGGTGATGAGACCAGAGAGACCAATCATATCGGCGCCAATTTCTTTGGCTTTCGCCAAGATATCCTCGCATCGAACCATCACCCCCATGTCATGCACTTCATAATTATTGCAGGCGAGTACCACACCAACAATATTCTTTCCGATGTCGTGAACATCACCTTTAACGGTTGCTATTAGGAATTTACCCTGGGAAGACGCGACTGATCTGCCAGATGCTTTTTTCTCTGCATCCATATATGGCTCAAGCCAGGCGACCGCTTTTTTCATGACGCGGGCGGATTTAACGACTTGTGGTAAGAACATTTTTCCAGCACCAAAGAGCTCACCAACAACCTTCATGCCGTCCATGAGAGGGCCCTCAATCACATCGAGCGGGCGTTTGAGGTCCTTCAATGCTTCGGCTGTGTCGTTTTCGACAAAATCTGTTATCCCGTTGACTAGCGAGTGGATGATACGGTTCTTATAATCACCATTTCGCCAGACGCTCGCATCCTTCTTGACGACCCTTGATTCGCCCTTAAAGCGATCCCCGTATGATACAAGCCTGTCGGTCGCGTCCTCTCGACGATTCAGCAAAACATCTTCAACATGCTCCAGAAGCTCAGGATCAATTTCCTCATAAACTTCCAGCATGCCGGCATTAACAATTCCCATATCGAGCCCAGAATTGATCGCATGATAAAGGAAAGCTGCATGCATCGCTTCCCGCACCCTGTTATTTCCGCGGAATGAGAAGCTGACGTTAGAAATTCCACCCGATGTCCGACATCCAGGACAGAGTCTTTTTATTTCTCGAACGGCTTCGATAAAGTCTAACGCATAGTTATTGTGCTCTTCAATCCCAGTGCCTACGGTGAGGACGTTTGGATCAAATATGATATCGCCTGGATCCATCCCAATTTGATCAGTCAGTATTTTATATGCGCGTTCACAGATACGAATTTTGTCAGCTTTGGAAGCCGCTTGTCCTTTTTCATCGAACGCCATCACAATCACGGCAGCGCCATATCGCATACAGAGCCGCGCCTGGCGGGTAAACTCCGCCTCACCTTCTTTTAGTGAAATCGAATTAACGATTGGCTTACCCTGCACGCACTGGAGAGCCGCTTCAATGACAGACCATTTTGAGCTATCAATCATGATTGGCACTCGAGAAATATCAGGCTCGCTGGCGATCAAATTTAGAAATTTAACCATGCAAGCTTCGCTGTCGAGAAGCCCCTCATCAAAGTTCACATCAATAACGTTTGCGCCATTTTCAACCTGTTGTCTTGCAACAGCAAGTGCTGCTTCAAAATTTCCTTCTTTGATCAATGAGGCAAATCGCGGAGACCCCGTCACATTGGTTCGTTCTCCAACCATCACAAATGGCGCGCGAGATTCTGTCAGCCCAAATCCTTCAAGCCCACTTAAGCGAGTACCGATTGGCAAATTTTTTGGGCTACGCGGAAGGATACCCCTAAGCGACTCCGCCACGGCTTTGATGTGATCTGGCGTCGTTCCGCAGCATCCACCTGCTAGATTGAAAAACCCTTGAGACGCAAAATCTTTCATGACTGTAGCCATGTCTTTTGGCTTTTCGTCATAGCCTGTGGGACTTAAGGGGTTCGGCAATCCAGCATTTGGGTAGCAGCTGACATAGCAATCTGCGAGACTAGAAAGCTCCTCAAGGTAGGGTCGCATTTCCTTAGCGCCGAGTGCACAGTTGATGCCTACGCTGAGCGGACGTGCGTGTCGAACTGAATACCAAAAGGCCTCAATTGTTTGCCCTGAAAGTGTGCGACCCGATGCGTCAGTGATTGTGACTGATAGCATCACAGGCCACCGCATTCCACGGCGCTCGAAAAAATTCTCCATAGCGAATATTGCGGCTTTTAGATTTAAGGTATCGAAGACCGTCTCAGCCAGAAGCAGGTCAACGCCTCCATCGACAAGAGCTTCAATTTGCTCGTAGTAGACGTCCACAAGCTCGCGAAATGTGATTGCCCTGAATGCAGGATTATTCACATCGGGTGACAACGATGCCGTTTTATTGGTTGGACCAATCGCGCCGGCAACAAAGCACTGGCGCGCCGGATCCAGTCTTTGCATCTCAACGCAAGCCTCGCGGGCCACTTTGGCCGCAGCAAAATTCAGCTCCTTGACGATCGACTGAAGTTGATAATCTGACTGCGCAATGGCGGTTCCATTGAACGTGTTGGTCTCGATGATATCTGCACCACTTTGCAGATACTCCAGATGAATTTGCTTGATTATGTCAGGTTTCGTTAGGACCAGAAGATCATTATTACCTTTTAGGTCATGACCGTGATTTTTGAAGCGATCACCACGAAAATCTTCCTCGCTAAGCTTATAGCGCTGAATCATCGTTCCCATGCCGCCGTCGATGATCATCAATCGGCGACTGAGAATCTCTCGAAGGGTTTTCATACTTGGACTTACTGGAAGGTCTCGCATAATGTCCGCTATACTGCTGAAATGACAGATTTTGTTTGCCCGGGGACCATACCAAAATCCTCTAGGGTTCTAAAGGGCGAAAAACTTCGCGACAGTGTCAACAAATAGGACATCACCATGAGGTGTAACTATCTGATTTCAAAAGGAAACATATTTGGCTGAGAACTTGCTATACTATTAGGACGTAGGACTATGCTGTTTTTGACCTTTGGGGAGGTTAGGTATGTTACGTCTGTCAATCACGTTGGTAGCCATGAGCATGCTCGCAAGCTGCGAACGCTCAAACCGAACGATTGAAATCCAACCAAACGACAAAAAAGTTCTTCCCGATGGTAGCTCTGGCGGAACCGGCGATACCATCGCAGGATCGACCAGTCTAAGACTACGGGTCAGTGGATTACCCTCTTCAGCAGCATTCGCTCAACTAAGAATTTCAATCGACGGTATATCTCAATCAAAAAGCGTCGATCTAATGGGCGGAAGCGGAACGGCCGTCCTTTCTGGTTTAACTTCAGGCGATGTGGACGTGTCGGTTACAGCGACTGTGAACCAAGTTGACTACTCAGGCTCTGCATCTATCACTCTGATGAAAGGCCAAACAGCTTCAGCTTCAATTGCCATGAGCTCCAGTGGTGGAGGTGGTGGCGGCACGACTCCTATTGGCCCTAATGGCAATAGCTCTGGCGGAGGCGGCGGCACGACTCCTATTGGCCCTAATGGCAATAGCTCTGGCGGAGGCGGCGGCACGACTCCCATTGGTCCAAATGGCAACAGCTCGGGCGGAGGCGGCGGTACTATTCCCATTGGTCCAAATGGCAACAGCTCGGGCGGAGGCGGCGGTACTATTCCCATTGGTCCAAATGGCAACAGCTCGGGCGGAGGCGATACAAGTATAGACATTGGAATAGATATCGGCGGCAACAGCAACGTTCCGAACAATAATAATAATAATAACAACAACAATAACAACAATAATAATTCGAACAACAATACCGTTCCACCGGCTCAGAACGTTTGGGACGGAAAGTCATTCAAAGGCAACAACATGTTTAGCATTGAGCCCGTTGACTGAAGGAATCCGTTTACGAAACTAAATCACGAAATAAAAAAGCCGCACCCAGACTCGGGGGCGGCTTTTTTCTGCAAAACCTAGCCTTATCTGAACAGTGTCAAAAAACCTGACACCTAAATTAACCAAACCAGGTCCTAACGTCCAAAGATCATTAAACAGCAAACATTGGCACCCCTATTGCACAAGAAAACGTATCAAAGCGTTGATCCAGCGATCAGCGCGGTGAGGATTCTTGGCTGTTGTTGTTGAAATTTAAGCTGAAATGGAGTGATCAAATGTCTAGCAATGTATTCACCACGAAAAAAATGAATCTTGAAAAATCAAATAAAAAGCGATCCATGATTATTGGAGCGGTGATTTTAGCCCTCGTTAGTGCTGTTGGTTTTGGAGTCTACCAAGCCTCAAGCAGCGATGACAGTGCACAACAACCTACAAAACAATCGAGAACATCCAGTTACGCGACATCCGCACGTGAAACGTTACCGTCTTTTGCAACTCGCTCTGAAACATCCGTTAAGAACTCCGGCCCGAAGTTTTCAAAAAATGGGCACAAGAAGCATCACAAAATTGCTTCCAACAAGAAAAAGAAATCAAAAAAATTCGCTAGTCACAAAAAACATCACGGTAAAAAATTTGCTAAACACAAAAAACACCACGGTAAAAAATTTGCTAAACACAAAAAACACCACGGTAAGAAATTCGCGGGCCACAAAAAACATAAGAAGTCTGCACGTCACCTAGCTTCTAAATAATCGCGCTGAATCTATCCGCTCCTTCTATGAATCCTCCGTCCCCTAGATCATTTGATGGTTTAGGGGACTTTTAATACCTTTTGGGGCCTTGCAGGATCTATCCCCCACCACACACACCTCCCTAAGTACGCCAGAAACCCGTTTTAAAAAATTTTGATCTCAAATATTTATCGCAGTAGTTTTAGATAGTTATACTGGCAAAAGACCGATGTTTGAAAAAAACGCAAAAGTCCTGAAAAGTTCTTCCGATTCACAGACTGTGAGCCGGTTGAACTTAGAGGTTGATCATCATGCAGGGCTATAGACAAAAAAAAATAAACACATCAGCAGCGGCCCTAGCTAGGGCCACTTGGGTATCCGTTCTTCTATTGTGCGCCCCCGTTGCCTATGCGCAGGATGACAATGGCTATCCCGACTCCGAAAATCCCGGAGCTAGAACGCCACACAGCTCGGCTACAAAGTCCAACGAGGACGATGACAATATTATTCGCGCCCCAAAAGAGCCCGAGGCCGCGGCGCCGAAAGAATTCAGCAAAAGCGAGATTCAAAAAGTCTGTTCCAAATATCAAGGTAAGTTAATTTCCGTTTATGGTGAAATTTATAAACTACAAAACTGCACCCGCCACCTTGTTCAGGACCAAGATGATCTATTTAAGTTTGGTCGCCAAGGCGTAAAAACCGTAGAGGTCGAAGCTACAGATGTGGCTGCGCTCCCCATTGGTGAGCATTGGGAAACCTTGAACAACAAAGATCGCACCTGCTCATTCTTTAATAAAAAATATATAACTTTCTCATATACCGATATTTACTATGTTGAAAATTGTGTTCGCAAACTCATACCTGACTACGAAACTTTTGTGATTCACAGGAAAGAACACTCCGGCAAACAAAGTGAGGTTCTAGCGCTATCTGCCCGCGAATTTTACGCGATCCGGCAAGGTCGGGATATCACGTCCGTCGTTGACAAGGAATTCCATAAACTTTTGGAAGGCTCTGTAGGGGTCGACATCATTCCTATCGATGAAGCTTGTAAGGGCGTTGAAGGCAAAATTGTCACTTTCTATTCGCGAATGTATAAAATCGAGAAATGCCACAAGCGTGAAATTGATGCCGAATCTTTCACAATGCACCGGAAACTGAATGATACGAAATTGATTGAACTTCGAGCTGATCAATGGGTCTCCATGCCGGATGGCAAACCTTTTACGGACAAAAAATAGCCCCACAGCGTAGTTTTAGGTAATTTCTGCCCACTGACCGCTTACATACCAGTCTCTACAATATAAGTAAGACACTTATAGTGTCGTATTTTTTGGGGGCATTTTATGTCGCAATTACTGGGCGTATCCGGAATAGCATTTGCCATTTGGTATGCCATCTCGCATCCTGCCATGAAATTTCATGGGTATTGGGATCCGGCTGCAATGGTTTTATTAGGCTTTGGCCCGCCATCGGTTATGATGCTTTCGCACACCGTAAGCGACCTCATTATGGGCATCAAGCTTTTATGGTCATCCATCTTTAGCCAGCATGCACAGCATCAGCAGGAAACCATCGACATGCTGACTCGAGCATCGCAGATTGTGCGAACCGAAGGTTTGGGAGCTCTTGTGCCACTTCGCGATCGAATGCGTTACGATCTGTTGCGCGATGGATTTTCACTCATTATCAATGACTTTAAGGCTGAGGAAATCCGCCATAATTTGATGGCTAGGATAAACGCCAAGCAATCGAGAATGGCGCTAGCCGCAAGCTTATTTGAAAATATGTCGAAGCTTTGTCCAGGCATGGGGATGATTGGCACCCTCATGGGATTGATCGCCATGCTATCAAACATGAATGACCCTTCAAAACTTGGAGGCGGAATGGCACTTGCGCTCATAACCACCCTCTACGGCCTGATGCTGGGCACAATTATTTACGGGCCATGGGGCGAAAAGATTCATATCGAGGCCGAGAAAATTCTCGAAATTGATCTCATGGTTTTAGAAGGTGTACTCAATATCCGCGGTAAAAAATCCAGCATCCACATGAAAGACATCGTCAAAACCTATGCATCAAAACACGCAACTCAGCCTACCCGCGGAGCGTCGTAAAACATGCAATCAGCAGGTGAGTCATTGACATCGACCGCAAGTGAATCTGCATTAGCTGACAGTAGTGCAGCATCTTCGAGGCCCGTCAAAAAATTCTCTAGAAAGAAGGATGAGGGACTTTGGCTCATGTCGTTTTCAGACATGAGCATGATCCTTATAAGTTTCTTCATTCTTCAGTTGTCTTTTTCTACGATTAACCAACAAAAAGCCGACGTCATGCGAGAAGCCGTCCAAAGCGCGAAATTCTCAGCTAAAAAAGATTCTCTCACCGCCGTCAGTAAGCGCATCGAAAGCGAGATTCACAGGCTCCAAATCGATAAAAATGCAAACGTGATGATCGATCCCACTGGAGTGACCGTAGAATTTAAAGACGGTCTATTGTTTGCCGTAGGTTCTGCTGAGAATAATCCTCAATTTACAAACGTCGTGAGCCAGGTGATGAAAGTCATCGCATCAGCTCCGGCTCTGTATCAGCTCAAAATTGAGGGGCACACTGATGACGTTCCCATTCGAGGGGCGAAATTCGCGTCAAACTGGGAACTCAGCGCAGCCCGCGCCATCTCGCTCATGCGACTTTTTGCGAGCAAAGGTGTCGACGAAACAAGACTTAGCGTCCAAGCCTATGCTCATACAAAACCAAAGCGCCCCACCATAGGACTTAGCGGTCGCGATTTGGAGCAGGCACGAGCCGCCAACCGCCGGGTCGTGATTCGAATTGAAGCTGCAAATGACCCAACCTAAACCGGCAAACGCCCGATAGCCAAGTAAATCTAGTACCTTAGCAAAACTGACCTTGACAACCCCCCTAAACGCCTCATCTTTTCTCGATATAGGAAGGATTTTTAAATCTTTTCCGATAGGACCAAATGGGGGAAATTGGTTAAGATTTAAGAGACATTATGGGGATCCCGTCCGTGAGAATTGAATTCAAAAATACCGCCGCAGCTAGTTCCCACAATGATGGGGACGATGGTCATAGCGACCAACGAGGTGGCGCTGGTGGCGCCGTTGTCACCGAACGCAAGGTGGAGGTACGACCACCTTCGCTATACAAAGTCCTGCTGCACAATGATGATTTTACCCCCATGGACTTTGTTGTCATGGTTTTGGAAACCTATTTTGGCAAAGACCGGAATGCTGCCACAGAGGTCATGCTAGCCGTCCATCACAAAGGCGTGGGCGTATGCGGTGTTTATCCATTCGAGATTGCGGAAACCAAAGTATCTCTGGTCATGGAATGTGCCCGTGAAAATGAGCATCCACTACAGTGCACGATGGAGAAAGTGTGAGATCTCGGAGACATGGTATCATTGTATTATGGACTGTGTTTGTTGGACTGTGTTTGTTGGACTGTGTTTGTTGGACTGTGTTTTGAGGTACGTTTAACGGGATAAACGCGCGAGCGCCCAAGGGAGACGACCATGATTAGCCACGATTTAGAAATCAGTCTCAACTTAGCTGTGAGCGAGGCCGCCCGACGCGGACACGAGTATGTCACCATAGAGCACATTCTTTTTGCTCTTCTTCAGAATGATTCGGCCATTAAAGCCATGAGAGCCTGTGGGGGTTCTGTTGAAGTAACCCGAGGCAAGCTTGAGGACTTCTTTGCAGAACACATCCCAAGCGGCATGCTTCGCCCGGGTCAGATGCCGCAGCCAACGGTCGGTTTCCAGCGAGTCATACAGCGTGCGGCGCAACATGTCCGGGCAGCGGGGAAAGATCGAATCCGTGGGGAAAATATTCTGATTAGCATGTTCAGTGAACGTGACTCTTTTGCAGTTTATATTCTACAGCAGCAGAATATTACACGCTTTGACATCATCAACTACGTATCGCACGGTCTAGCAAAACTTCCCGAAGACACCAAACCAGACCAAGATAAACTTCTCACTGAGTCCGAAGAAAACGAAGAGTCTGAACAACGTTCCGATCGACAAGATGCTCCCGAGGATGAATCACAAGGATCAGCTTCGAAAGATCCGTTGGCACAGTGGGCTGTAAATTTAAACGAACGTGCGAAAGCCGGCAAAATTGACCCCCTAGTCGGCCGCGAAGAAGAAATAGATCGCTGCGTGCAGGTACTATGCAGACGACGAAAAAACAATCCCCTGCTTGTTGGCGACCCAGGGGTCGGGAAAACTGCTATCGCGGAGGGGATCGCCTGGAAAATCACGCAAGGTGACATCGCACCACCCATGAAAGACGCCGTCATTTACTCACTGGATATGGGATCACTGCTTGCAGGGACAAAATTTCGTGGTGACTTTGAACAAAGGCTCAAAAGCGTCGTCAAGGCCATACGCAAAAAACCAAATGCCATTCTTTTTATCGATGAGATTCACACTGTCGTTGGCGCAGGTCAGGTCAGTGGCGGCACGATGGACGCCAGCAACCTGCTAAAACCGGCACTCAGCAATGGTGACGTGCGTTGTATCGGCAGCACCACATTTAAGGAGTTCCGACAGCATTTCGAAACTGACGCTGCATTAAATAGACGGTTCCAAAAAATAGACGTTGAAGAACCTTCCGCAGACAACACGGTCAAAATCTTAAAAGGACTCAGAAGTCGTTATGAAGAGCATCATCACGCAAAATTTCCAGACGAGGTCTTAAAGGCCGCCGTGGATCTTTCGGTCAAGTACCTCCGCGATAAGAAACTTCCTGACAAGGCCATTGACGTGATGGACGAAGTCGGCGCAAGCTTTGCCTTGAAAGGTCACAATAAAAAAGCCGGCAAGATGAAGCGGGCATCTTTAGAAGATGTTCAGAAAGTCGTTGCGAGGATGGCTCGGGTTCCTGCAGAGAAAATATCTAGTGCTGCGCGTCAGGAACTTAAAGATTTGGGTACAAGACTTAAGTCTGTTGTTTTCGGCCAAGACGCCGCAGTCGACTCGGTTTCTGACATGATCAAAATGTCGCGGTCTGGTTTAGGTCATAGCGACAAACCCATTGCAAGCTTCCTATTTGCAGGCCCTACCGGGGTCGGGAAAACAGAAGTCGCTAAGCAACTAGCGCACGTTCTCGGAATCGAGTTTATTCGATTTGATATGTCCGAATACATGGAGCGCCATGCGGTCAGCCGTCTCATTGGTGCACCTCCAGGTTATGTTGGCTATGAACAAGGTGGACTTTTAACAGAGTCCATTAACAAATCCCCACATGCCGTGCTACTCCTAGACGAAATAGAAAAAGCACACCCAGATATGCAGAATATTCTCCTTCAGGTCTTTGATCACGGCACGCTGACCGACAATAACGGACGCAAGACTGATTTCCGCAATACGATCATCATCATGACGACCAACGCAGGGGCGCGGGAACTTCTGCAGGGCAATATAGGATTTGGTCGTCCTGCGATCGCATCAGAGGAAGGCGAATTAAAAGCCGTCAAAGACCTTTTCTCACCTGAGTTCCGCAATCGACTCGACGGCGTTATAACCTTCAAGCCACTTGCAAAAGAAATTGTGCTCATGGTCGTAGACAAGTTCCTGACCGACCTCAGCCAAAAGCTTGCAATCAAAAAAGTTGAATTTAAGGCCAGCAAAAAGCTTCGACTTTGGCTCGCCGAGAAAGGCTATGACATTGCCTTTGGCGCGCGCCCACTTGGACGCTTGATTCAAGATCAGATTAAAAAACCGTTATCGGATGAATTACTATTTGGAAAACTGTCAAAGTCCGGCGGAAAAGTTCATGCAGATCTGGATAAAGATGGAAAACCAACATTTGAAATCATAGCCTGATCGTCTGAATTTAACTGGTTTAATTAGATCTTTTTTGATTTTCCTAAATAATACCTGCGTAAAACCACCGAAAAATAGCCTCATGCCGAGCTTATGATTGCCGATACTCCCCGCATCTGAGTTTTTCGAGATACTCTTGGAGGCTAAATGATAGCGCCGGCATTCATTTCAAATTTGCGTCACTCAATGGCAAAAGTAATCTTGCCAGCTTTGCTTTCCTCGATGCTTTGTATCCATTGCGCGAGTGATCAAAAATCTGGTCAGCAGGGTGATCCAATTGACGAGGGCGCAAGCCAAAGCTCTGCAGAGAGCACCGCCCTAAATGGAAACGGCGGTTCAAAAAACTCTGAAGCTTCGGCTCAGGGCGCCTCTATGAATAATGCCGTTGAAGGTGAAGCGACAGGTAACAGCCAAGGTAACGGCGGAGGAAATTTCGCCGGGGGCAACAACGGCGGAGGAAACTCGTTTGGAAACAACACGGGCGCTGGCAATGGCGGAGCCACTGTCACAAACGAAAATGCCGCGCTAGGGGCCTCATTGAATAACGTGACAGCCCAGGACCCGCTAGCCGGAGGCAATGCCCCGCTTAACACAATAGTTAACACCACAGTCAACACGCCGGCTAATGCGCCTATGAACCAAGCCGCGGGCTCTGGCTCAAATACACTGACTCCCGTCACTGCAAACAGCGCGCCTGCCGTTGATACACCTAAAAGCGCCCCCACTCCCGTACAAGCCGCGACTAATGCGAACGCACGTGCGGCCGCCAGTCCCTTTAACAATCCACAGATGAACTGGCCCGGAAAAGGAAAAGTGAAGTACGTCACCCGGCAGGTCACAAGGCATGCGACCCCAAACGGTCCCGTGGTCGGCGAATTTGAACAGGGAGAACACCCCTTGATATTTCAAAACGGAAATTGGGTAGAGCTCAACGACGGTTCGTTTGTAAAAGGCAATGGCCTTTCAGATAAAGCTGTCGGATATGACAAAGGCAAGCAAACTTGGCGGTAAATATGCCGTCCAAAAACTGAGACGTTTTTTAATCAGCAATCTAAACGATTGACCGCCTACAGGCGGTCTTTTTTTAATTTCCTTGCCTACGATCAACCTATGACCATAAAATCTTGAGAAACAACCCTGCACCATTCTGGGGAGCCTTTGTATGGTCAAAATCGCCTTGATGATCGTGTCACTAATTGCTCTGCAAACAACTGAGGCTTGGGCTGATTCTACTTTAGTTAAATTACTAAAGACCGAGTCAGGGACTTTGGAGATCATTTCGGCAAGAAGTCGGCCTTCTGATCAGGATATCTCATTACGAATCACAGAATATCCCCAGTTCATACAAGAACACCATCCCGTTAGCCCATCTGCCATCATCGAACTCACGAGCACAGATACCTCTCAAATTAATCAATGGCTGAACGCCAACGGTCTAGAGACACTCAACTTAAGCACGTTCAATAACCGAAAAAACGATCGGTCAGACCTCGCGGACGAGGTAAGAACTATCGTCGACAGTGGACCCGCTGAAAACAGAATTAATCTTGTGTTTATGGGTGATGGCTACACTGCTCAAGAGCGGGAGAAGTTTTTTGCTGACATTGCCCGGCTGACTCAAGACCTTTTTGTTGGGAAAACATTTAAATCGTATTTGCCTATTTTCAACGTGCACGCCGTCTTTAGGCCAAGCCTAACAAGTGGCATAGGCCGAGGCAGCCCTGCTGATACAGCCTACGGTCTATATCGTGACGGCGAGACTCTTCGCGCTATTTTCCCAAGCAATCCATCCGCCATCAGAGAGAGCTGCAATCAGGCCCCTGCCTGCGACTATCCCGTCGTCATCGCAAACGATCCGTATTACGGCGGACTCGGTGGCGAATTTGCCATTTCAACCAGCTCCGAGACAAGCGGCTCAGTGGTATTACGTCACGAACTTGGGCATAATTTTGGCCGCGTCGGGGAAGAGTACGATGGGGGCGGCTACTTCGGAGCAAACTTTTCCATGAGCCCTTACACCCCAAACTGGCTCAGTTGGGTTGACGCACCAGATCAGCTCAGACGAGAGCCCATGATCGCCCGATTTATTGACTGGCCCTGGCATAAGCTTGAAAAGGGCCCCTTTACTGCGCGTTTACGAAGTAATGGTAAATTTTCCAAAACATACGTGCGCCTCAGTGCATCAGGAATTGAAACTCCCGACACTCTTTCAATAAATTTAGATGGCCAAGACCTCGACTTCACTAGCCCAAATAGACCCGACCGAAGCTTCGTCAATATTGAGCTCCCCGGCCTTTCGCCAGGAGATCATACTCTGACAATCCGCGAGAAGGTACTTGACCACAACAACTGGCTATCTTCACTAACCGTTCATGAATATGCACCTGATTTCAATGATCGACTGGGCCATGTCGGCGCATTTCCTGTCTTTGCTAAAGATCTGGAGGAGTCCGGATTCCGCCCCACAAATGAAAGCTGTCTCATGCGCGATATGACACATGATTTTTTCTGCCCCGTATGCCAGGAGAATAACTGGATTAAATTCTTCGAAAAAATAAGCTTGATAGACAAAACTTCATCCGCCCGTGAAGGAAATCGAATCATCGCCAACATCAAGACACTTGATTTAAGAAAATCCCAAGATATTTTTCCATTTTCAAAGAAACAAGAAACTCCATCTCATATGGATGATTCTCAACTAGAAATTCGATGGTATGCCGATGGACGAGAACTTGAGCAATTTCGAAATAAACAAAGCCTTATGTATGAACCAGTCACGCCCATCCAAAGCCTTGAGGTCGAAGCACGTTTCTTAACCCCCGAAGTACGAAAAAAACAGATCTCAAGCACAATCCGATTACCGCTATAGAATAAAACCTCGCTCCAACTCACAAACACCATCATCATGGCTCGTGACATGCACAACCATGACAGGCTCTGAACGCGAGATGATAGGATCGAAAACCTCGAAAAATTTCATGAATCTCTTTGGAAGGCCCTCCACTGAGGTCATCCACCACGGTCTTGGTAGCTCATACAAGATGCTTCCCTGCCTAAGTCGCGGAAGCACATCTTCATAAGCACCGTAAAAACCAACCATATGTCCAGGCATAAGATCGGCGGGCACTGCCCCTGGCGACATCAACTCACCGAGCTTGCAGCGATAGTGCACCCTACCACTCATCCATAGCACTCTTGTCAAAGAATGAAAATCACCTGCCGCTTGCGGTACTGACCTCTTTAGCTGTACATCTCGCATTTTTTTCAATTTCAGGTCAAGTCGGTCGCGCCCTGCAGGTCCCACATAGGCCTCCAACCCGTTCCCAAGCAAATGATTGTGCAAAAAAAATTTTACGGCACATTCGATATGCATAAGACTTCGGCCTTCAGAGACGACAAAGTCCAACTCGCCACCCGAGCCGTCGCTAACACTATGAGCCACGCTACCAAATGGAAAAGCTATGTGCAAAATAGAGCAAAAAACACGCTCAAACCATTTCCCGAGAGGCAAACGAGGCTCTGGGGGAGCGATCATCCGGTCTAGACGTCCTGGGTGCCTACCTAAAAAATCAATCACGCGACATCTTAAATAGTCTTGTAGGCCTCGTGCTAACGCTTCGTCAATCAACAGAGGCATTTCCATAACGGCAATCACATCGCGAAGCAACTTCTGCCGAAACATCTCGTCGGATAATTTGAAATCTTTCTTCACATTGTCACCCGCAAAACTTACAAACTCGCCGACACACTGATTAAATAAGATCGCCCGGCCAAAGACTCGCCATTGTAGCCGGCGTATGGAACACGCCCATCGCTTTGACCAGTAACCGTATCCCGAACTACCGTCGATTGAATATTAGTCACGTTTGTAACCGCAAGCCCGATCTTTGCTTGTAGACTTGGAAGAGAAAAATCTGCCATCACATCATGACTTAAAGTCCATCCGACTTCACGCGCGTTGCTGGCATCATCATACATCCTCCCAACAAACCGACTTAGCACTCTCAGGGTCGTCACGTCATGAACCAGCCAACGCCCACCACCTGCTGCCTGCCAAACAGGAACCCTAGGCACCAGGACTTGCTCGGTCAATAATTCAGCCTTAATCCAACTAAGCGCTAACTCCAAACCTGCCAAGCGGCTCCCAATATCAGCCCGGCCCTCGAAGCCACGAAACCTTTGCCTACCAGCATTTCCGGCCCTCCAACGATTTGAAGCAATCCGATCAATCCGAATGACCTCGTGATTATCCCGACCCCAGGCTGCAAAATTTAAGACTGCTTGCGTGGGAGTGGCAGCAAGATCCACAGCGTCGAGCACTACTCTGGCACCAACCTCCCCAGCGCGAGATTGCTCATTTGAAAGAACGCCTGCTCCCTCGATGTCCGCTCCGTTGCCTACTCTTTCCAATAAACTAGGCGCACGCATAGACGTCCCGGCCTGCGCGTAAAAAAGCACGCCATTTTCGTACCTATCCCAACCTAGTGCGTATCCAAATGCTGGCTTTGGGGTCGATGAACCTAGAGCCTCGCCCCCAACACTGCGTACAGCCGCAATAGACGTTGAACCTCCAACTTTTAACTCAAGTGATTGTGTGGAGGTCAATTTGTAACGAGACCCGAAATAAATTTTGTTTGTTGTAGCGTTAGGTGAGTATAAATCGCCATTATAATTTGAAGTGACATCCGTCGCCACACGCTGCTGCTCAATCAATAAAACACTGCTCATGCGAGATACACTAAAATCCAATGACGCATTAAAACGTTTCGATCGACTGGTCATAGATCGCTTTGAGGAAAATCCAATATCGTTTCCTGGGTCTGAAAATTGCCTCGCTCCCTGAAAATAGCCCGCCGATATCCCTAATGTGAAGATTTCGCTGAGTGGATATTTTAACGATGTGGATACCACCGCCGTTTGCGACTTTAGTCGTGCAGACCCATTTCCAACCGGGCGATCAACCGGTATACCGTTTGTACTTTGTTGCGCCCAAACCAGAGCTCGCCCGGAAACCTCGCCCATGTCAGAAGAAACAAATCCCAGAATTTGATTGCTTGAATGATCATTGTTTGATCGCCGACGCAAACCATCATCCGAGGAGTTTAGAACTGTATTGTTATCACTATAGTATTTCACATGGCCTTTAGAGGTTTCTCGGCGCAAGTATCCCGCTGTGCTTAGTGAATCCATCTGACGCGCATAACGCGCCCAGCCTGAAAATCCATGGCGATCACCGAAAGCGCCACCGACATCCAACTTTGATGGGTAAGAGCGCAGAACAAACTGAACCACGCCACCCGGGTCCATCACTGCAAAATCCCAAGGTGCAAAGCCTTTATGGAGCGTCATGCTACCGAATGCCCGAAGATCAATGTCATCAACCATGGGAAGACCAGAAAATGGATCGTGAAGCTCCATATTATCAACAAAAACATGCGTTGCCCTTGCATCCTGACCACGAAACAGCGGTAAGGAAAATCCTCCACCTGCGCCGGCGTTTGACAATGCAATCGACGGATCTGATTTGAAGTGCGTTTGCGCATCAAAACGCGTCTCATCTGCTGGACGAATCACGACACTCTGACCAGAACGAGTTAAGTCTCTACGCTCACTCAAGGCTCCTTCAATAAATATTTCTTGGCTCTGCGCTTCTGTCCGCCCAGCCGTGACAAATATCGTAAGAAAAACCGTCAAAAAAGCGGCAAATACTTGCAATAAAAATGCGCACAATAGCCGTCGCCTACTCATCGACGACCTCAATGCCTGTGACGGTTAAATTCAAATTTGCATGCCCCTGTTCCAACAGTGCGCTGTTTAACCAGTAAAGCACTCCGCCCTCAGCAGACGGTTGCGCGACGAAAATCCTCTCACCAGCTCGATCCACTTTCATAGGTCCGCAGTATGAAGCTCCGGAATCCCAAGTCGCAATGGTTTCGCCTGTCGACGCATTAAAAAGATACAGATGCGCATTAGACTCACTGGACGACTTAAGACAAGCCAGCGCCGTCCCTCGAAGCGGGCCTTCGGAAACATATCCCACAGATTTAAGTCCACTTGGCCAGTCAAATAAATGACGGACGGATTTTAAATTCCAGTCCAGAAGATCAACGCCGTCCACACAGCTGTTTCCCATAGTTTCGTAGCATGCACCCGCCACATAACAAGAGGTCGCTCCCGATTCGCCATCACAATCCAGCCCCACCACTGGGTTCGAAACATTCAAAAGCAACCCTTGCACACCAGCCCCTGGAACGTCCTGATCAACCCAAGCCCAGCGTCCCGACCCCGATTTTCGCGCAAGGAATACCCTTCCACCGCCACGCGCGACCCATCCTCGATCTAAAGACGAGTGAAGCACAGCAATATCTTGACCATGTCGAAAAAGCGTTGATGGCCGAAATGGAACGTCTGTCTGCCCTGTCTGCACGTCGTTAAGATCATGTTCCAGCAACGCTCCAGAAGCAAAATTTAAGGCCACCACAGAGCTAGATGCTCCCATGGTCATTAAACCTTCTGACTGTGAAACTAAAATTAGATCTGTGGGATCATTTGAAGCGGCACCTGGCGTCCTACGCTCTGTCCCTCGCGATGCAGCCCCAACTCGCGGGTCCATAGAGCTATAACTGATCCGACCCGGCGCTCGATTTGCTATCCAAAGCATGCCTAATTGCCATTTCATTAACACGTCACCACTCTCACCAGCAGTCAGTGTAGAAAGTGCTCCTGTGCGAAAATCGTAAAAATAAATATCATTAGAGCTATATGAGGAGTGGGTGGCAGATAAAACTAGGCCACTTGCTCCGAGCGAAACCGGCCATTTTTCCAGATCTCCGAGGGCCTTGTTCGATCTCGGCAATGGTCCGCACGCCATGAACAACGTCATTTGAATAATTGCCGTAAAACGAAATGACAGACCCACACTCTCTCCGTTACAATGACCCGATGATTCAATATTTTTATATTTACAATTGGTGTATACATTTAAAGCCGAGAAACAGGCCTCATTGTCATCCGCATAGCAGCCTCCGCGCAACAACTTTTCCCAAATTCACAGCCGGAATTCCGAACCTAGGGATGATTTTAATGTTTCTAGTCGCTTGGATTTGGCCCTCCAGCATGGCCCTTTCCGAAGCCCCGAAGAGAATCGCATCCTTATCGCTCGCAGGCGATGAAATTTTAATGGACCTTGCGGCAAAATGCGGCATTAAAGAACGCGTGATCGCTCTTTCTGTATTTGCGGATGACCCATCTGCAAGTAACGTTGTTGAATCGGCAAAAGCGGTCAATTCGCGCGTTCACAGTGAACCGGAAAGTCTATTCGCCCTTAAACCCGACCTAGTCATCGCGGCTTCATTCAATAGACCGGAACTTCTCACCATGATCAGAGTTCGGAAGCTCAATATGGTCTATTTGGATCGTTTTTCTACTGCGAATGATATCGCCGAGCATATCGTTGCGATTGGGAAAGCGATTGGATGCGAAAAAGAATCTCGTGAGATGGAACGTATTTTTTTTGAAGATCTGTCTCGGGATCAATATACCTATTCTAAAACCAGCAAACCTAAACTACGGGTTTTAAGCTACAGCCAGGATTTGACTGTCATGGGTAAAGATTCATTATTTGACGACTTAGTGAACCGAGCGGGAGGAGTGAACACCGCCACTGTGATGGGACTTTCACGCTGGCCCAAAATAGAGGCTGAAATGCTCCTAACCTCCAAAACCGACGCCGTCATTATTATGGAGCCTGACAGCAAACAACTACGACTATCGATTAAAAATCACCCGGTCTGGAAAAAGCTGCCTGCTGTGAAGGCGGGAAACTTGATTTTCATCGACCCAAAATTAGCCATGAGCACGTCACATTACTTTGCAAAAGCAGTCAATGACCTCAGACATAAATTTAAATTAGCTGCGGAAACTATCAAAGCACCGCTCTAGTGCTACTTTCTCTTGCTCTCGTTCATAGCATAGCTACTGCCGGCGGCTGGAGCGTCTTGCCTGCTCGGAGTTGTAAAAAAGGTCATGAATGTTAGTTCAAAGAACTTCTTACTTAGAGTACGGCGACCCGCAACGGACTCGTGAGCTGTCGCGGTGAGAATGAACGGCATGAAAAACTTCTGGCTTTTATAGTAGTCAACGGTCGATAAAGTAAATGAAATCTCATGGTAGATTTCGCGTGAGGACATGTCACGGCCCATAGCCTCATAGTCCCCAGCGATTGGACCACTGAACTGATCTGGAAAATCCTCGTTCCAGCCGATTTTATACCGGGACTGATAAGCACTAGTTCCGACGCCACCATATGCCGAAACCCATGTCTCTGGACCTGGCGCCCAGGTCACATTAACCTTGCGATCTGCAGATACTAAAACCTCTTGCCCCTCAGGAACGCGCCGTTCGGTTTTCTCAGGCAGCGCAAGAGCCCCGCCTAATTCAGATCCAAGATTAAAATATTGCCATTGCCATTTATGATCTGTTGTCACATCGATTGCATAATAGCCCCTGGAAAGCGGCATCTGTGCGAGCGCATCAGGGTCGTATTTAGGCCCCGTAGGTAAACTCAAATATGTCGTGAGTAGCAGGCTATATCCTTGCCCGCTCTTATTTGCAAAATCCCACCCCGTACGCCCACCTACCAAAACATCACCTAAACCTGTGTACTCCCAGTGGTGAATATCTTTATAGCGATAATCATTTTGAATCTTATCCAATATGGTGGTCTTATTGACCCGTGAAGCCTCATCCAAACCACTTTTCAGTTCGTCAAATGCAGCATCACCAAGTCTATTCTTAATAGCTAGCGCATTATTAGTACCAAACACGTTAATATCTGCGTCTAACGACGCACTCATAACTGGAAGACCTAAAAGGAACGTCCATTTATCCGAATATCCGTAGCCAAAACCGATCACACGTGCGCTCAGTGATGTCTTAACGTCAGCTCTCTGGGAACCTAATTCCAACTGATCTGCAAGTGAGCCACCGGAAAAGCCGCGCGTGTTGTCGTAGGCTTTAATGTTATCATAGAGCCTCTTTAGATCAGTCCCAGCTTGCCCTGTACCAAGGAAATCACCCTTGAAATCCATGTCAAATCGTTCGGAAAGCGTCGAGGATCCACCGGCAGCATCGTAATAAGGCGTATTACTGCTATACTCCCGGTCATTGAGATAAACAGCCCCAAGTCCTCTCGGAAGCAACTGCGCAAATGCACCTTGTGCACCAAACAGCACAAACAATAAAGATGTGAAAATAAATCTAAACATCATGGCTGTTCCCACTCCTGTCCCATTGCTGTCTTAAACGACTCAGTAACTGGCGCCAACCACGGAAGGATCGCGACAAATTTTGATCTATTTAGTTCCCGAATCATTCGCGCGTTCCACAGAATCGTCTCGCCCGACTTGGTTGCATCATTTGAGAAAAAATAGCTCGCAGCGTGACCATTGGCTAGTATGCGGACGCGTTCTCGCATCAGTTCGCTATTCAGAATCCTACGCTCAATGTAAGCAAGCGTACCAACCACTTCGGCAGAAATAGCCGCGCCTTCACTTTCTCGCTCACGAGGAATGACAACTCGCGTCCAACGACGATCTCCTAAAACTTTGACTTCAGTCATTCCGCCCATCAAAGCTCGGGACGTAAATTGAAGAGCTTTTTTCAAGGATGGTTGGGCCTCGACAATTTTCTTTTTCGCGTCAGCGTCCATTTGAACATTTTCAATATTTTTTGTCGCTTCCACCCATCGAGCTAGCGCCATCGTCAGTCGTGCCAACGTTCTGGTGTCAGCTAATTCACAATTTTTATCAGGACATGCAACTGCGAATATTCGTTGATTATCAACATCGATGAATGGGCCATCTAACATTTGACCCATATTTGCTAGAAAGACTAACGGCAACAGGTCAATGCTCTGGCCGAGCACTGGATCACTTCCAGAATACAAATTATACGTGTATCCCCGTTGATCAGAACGAAGCCTCGCAAATGCATTTGCTGCAGATAACCACATCGTGGCTTGTTCTATCAAGGACACAGGCTGAATCACAGTTTCCCAACGCTCACCTCCACGCATCGCCAAATCAACCGCGGACAAGTTGCCCGGCACTCGAACCGAATAACGACCACTGACAAGCTGCTTAGAAAACGATGGGTCGCTTGTTTTCATAGGTTTAGCGACGACAAGCTTGTTGTCCTCCCAACGCTTTGTTAATCCGCCGAATGGTGATAGCTCACCATTGCTATCTAGACCAAAAAGATAGGCCCACTCGGAAAGAGTACGTAAGACATGCAGCAATTGCAGTCCATGATCGATTCCATCGATAGGGGATTTTCCTGCAAAAAGACCGTCTGTTGCCCAAACTAGGTTCCATTTAGCGGCTTGGTCCAAAACGTCGAATGAATTACGACCAGCAGAGCTTGGGACGAAATGATCAAAATTAAAAAGGATGCGCTGTGGCAAGGATGTGCCACCATAATTGGCTAGGCCCTTCTTGAATTTGGAGGCAAGACCATTTCGGACTTCTGCAGCCATGTTTTTGTCATTTGCAAATTCACTTAGGAGCGACTCACCTAGAGGCATGTCGCGCATGAATCGAATGGCGCCATTAGTGCTAATTTCAGTCCGAACTGACGTCGCAAGCACTTGTGGCAAAACACCAGGAATCACTGCGCCATTCATGAGCACTTGCGCCGTGTGCGCCTTTGAAAAACCCGTACCAGCCAATGCAGCTACTGTCTCAGCAGTATCGGAGAATCCCCATTTTGTTGGTACTTTAAACTGACGAAGATCTTGAGCGCTGAACGTGTTATAACCACCGTTATCTAGGTTGTTTTGAGCTCGTTCTTCTGGATCTAAATTAGCCACGCCACACGCAGCAACAATCGAGGCATAAATTAAAATATGATATTTAGATAAGAATTGATTTTTCATTTCAGCACCACCACCACAGCAACAACAGTCTCAACAACGGTCTCAACAACAAAACCAATCCCAACTTAAAACAAAAACTGAAAAAACACTCAAAACAGTTCGAAAAACCGAATCAGTCCAGAAAAGTCAACGACCTTTAACCCTAAAGGACCGAGCCTCTAAAACCGAACCATCATTTTTACGCAAAACAACGGTCATAACATCTCCCGACGCAAAAGAGACAAGCTGACCGCTACGGTAAACGCCGCGGCCGGCAAGCTGTAAATTTATAGCCAATGCCAAGCTTGCAACCTTTGTTGCTGCACCCGTTGAACATGCTAATTTTTCGCCTTTACACAACTCGACGCTCGCAACTTGGGTTGCGGCCGGAATCGAAGCAAACACGAGCGAGCCATCAGCAGCATCACCCAAGGCAACAAATATATCTTTGGCTAGTGGGAGCGGCGAAGACGCATTATCCAGCGACTCGGTGAGCATCGACTCAGGCATCGCCTTCCAAACTGGAACTTGTTCACCGCCGGTTTCGCGTACCGTCATGTCTTTTGCCTCGTTCAGAATGGCAGCCAATGTCACAGGCGCACCATTCAAACGCCGCCCCAAGATTTTTCGCCATGAATAGGTAAAGGCGCCGCCGATTGAAGACCCCATGTCATTTGAAGTTTGATTTTTTTTCGATGCGCCAACAATAAGCGCTTGCTCAAAAGGAAGCCCCGACTGAGCTCGCGGTACTAGACCGCCAGCGATTGTCTCCACGGCTTTTGAAAGCATAACCTGTCTAGAAGACGGTTGTGGGCTAGACCCAGCTAGGAACATAGCTTCCTGACCATCCACGTTTTGGCCGCTAAAGCAGCTATCCATAATTGCAATAAAGCGCTTGAACTGACCTTGGCTTGTACCCTGACCGATACTGTTCGCCACTTCACTCATCTGAAATTCCTGGAATCCTTGGGCGAATAGATAGCCATCTTGAGAACCGTGCCCTGAGAAGTAGAATAAAACTGTAGATTTTGCAGAAAGAGACTTTCCGATTTCCTGCGCCTTAGTCAAAATTTGACTTTTTGTTGCCTTATTGAGCGCGACCACTTCATAACCAAGCTTACTGCCCTGAATTAACTTGGTGACCTCAAGCACGTCGCGAGCCACACCAGGAAGGTCGTTCTCACTCCCAACCAAAAACGCGACATTGTGTGCTGTGGGATCTGCGGGGCGGAATTTCACCCGGCTTGTCGCTTCACTTTGACCGCAGGAAACCACCGTAAAAGCGGTCGCCATTACCATCAATTTTGAACAAACATGCATCCGGAGTGTCTCCCTCAAAAGAGCCAAAAACACGGGCCCTATGGGGAACGATGCAAACCACAAGCCAAAAATAATGCCATTAATTACTGGGGCTTATATGAGAACCCCTGAAAACTTTTGGACAAATTGGCTGAATGCTTTACAGTGACGGGGGCCTTAGTAGAAAACCTAACAATTCTCGAAGATTGGGGGATATATTTGATGACAAATATCGCAGGATTTCAGAGCGCGGGCATTATAGGTGGCGGACAAATGGGTGCTGGCATCGCGCAAGTATTCGCAACCTATGGCATAAAAACCGTTCTCGTCGACATCAATGCAAAGCAGCTCGCCACTGCCAAAGAATCTAACACCCAATCACTTGAAAAATTAGCCTCTAAGGGCGTGATTACGCCGGACCAAAAAACCGCTGGCCTCAGCAACATTGTCTACGCATCAGACCTTAGTTCTCTCAAAGATTGCGACATTGTCATTGAAGCCATCGTGGAAAACGAGCGCATTAAAATCGAATTGTTCCAAGCTATCGATAAAATCGCAAAACCCACGTGTATTCTGGCAAGCAATACTTCATCGATTCCCATTACACGCTTAGCTGCGGCAACTTCCAGGCCTGACAAGTTCATCGGAATGCATTTTATGAATCCTGTACCACTCATGAAGTTGGTAGAGATCATTCCTGGCATGGCCACATCGGCTGACACGACCCAAAGGACGATCGACCTAGCCATGGGCCTTGGCAAAGAGATTTCAAAAAGCGCGGACTACCCAGGATTTGTGGTCAATCGCATTTTAATGCCAATGATCAACGAGGCCTTCAACACTCTCATGGAAGGTGTTGCGTCAGCAGAAGACATCGACAAGGGCATGAAGCTCGGCACCAATCAACCCATGGGACCGCTCACACTAGCCGACTTTATCGGACTCGACACATGCTATGCGATCATGAAGGTCCTGCATGAAGGATTAGGTGATCCTCGGTATCGTCCGTCACCATTATTGGCAAAGTACGTGGAAGCCGGTTGGTTTGGACGAAAAACAAAACGCGGTGTTTATAAATACTAAAATAAAAGCAGACAGAAAGGCCCACCAATGACTCAATATTCCGTCATAAAAGTAGAATCCAAAGGCGCACGCCTGAACATTACGATCAATCGCCCTGACGCCATGAACGCCCTGAATGAGGATGTTTTGGAAGAGCTAGAAGAGGCCCTTCTTGAAGATTTCGACGCTAACGTGCACCGCGCCATCGTCATTGAAGGTTCGGGCGAAAAAGCCTTTGTCGCAGGTGCCGATATTGCGCAGATGAAGGAAATGCAGCCGGACCACGCACATGAGTTTGCACAATTGGGTCAGTCGATAGGTAACATTATCGCCACCCTACCCGCTGTTGTCATCGCAAAAGTCCGTGGCTTTGCCCTTGGCGGGGGCTGTGAACTCGCCATGTCATGCGACCTCGTGGTGGCCGGAAAGTCTGCAAAGTTTGGCCAGCCCGAAGTCAATCTGGGCTTGATTGCTGGTTTCGGAGGAACCCAACGGCTGGTCCATAGGGTGGGCCCGCATGTAGCCCTTGATATGCTACTCACTGGGCGCGGAAGGGTTATTTCTGGCGAAGAGGCCTTTCACTTGGGGCTAGCCTCGCGTGTCGTGGACGACGAGAAACTTGAATCTGAGATTGAAAAAATCGTCGATGCACTGACGAAAACCGGACCGGCAGCTGTCGCCGAGACTAAACGACTCGTTCGCGATGCGCAGCATATGAGTCTTGACGCCGGATTAGCAGCGGAAGCCTCTGCTTTCGCGCTATGTTTTAGCAGAACAGAATCTAAAGAGGGTATCGAAGCATTCCTAGCGAAAAGAACGCCGAAATTCCTTCAGGAATGACCTTTCAACCGAAGTAAAATAAGTGTATAACCTCATTGCATCGGTTAGACATTCGACTAACCAAGATTAACCAGGAGACCTGCAAGCATGAAAGATTTCATCAAAAAACTTCAAAAAGACCTGAAGAACCTTGAAACTGCCGTCAAAAAAGACTCTGATGAGCTCCTCAAAAAAGTTAAATCCTACGCAACAAAAGAAAACATTACAGCTGCCGGCGTCGAGATTGAAAAAATCCTTGAGAAAAAACTTAAAGAATTCGAACCAACAATTAACAAAGTCGTTGGCGAGATCCGCAAAAACGCAGCAAAAGCTGGTATCAACGTAGACAACGTGGAATCCACTGTTCGTTCGACGGTAAAAAAGGCCGCGGCGACGGTGCGAAGCGCCGCCGAGAAGCGTGGCTTTGACGTTGATAAAACAGTGGCAAAGGTTAAAACGGCTGCAAAATCTGCGGCAGAGACTGCGAAGAAGAAAGCTGAACCTGTGGCTAAAAAAGTCGTCAGCAAAGTTAAAAAAGCAAAATCGCCGTCAACAAAAGCCGCGACTGTTCGCAGTCCAAAAACCTCCAAAAAAAAATCTGGTTTGATGAAATAAATAAAATTCGCAAATGACAGCACTAACGAAATCCAACGCGGCATCAGCAGAGTACTCTATTGATGCCGCGTTCTTAAGTTCAAACCTACTTAGTTGGTATCAAAAAAACGAACGCCCATTACCCTGGCGTACACTTTGGAAAAAGCATTCAAATCCGTGGCACATCTGGGTGAGTGAGATCATGCTTCAGCAGACTGTCATTAAGGCCGTGATGCCAGTCTATGAGAGATTTTTAAGACAGTATCCAAGCTTCGAATCTCTCGCAAAATCTTCGACAGAAGACATTCGACTAGCCGTCCGTGGACTGGGGTATTATCGACGGTTCGATTCACTTCATAAAGCCTGTCAGTATCTTTCAACTCAAAAAAAAGGCTTGCCGCGGTGTCATGCCGATTGGCTCAAACTTCCTGGTGTTGGCGACTACACAGCTGCGGCCATTGCGTCTATCACTTTAGACGAGCCCACTGGGGTGGTCGACGGTAACGTTGAACGAGTGATGTGCCGTCTTCTAGACATTCGTTTAGAACCGAATTTGCCGACTCTCAAAAAAAAATTCAAAAGAATCATGAACGAGCTATGTGCCATTAAAGACCCGGGACAATTAAATCAGGCCGTCATGGAACTTGGACAAACACTTTGTACGCCGCTAAACCCGATGTGCGGAAAGTGCCCATTAAACAGCAAATGCAAATCGTTTGCTGCCTGTAGCCAACTCCTAGCGCCGATGCCAAAAAGCAAAAAACCTATGAATGATATAGAGCTCAAGCTAGACATCCTTCAGTCTGGAAAAAAAATTGTCTTATTTCAACGCCCCGATGACGCTAAATTTTTAAAAAACACATGGGGTTTTCGAACAAGCCTAAACCACCATAATAAGTGGCGGCCAGACGGAACAAGCAAGGTGGTTATTCCAAGTAGCAAGAACGCCCAAATCGGAACAGTCAGTCATTCGATCACAACACATAAAATAACTGCAAAAATTTCCCATCACGAGACCAAGGATATAAAGCCTTGTGATGGGATCCGTCTGCTAAAAATTGACGAGGTCGAAAAGAACCTTGTCAGCAATCTCGACCGCAAGGCTTGGACTCTGCTGCTTAAGTCTATTAAACAGCAGGCCGTGATTGATTAACGCTTATAATCGAAGCCAGCCTTGGCAGGCATTCCCTGAACTACTCCAGAAAGGTCAAGTTTGACTGCTGACAATACTGGAACGCCTGCAAAAATATGGGCGCGTAGCTGAAGATTCTCGACGGGCGGATTACCCATGGCAGCCGGATTCATTCCTGCAGCGGCATAGATAATCTGATCCAACTTATTTTTTTCTGGAATCTTAATGTCGTAAATCAAAACTTTGTCACATTTCGGGTAAACGCCACCATCTAGGTTCCTGGCATCCGCATAACCCTCGTGACGGAGTTTGTAGTCTGGGGTTTCATAGACGCCATCTTCGCGTAGCTTAGCCATAAAGTCGGGGTCAAAGAAATCTTGCGAGAACACCCATTTTGCGGTGCCGTTTTGACGACCGTAAAATTGCACCACGATATCGTAGTCCAGATTTATATTGTAACTTGGGCCCTGCTCATGATCGGGAATAAACTCTGTCACAGATGCTTTGGCCGAACCAGATTGAATCATGCTTGTCGTTCGACTGCTATTTCTGTCCAACTGATATCCGGCACGCTCTCCAACGGGATCACGGGGAGTATTTGGGACCGGCGTGAAAGACGCACTTAAAACTGCAGTAACCGCGGCCAAGACCATTAAACCAGCTTGACGAATCATACGGACCTCCTGATACATCTATAATTTACACCCAGATCCAAGTATATCAGATCAAGCCGTTCCAAAGCTAATTTCAGCACAAATTTTAAAGCCGAAAAGGCACCCTTCAAAAGCATTTAGCTCTCATGAGAAACTGCATCAAATTAAATTAAATTAATTTAATTTAATTCTGCCCAAACGAGAAGTTCTACGCTCCATTCACCTGGCGAATTCGCGATTAGAACAGGATGTGCAATACCATGCCAGCGATTTCTCAATACGCCAAATCCGTAGCCCCCACCTTTGCCCTCATTCAAGCTTCGCAATATTTTTATGCGCGGAGCAACGTACGTGTAACCATCACCATCTGCGACAATATCTCGACCCTCGATGTCCGGGATGATGTTGTACGACTCGAATTGTATCGTCCCAGTTCCGGCATACGCCCCGAGTAAAATATTCAACTTTTCGCTGAGCGGAATATCGACATCTGCATGGACAAAAACCTCGTATTGGGCAGACTTATAAATGAATCCATTATGGGTCAGGAGTGTGTTATAGGGCGAAAACAAGAACCCAGCGCCAAATCTAAAAATTTCTAAAAAGTCTGTAGACCCGCTCAGGTAAATATCTGCTTTAGGCATCAGACCCAATGTCATGAACTTGAGGCCAAATTCAAATTCATTACCACGTAAGCCAGGTGCACGATCTGTTTGGCTTTTCTGCTCGGGTAATTTTTCAGGGGCTTGCACTCGCTTAGGGACATTCGTCCGGTCAGGAGCCTGCGTTCGGTCAGGCGAATCCAGGCCAATTTCACTACTGTCAGGGGAATCAGTTTGCATCTGTTCGTCAGGTTCAGCCAATGATACGGAATTAACCATTAAATTGAGGACAAAAGATAAAAAGAAAATAATTCCAAAATTAAAAAATACATCCCTGTATTTCACACCCTGTTCCCTCATTTAATAGGTGACAAATCCAATCGCACTGTAGACTTTTTTGAGGGTCATCTCAGCTCTCATGGCTGCCTTGTCCGCCCCGCTGCGAAGAATACGCTCCAGCTCAGCTCTATCAGAGAGGTAAGCCTCGGTCCGCTCCTGCAAGGGGCGAAGCTCTTCAATCACAATTTGGGCGGTCTCAACTTTTAAATGCCCGTACATTTTTCCTGCGTAGGACTCAACAATGCTTTGAATCGACTTTCCGGTGATTGCCGATTGAATATCAATAAGGTTCTTAATTCCTGGCTTATCGTCCTGGTAGACGATCTCAGAACCTGAGTCTGTCACCGCACGTTTAAACTTTTTCTCGATGTCCTTGGCAGAATCATTTAAAAATACGGCACCAAACTCCGTCGATGCGCTTTTACTCATCTTATTATTAGGCTCTTGAAGATCCATGATGCGCGCGCCCACCTTAGGAATGTAAGGCTCAGGCACCCGAAATAACTGTCCGTAGACGTTATTCATCCGGATAGCAACGTCCCTCGTCAGTTCTAAGTGTTGTTTTTGATCCGCACCGACTGGAACAAGGTCCGTTTGATATAAGAGAATGTCTGACGCCATGAGAACTGGGTACGTGAATAGCCCAACCGGAATAGTCTCACCGGCTTTACTACTCTTATCTTTGTACTGAGTCATGCGACTCAATTCGCCCATGTAACTATAGCAATTTAAAACCCAAGCCAGCTCTGCGTGTTGACGCACATGACTCTGTGCAAATATTGTTGCATGCTCTAAATCGATACCTGCCGCCAAATAAGTGGCCAGTGCAAAAAGAGTATTCGATGCAAGCGCTTTGGGGTCTTGCTTGGTGGTTATGGCGTGCAAGTCAACTGCAAAAAAATAGCACTCATACTCCTGCTGAAGTTTAACCCAATTTTTAATCGCGCCAAGGTAATTACCGATCGTCAACTTATTCGTCGGTTGTATTCCAGACACCATGACTTTTTTTATTGCGGACATTTTTAAAGACCCCGACTATCGCTGCTAAAATCATAGTCTTTTAGAATATCAGAAGAGTCTATCATGCACCAGACGCAGATTCAGCCCATGCTAAAAACGGAACTAAATTAAACCCTACCGCTCCAACCGCAAATGACACTAATTCCAAACCCAAAAACACGAGGCCAAGGCGACTTAGCTCCAGTTCAATTTCATCCACAAACCTTAAAAACTGCCCCCTCAAAAGCCTGTCCCCCGCCATTCTTCCGTCAATTCCAAACCTGACCTCACCACGTCTAATGTCCATTAGATCCCGTGCAACGTTTGCATCCCGCACCTCGATCGAGCCCATTTGTACGTATTCTTGAAGAACCTGCCAAATCCATTGTTCTTTCTCTTTACACCAGCCCCGCCGTAAGTAGCGATGAGTACCCCATGCCGCGAATGCAAAAAAAGAAAGAATACCCAAAGCACTACAGACGCGGTCCACACCTAACCATGACGACCAGTGCCAACTGTCGATGTCAAATAACAGCGCCATTCGAACTACCACGAGAAGTACTAAAATAGAAAATATCCTATAAAATGCTGCGGCCCAAAGGGTTTGAAGTCGATTTTTTAAACGATCGATATTTTGAAGATCCGGCATGCAACGCTGGATCAGTGCCGCCACATCAAGACCCTGACGTTTTGCACCAATGAGCAGCTTTACAACCTCCACCTCACGATTGGCGCGAAGGTAACTGTCACCTTGTGTCAAAAAAAGCTGAAGTTGATCTAAAATTTGGCCAAAATTTGGCGATTGCGTCAAGCTTTGCAGCCCCCGATCAAATGAGTCCAACGTGAAGTTAGACACAATCGCTCGCATCCGCCACCGACAAATGTGCTCTGAGGTTACTTATCCCAGAGACCTTGATGATGCGCCAAAAGCGACGCAAACGAGTCGGACTCGATCGCATCACGGATATCTTGCGTCAACTTTAGGTAATACGCGATATTATGAAGTGACAGCAAACGCAGGCCCGTGATTTCACCGGCAAGAAACAAATGTCGCAAATAGCCCCGTGAAAAGGTCCTACATGTATAGCAAGAGCACTGCGGATCAAGCGGTGCGTCATCGAGTCGGTACTGTAAATTCTTGATGTTAACGCGCCCATGGGAGGTAAATAAAGTACCATTCCGCCCATTGCGAGTCGGCATCACACAGTCAAACATATCCACACCGCGACTGACGGCTTCAATAATGTCGAGCGGTGTACCCACGCCCATCAGATAACGTGGTTGATCAACCGGTAGCACATCACAACAAACTTCGGTGATTTCGCGCATGTGGTCCTTGGTTTCGCCTACGGAAAGACCGCCAATGGCGTAGCCTTCAAAACCAATTGCCATGAGATCACGCGCACTTTGTTGGCGCAGTTTCGGGTACATTCCGCCCTGGACTATACCAAACTGGCATAGATCCTCCTTGGACTTAGCCTCTCGACAGCGCTTGGCCCACCGCATACTTCGTTCCATCGATTTAAGCGCCGTATCCTCGTCACACGGATAGGACGTGCACTCATCAAGCACCATATGAATATCGCTGCCGATAGTCTCCTGAATCTTGACGGCTAACTCTGGGGTCAAAACAAATTTCGTTCCATCCAAGTGACTGGCAAAATGCGCCCCATCCTCAGATAGCTTATTCAATTTTCCTAGACTAAAAATCTGGAATCCACCGCTATCGGTTAAGATCGGACGATCCCACTTCATAAAGTTGTGGAGACCCTTGTAGTATTCGAGCACTTCCATGCCTGGACGCAAAAACAAGTGATATGTATTACCTAGAATGATCTGTGCATTTAGTTCATGCAGATCGGCTGGAGTGAGTGTTTTGACGCTTCCGACTGTGCCCACTGGCATGAAGATTGGTGTCTGAACAAAACCATGCTTCAGGCTCAGCAAACCGCGTCGCGCTCGAGCATCCGTCTTAAGAATCTGAAACCGTTTTTTTGTCGTGGTATCGCTCAATTTTTTTTCCGTCATCGCTACACAGTAGAATAAACAAGAGAATAAACAATAGACTAAACAATAGACTTACCAAGAGCCGATTGAATCAAGTCAACCACAAGCCCTGCCGACTTATGCTCGATATCACACATCGGATTTAGCTCAACGAACTCCATACTTAAAAGCTTCTTTGTATCGGCCATCATTTCCAAAATCAAATGAGCCTCTCTGTAGCTTATCCCACCAGTAACCGGGGTTGAGACTCCCGGAGCATAGATCGGATCAATTCCATCTAAATCAAAAGAAACATGAAATCCAGTTGTGCCGTTGGTCACGACTCCGATTGCCTCTTTCATGACTGCATGCATCCCGCGCTCATCAATTTCGCGCATCGTGAAATAGCGAACCCCGCTTTTGCGACAGAGCTCTTTTTCGTCGCTATCCAATGTCCTAATCCCAATCAAGGCGACGTTTTGTGGACGAACTTTTGGAGAAAATCCACCCAGACCAACAAGCTCAGGATATCCGCGCCCCAACAGAACCGACAGAGGCATACCATGGATATTCCCGGTATGTGTTGAATCAGGGGTATTCATATCTGCGTGAGCATCGATCCAAATCACCCCCAGAGCTCCACCCGTGTCTTTGGTGAAACGACTCACACCCGTAATAGTACCCATACCGATGGAGTGATCTCCACCCAGTACGATTGGTTTTCGACCAGATTTCAACGCCTGATAAACTTCGTCTGATAATTTAGTACAGATGTCGAGGATCGCAGTCTTGTGCTTGTTGTCCACTTCCGCCTTGGACAGCATTTCACGCAGTGGCACTACAATATCCCCGCGCTCTTCAATCGAACATCCAAGCATTTTTAGTTTCTCATGCAAACCTGCAATGCGAATCGCAGAAGGGCCAATATTAGCTCCTCGCATATTGGCGCCGAGATCTGAGGGCACCCCGATAATCGTTACAGCGGTCATGATTTAAAACCTCTTTTCTTGCATTCTAACGAAAACATGAACTCATTTTCAGGCCGATCGATCAGAGATTCGCTGATCGATTCGCCTCGCCCCAAGCGCGATCCCAATGAAAAAAACGCAGCGCCATAGCATCATCATCAGCTCGTCCACAGGCCTGGTGATAGAGAGAAAAATACAGCAACAGAGACCGAATATGGCGATCAGTCAGCTTATATTGAATCACCTTCCAGTAGGCGGCCAAGTTGACGTCTTTACTGTCACCACAGCGCGGCATTGTCTCAGGAAAATAAGCCTGAGGCTCGACGCTCATACGAGCCTGCGCCAGTGACGCCGCCTCGGCCACTAGGTTTTTGATCGACTGCGGCACAAGCGGAGACGCTGTTTGCCAAAGCCCAAAAACAAAAGGAAGCCCCGTCAATTCAAACCACACCTGACCCAAATCAAGAACGCGCCAGAACTCATGTCGACGCTGCAAGGCTTCATCGCCGATGACCAGCTCCATGGGCCGATCCTCGAAATTAGGATTCTGCCCCTGCACGTCAGCTGAAGATGCCGTTGCTAAAATTTTTGCGGCCTTGCTGCTACCAAACCACAGATTCATAAGAACCTGAGTTAGCGCGGCCGATGCCGCCGAAGACGGAGTTAATCGTAATTTTGGCATTCCAACTTTGGGGTCATCGTGGCTCGTCATAGACCAAATCAAAGTAGCGGACTGCCGCATATCTTGACCTGTCTGCGCTAAGACGTCTCGAAACCTCACCGCGAGCGCAAGCTGTCGCTCTCTTATGAATTCCAAGATCGGTTCATGCTCACGCTGAATTCCAATGTAAACGCTCTGAACCGGTCCATCGCTTGCAATGCCTAATGGAAGCGCCATCTCAAGCTGTTTTGACTTAAAAAGAGCGATACTAGATGCAGGAGCAAGCTGCACAGTACCTTCTGCAAGCCAGCGACTGACTACACTGGGGTGTCCTGTCATGACTTTTAACGCACCACCTGCAAGTCTTTGTAGCTCGCAATGGAGCGGCAGCAAGTTCCAGTACGGAATCCAACCCAACTGAATAAGACCTTGCCCCATGATCTATTTACAGCCTTTCATGACGCGATCTGCAATCTCGATCGTCTTCTGGATGTCATTGTCTGAATGTGCCCCAGAAACAAAACCAGCCTCAAACGCCGAAGCGGCCAAATAGACGCCGTTTTCCAACATTCCCCAAAAAAACTTTTTGAACATCGGAATATTTGCAGCCTTAGCCTCACTAAAATTACGTACTGGGCCAGGCGAAAAGAAAAATCCAAACATCCCGCCCTCGCAGTCCGCCGAGAACGGTAGGTCGTGACTTTTAGCCACAGCACTGAGCCCGTCCACTAAGACTTTGGTACGACGGCTAAGATCCGCAAAGAAACTTTTCTCAGAAATAATCTCAAGAGTTTTAAGCCCACATGAAACAGCCACAGGATTTCCAGAAAGTGTTCCCGCCTGGTACACAGGACCACTTGGGGCAACTTTGGCCATGACATCGCGCCGTCCGCCGTAAGCCGCCAGTGGCATGCCACCGCCAATAACTTTGCCTAAACATGTTAAGTCAGGTCTTAAGTCATGAAGCGATTGTACCCCGCCAAGTGCGACGCGAAAGCCTGTCATCACCTCGTCAAAAATCAATAATGCACCAAATTTGTCGCACAGCGCTCTGAGGCCTTCCAGGAAACCTGGCTCTGGCCTAATAAAGCCGCTATTACCGACAATAGGCTCAATAATGAGCGCTGCAACTTCGTCTGGATATCGCTCAAAAAGCGCAGCAACTGCGCCAAGATCATTGTAAGGGACCGTCAACGTATCAGATGCCGTTCCAACTGGAACACCAGGACTGTCTGGCACACCAAGCGTCGCCGCACCACTTCCCGCCTTCACTAAAAGCATGTCTCCATGTCCGTGGTAACAGCCTTCGAATTTAATAATCCGATTTCGTCCCGTGAAAGCTCTGGCCACACGCAGAACCGACATACACGCCTCGGTACCGCTTGAAACAAAACGAATCATCTCAATACTCGGCATGATGTCGATGACCGCACGCGCGAGTTGCGTCTCTCTTGCGGTGGGGGCCCCGAACGATATTCCGCTTACAGCCGTATCAGAGATCACTTTCACTACATCTGCATGGGCGTGACCTACGATTGCTGGCCCCCAACTTCCCACATAGTCTATATATTCATTATCATCAGCGTCCCAAAGGCGGCTGCCCAGTGCTCGCTTAATAAAAACCGGCTCACCATCGACTGATTTAAAGGCGCGCACGGGAGAGTTGACCCCACCAGGAATCACCTTAGAGGCGTCTGCGAACAGTACTTTCGACTTCTGCCACGAACGGGCCATGGGACACTCCGACTAGATTATCAAACGTAATAGCGGCGCACATTCTGCGCCTTTCTACAATCATTGGCAAGATCATTTAAGGGCCTTCAATCTCCGCTTAACCCCCTGAAACTCTGTGGTTTTTCGCTGGCTTTCCCGACTCACTCTGGTAGGCTTGGATGGGACATGAGCTAAAGCCAGTTTTTGGCAGCCATATACCTCCGGAGAAAACCATGCGAAAGACGATTTTGAATGCAGCCATGGCCTATGCTCTTACCGCTCAGACGACAGGTTTAGCGGCCAATACCCAGATGGCCGTCAGAAGCGCTCACGAGATCGCCGCCATTGATATCAGCGTGATGCCGAACGCAGATTTAGAAAGACTTAAAAATAATCCGAGTTATGACTGGTGGGCGGAATTTGGCGATACCCTCATTGTGGCGGGCTCTTTCAATTCTCTCCTTTCAGGTTCGGCAAATTCAAACACATTCTATAAAACTGTTTGGTCGGGGCTTACATCTAGCGATTTGGAAATCGCCATCGCTGGCCACAAAAACGAAATTTCCGAGTCTCAAGCCATCATGCTTGCAAAAAGCGGGAGGACGTCTCTCATTGCTCGCCGTAAAAAACCTATAGGTCAAGACTCAAGGCTTCTTGATCATAGCCATGTATCACTTAGGAGGTTTGTCCCGAACACTGTTTATGTACAGTCATCTCTTCACGACACTTCTCGGACTGCGTGGTCAGAAGATCAGAAATCTCTAGCTTTATCTGTAATGGACGATGTTGACCCTGTGCGATGGTATTTAGATGTCGGCACCCTCAGCAATTGGAACCGACATGTCTCATCTGTTGACATTGTTTCAGCGAGAGATTGGATCAAAGAACAATTTGACAAGTTATCGCCGACGTCATCTGCCATTCAAAAATTTAACGTCCTTGGGCGTGATGCATGGAATGTCATCGCTACCTTTGATGCAGGCCCCGAAAGTGACATTTATATTATTGGTGGTCACTATGATTCTATCAGTGAGCGAACCTCAGAGTCTGCTCCTGGCGCAGAGGATAATGCCACGGGTGCCGCGGCCGTTTTAGAGCTTGCGCGAGTTTTTTCCGACAAAAAATCAAAAGCCACCCTAATTTTCATCACCTTTAGCGGTGAAGAAGAAGGCCTGGTGGGATCGAAAGCCTATGTACGTAATTTACCTGCTGAAGTGAAATCACGAGTCAAAGGTGTGCTGACCATGGATATGATCGGCTATTCAAAAGACGACTCGGAGGACGTGTTACTGGAGACTGCCAGTAAATTTAGGCCGCTACTCGAGCAACACGCCGCTGCGGCAAAATTGGTCGAAGGCCTAAGGTACTACACGTCCTATAATCCCTTTGGCAGTGATCACATGCCATTTATAGACAGTAACATCCCTGCAATCTTAACCATCGACAATGACTGGGGTGACTACCCCGCCTATCACCGCACGTCTGATACCATCGACAAGGTCTCGCGAGACATGGGTGCTGCAATTCTTCGTATGAATGCCGGGGCCTTAGCCAATATGACAGGTTCCAGCAAGTAGAGTAATTGTCTAAATATAGAGCAGATCTCGGCGTCGACCGGACGACAAAGACAATTGAAAAAACGCCCCAGATGAGATACGACCCTCTCTCCAAGTGTTCGCATTTACCACGGTTTCTAACGACCTTCTCAAGGAGATGTTCGTGGATCTTATCATCGTCACCATCGCCCTCGCCGTCGTTATCGCACTTTACTTCCGCAACAATCCCCTGGGACATACGCCCAAGTTCATGTGGCACCGATTCGTGAACTGGTTTGCCCTTGGGATGACCTACGCATTTCTCTATATGGGCCGCTATAATCTCAACGTCTCAAAAAATGCCCTTGGCGACATGATGACCAAACAAGACTTTGGTTGGATTTTTGGGGCAGGAACCATTGTGTACGGTCTTAGCTTTTTGCTGAGTGGCCCCATGGTCGACAGAATGGGCGGACGCAAAGGCATGTTAATTGCGGCCATTGGTGCCGCGCTTGCCAATATTATGATGGGCTTTGTAGTTTTTTACTACTTACATGGCGGTCGCGCCATCAATCTCACCTACACCATGATGGCTTTATACTCGCTCAACATGTTCTTTCAGAGCTTCGGGGCTGTATCAATCATCAAAGTTAAAGCCTACTGGTTCCACGTCAGAGAGCGCGGCCTGTTTGGGGCTATTTTTGGCACCCTAATTTCTTTCGGCGTGTATTTTGCCTTTGACTGGGGACAAGGGATTGCAGACGCCATGAAGTTAAATCTTGCGCCAGGCGCCGATTTATCGCCGATGCAAAAATTCTTAAGAACCGCGTTCGCCGTAGATGTTGGCACGACAGATGCTTACTGGTTCGTGTTTTTCATCCCTGCAGGTATTTTGATATGCTGGGCGCTCATTGATGCCTGGCTTCTAAAAGACTCTCCGGCACACGCAAAATTTGGTGATTTTGATCCCCACGACGCCTCCTCGGATGAAGGCGAAGTGGATCTTGCCGTCGGGGCATTACTTAAAAAGATTTTCACGAATCCAGTTCTCTTAACTGTCGCCTTGGTTGAGTTTACATCTGGCGTACTTCGTAACGGCATCATGCAGTGGTATACCGTTTTCGCTAAAGAAGTCCCTCAAACGGGTGCTGAGTTTTATAGTGAGAACTGGGGACTTTTACTGTGCCTGACAGGAATCTTTGGCGGATTCACTGCAGGACTCATGTCAGATCACATGTTCCAATCTAGACGAGGCCCGCCAGCTGCCATTCTCAGCGGCGTAATGGTGTTGATGACCGCTGGCATGATCTACGCACTTCCAAATCATCCGGTGATGCTTGGCTTTTGCGCTGTTGCAATCACCTTGGCTGTGATTGGAGTTCACTCCATAATGTCCGGAACCGCCGCAGCTGATTTCGGTGGACGCAAAGCCACTGCAACAGCATCTGGTATTGTAGACGGTTGCGTTTATCTTGGCAGCGGACTGCAGTCGATTTCGCTCGGTTACTTAACCAGCAAGAGCTGGTCTTACTGGCCCTTGTTTTTAATTCCGTTTGCAGCGATTGGAACTTATTTTGCTTGGAGAATCTGGCATCAATTGCCAGAAGCGACGAAACGCTACCTGCGCACCGTTGAAAATATCGAAGTGGTCGAAGTGACAACCAAAACAGGGCGACATGTGGCGGTAGCTCGCAAAACGACTACGATCACAACCGAAGAAGGCAAGTAATTTCAGGACATCTGGGATGACAGAGGCCTGCCAATCTGACGTTTAAAATTTGGTAAAGATCGTTTTTTCTATGGTAGTTCAATTGCCCGGCACCGAAGCCTTTGCTAGTGTCTTGGGGGACAAATAAACACGACAAACGCAATGGGGGCCGTCCGTGAAATTCTTGCATGCAGTATTTTTACTAGTCGCACTGAATAGCCTCGCAGCAAAGGCGGCTGAACCTGAAAGCTCTGCAGCAGAAAAAATTACGTTTACTTCTTTTAACATTCGCTGGTTTGGTCTAGGCGGCGAGTTCTCTGGGCTACCTAGCGACGAATACCGTAGTAAATGGCTCAAAGAGTTCATAACCAACAATTTGGCGACCTCTGACGTCATCGTATTTGAGGAGATTGTCGATGTGACATCCCTCGCCAATGATGTCCTTGGCCAGGGCTGGGCTTGCGTAACCTATCATCATCCTGAGCCACGCCATCAGCATGTGGTGCTTTGCCACAAAGATCGTTTTGAATTCGTCAAGGAATCCGATGACGACAACTTCGCCATCGAAAGTATTGCCATCGATCCTGTTAAATCAAGACCGGGTCTGTCGGGGGTTCTCAAGCTAAAAGACGGCCGCCCCCTCGCCCACGTCGTTGGCTTACACCTGAAGGCGGACCCTGAGCATTCAGCCACGAGAATGGGACAAGCAGAGCAGCTAAGCTCGAGACTGAAGCAGTTTTCTGACGGACTACCTGTGGTCGTTCTTGGGGACTACAACACCCATCCCGCTGCATTGACGGGCGCAGCCAAAGACGACGAGATGCTGATCGATGAGGTTTTCGCTAAAAACGAAGCTGGCTTGACGCACGTCCCTAATCCATTCGAGTTTACCTATCACCTGCCGGAGCACGGTGCCAAACTTGATCACATCTGGGTCTCAAGCAGCCTTCTGAGAGACAGCAAAATTGACGTCTTCTCTGTTTGTAATTCTGAAGCAAAAGAAGGCGTAAGATTTACAGACCTCATGTTCTACAATCGTTTTGTCTCGGATCATTGCCCGATCACGACGACGCTTGGGCTTTGAAAGCCATTACAAGTTCCGCCATAACAAAAATTTTGAAAATGGCAGTGTAGCCTCGATAAAGATAAAGACAGAGCCCGGATTGGCGCGTGCCAACCCGGGCTTTTCTTGCTCAAGTAAATTTCAATCGAACTTGGCACCACTTGCAAGCACCAGCGACCAATCCAAGATATCAAATACTCCGTCTTGATTGAAATCACCTTGTTCAAAGGTAGCAACCGCTCCCGTATCATATTTTCCGGCCGACAAAATCTGGGCAACATCAGTTGCATCTAGTTTTCCGTCTCCGTTCGCGTCACCAGGGGTGCGAGTTTGAACGTCCATATTGGCTAAAAGTGTCGCATAATCGAGAATATCAACCATGCTGTCTCCGTTAAAATCTCCGTCACTCCAGGTCGCGCCGATACTTCCTTTGTCATATTTTCCGTTACCAAGCAATTGAAGTGCATCCATCTGATCCACTTTGCCATCGCCGTTTGCGTCACCAGGGCGATTATTGCCGGGACTGATAATCGAACCAAACGATATTTCCTGACTTTGAACCATCGCTGCGTCTAGAATGTCTATCGTCTTATCATCATTAAAATCGCAATCAAAAGCAGCCGCAGGTTTGGAATTCGCATCGAATTTATCAAAATTCGCTATTAACTTATTCAGGTCAGCACCATCTGCTTTCCCGTCACCCGTGCAGTCCCCAGGTACACTGGTACCAACTCTCTTTGTCGCCGCCTGAAGAAGACCCATATCATCATCAGTGACCTTGCCGTCGCCATTGAAATCACCCTGCTCCCAAGTAGCAGCTTGACCGTTTGCAAATTTCCCCGCAGCAAGAACCTGCGCCACGTCCAAGATGTCCACTGTACCATCTCGATTTGCATCACCAACCAGCCCCGTGGAGTCCTCTGCGCCAGCTAGCATCGCAGCCACATCTAAAATATCAAAAATACCGTCACCGTTGACGTCACCTTCTTCGAAAGTAGCGCCTTGATTAAATTTACCAAGCTTAGCCACCAATGCAAAGTCGGCAGCATTGATCTTGCCATCCCGAGTAAAGTCACCCTTCTTCACCGCGCCTGAGTTTGGTCCGGAGTTACTTGAACTCGTCGCACCGCAGGCCATCAATGTCGTTAACATTCCACATGCAACTACCCGTTTCATCATCGTCGTTGTCATAATCCACCCTCCTTTGCGTTAGAGCTCGGATACAGATAAAGACTACTTTAGGAATTTTTCGATACTGCCGTACAAATCCCGTAAAAACAGATACTTATATTAAAATAAGGTCTTGATTTCCATGAGCCAATTCGCCTGCAACGCCGAATTAGCAGTCAAATTAAAGGGTGAATTAACAGATAAATGAATCGGCACGCAGCCCTGGCCACTCACCTAAATGAAAACCACGCCCTTGACACAGAATTTTTCGGACACATTTTTCTGATGATAGAGGAACACCGCAGAACTTTCAGATGCGTCGACCTCTAAGCAATGGAGGCACACATGGATCTGTCAAAATTCACTCAAAAATCTCAGGAATCGCTTTCGGATGCACAGAAAAAGGCTATCTCTTTTGGCCACTCCGACGTTGATGTGGAGCATTTGGCTTCAGCACTCATTGAGCAAAGAGACGGGCTCGTTGCGCGTCTTCTCACAAAAATGGAAATAAACCCAGTCGAACTGGCGTCTCAAATTCAGTCCGAGTTATCTCGGAAACCCCGCCTTGGTGGCCCTGGCTATGATCCCACGCGGATTTTTCTTAGCCAGCGGCTTTCCAGGATTCTTGTCGATGCCGAGAAAGAGGCCGAGCGCCTTAAAGATGAATACGTGTCCGTTGAACACGTATTTCTAGAGTTGATCAAGAATGCACCGAATACTTCGCTGGCAAAGATATTTTCTAGCGTTGGACTTAATCGCCAAAACTTTCTGCAGGCACTCAATAGCGTACGCGGCAATCAGCGTGTCACAAGTGCTACGCCTGAAGGAAGCTACGAAGCTCTGGATCGCTACGGTCGCGATCTCGTCAAGGCTGCACGGGACGGCAAACTAGATCCTGTGATTGGACGCGACGAGGAGATACGCCGGGTTATCAGGATCCTGTCACGGAAAACAAAGAATAACCCTGTGTTAATCGGTGAGCCTGGAGTTGGAAAGACTGCTATCGCAGAGGGATTAGCACACCGTATTGTACGCGGTGACGTCCCGGAAGGGCTTCGTGAACGAACGATATTCTCTCTAGACATGGGAAGCTTGATCGCCGGTGCTAAGTATCGCGGTGAGTTCGAAGAACGTCTCAAGGCGGTTTTGAATGAGGTCAAAAATAGCGAAGGCAGGATTATTCTTTTCATCGATGAATTACACACGATAGTTGGCGCAGGAAAGGCTGACGGCGCCATGGATGCAGGCAATATGCTTAAACCCATGCTTGCACGCGGCGAGCTAAATTGTATCGGAGCCACGACTCTCGATGAATACCGAAAACACATCGAAAAAGACCCAGCGCTTGAAAGACGCTTTCAGCCTGTGTATGTGGAGCAGCCCTCCGTAGAAGATACCATTTCAATTCTACGCGGACTCAAAGAACGTTTTGAAGTTCACCATGGTGTTAAGATCCACGATCATGCACTAGTCTCAGCTGCGACCCTATCGCATCGGTATATTACGGAGCGTTTTTTACCGGATAAAGCCATAGACCTGGTCGACGAAGCCAGTGCCATGATCCGCACGGAAATGGACTCTTTGCCAACTGAGGTCGACCAAGCACAGCGTCGCGTCATGCAACTAGAGATAGAGGAAGCAGCTCTAAAAAAAGAAAAAGACAAAGCTAGCCTCGATCGTCTGCAAATTCTCCAAAAAGAATTACAAAGCGACAAGGAAAAGCTGCACACGCTAAGAGCTCAATACGATGCTGAGAAAGCAAAACTGCACGGCCTGACAGCTCTTAGGTCTGAAATTGAACAAGTCCGGCATGAAATTGAGCGTGCCGAGCGCGACTATAACTTAAACAAAGTCGCTGAGCTCAAGCACGGGAAACTTCCCGGACTCATGAAAAAACTACAAGAAGAAGAGACCAAACTGGCGAAAGAATCGGGAAGCTCAGCTAGACTTCTGCGCGAGGAAGTGACGGATGACGAAATCGCAGAAATTGTCGCGAGATGGACGGGTATTCCTGTCAAAAAGCTTGTGGAAGGAGATCGCGAGAAGCTTCTCAAACTAGATAAGATCCTTCATGAACGCGTCATTGGACAAGACGAGGCCGTGCAACTCGTAGCAGACGCGGTCATCAGAGCGCGCGCTGGAATCAAAGACCCAAAACGCCCCATTGGTAGTTTTCTATTCTTGGGTCCGACTGGTGTTGGTAAGACTGAACTTGCTAAGACTTTGGCGGAGAACCTATTCGACAGTGAAGAGAATCTCATCCGCATCGATATGTCCGAATACATGGAGAAGCACTCCGTCAGTCGCCTCATCGGAGCCCCTCCAGGATACGTCGGCTATGAGGAAGGGGGCCAGCTAACAGAAGCAGTGCGGCGAAGACCATATAGCGTCTTGCTGTTTGATGAAATCGAAAAAGCTCATTCGGATGTTTTCAACATTCTATTGCAACTTCTGGATGATGGACGTCTCACCGATAATCAAGGCCGAGTCGTCAACTTCAAAGATACAGTCGTCATCATGACGAGTAACATCGGTGCGCATTATCTACTTGATGGTGTCGATAGTCACGGCGAGCTGAAGGAGTCAGCTCGGAAACAAGTCATGGACACTTTACGTGGACACTTTAGGCCAGAGCTTCTCAACCGAATCGATGATATTGTAATGTTTAAGCCGCTAAAAATTGACGAGATTAAAAGCATCGTACGATTGCTTACTAAGTCACTTGCGAGCCGCCTGACAGATCGACATATCACGTTAGATATTACAGACAAGGCCGTCTCACACATTGCGGCCTCTGCTTACGATCCAGTTTATGGCGCACGTCCACTGAAACGCTATCTGCAAAGAGATCTTGAAACGAAGATCGGCAGAGCCTTGATTGCCGGTGGCATTAAGGAAGGCTCCAAGGTCACCGTGGACGCGACCAGTGAAAAAGCGGACGGCAACCTAACGGTTGCCGTCGCAGGCGCTGCAAAAATTTGAGTCCCAAGATTTAGTGCAGATTACGCTTAAGCCAATCTTGCCAGACACTAATCGAACGCTTGTATAAAATTAACGCTACAACTTTTTGATCAATAGGAAGAGCTTTTACCAGAGCTTTCATCTCTTTAAAGTCACTACTGCCAAAGAATTTCACGGCAAATTTCGCCATGGGTGAGTTGTTTTCAGGTTTAAGTTTGAAGTCTGGAGAATGATAGAACTCCTCAATGGCTTTCAGTTCTTCTGCATCAAAAATGATGTGATTACCTCTAATCGCTTCAGCGTAGATGACGCGCCAGACCATCGGAAGTGGAAGCGGCGGTACGTTTGATTCAAATAGGTTTTCGTAAACGGCCGCATTGGAATTTGCTCGCTGCATTTTAGCACTCCAGTTCAACATCAGATTTTGGGACGACAACTTCCATACACGTCAAAGCCCTATCTGGGGCTAGACGCGTCTTCTGATGCAAGCTTGCGGCCAAGCTGGATACAGACTAACCGGCTGAAATCAAAGAATTATTTAATGGGCGAGGTGTCAGAAAACTAGACACATCGGTCGGTTTTGAGACAAAAATCCACTGCAATATCATGACTATCACGGGGCAGAGGATCCCGGGAAATACAAGGGGGGAAAACAGCCCCTGCTACAAATAGAAATTTCGGCCTGTGAGATGTTAGCCAGCGGTCGTAGTAACCAGCACCCCACCCTAAACGGTACCCCTCAGAATCGATAGCAAGCGCTGGTACGATAGCAACATCGCCCTGGGCTGGCAGGAGCATAGGCTCAAAGGGATGGGGCTCTTTGATTCCAAATTTGCCAGGGTTTAGATTCTGGTTTGGAGACCACAAGTGAAAATCCATGACACCCGACGCCTTCGCCCGAGGAAGCGCTATGCGATGGCCACACTCGCGAAGGTGCGAAAGCAAATCTGGCTCACCTTTAATGGCTGAATATAGAAATAACGTCCCATTAAAGGATCTACGACTCAACTCAACAAGAAGATACTCGGCCATTTGTTTAGACCATACCCGTTCTGAACCCGCTTCGATTGAAGCACGAATTTTTATAAAGCGTTCTCTTAGAGAGTCCTTTTCCATAGTACCCTGATCTTAGACCTCGAAATAAAAAAAAACCACCGGCTTCTAAGGCGGTGGTTTTTTCGCACTGATCTAAACAGCGAAGATTCTTATTACTGAACCGTTACTTCAACAGGCTGCGTGAATTCCCATCGTCCAGAAACTTCTGAGAATGCTCCTAGACGTAATTGATACTTACCAGCAGCAACAGCATTCAGTTGAACTTGCGAACCAGAACTTGAGAATTTGAACATAGGATTCGACCAATCGTCGCTTTGATTCAATTCTACCCGATAGTAAGCGACAGCTTTGTCACCTGTCCATGAAACAACGCCGCCCGTTCCAGCAAGTGTCGCGCCAGCAGCTGGAGCTGTTAAAGCAACATTACGACGAACAGGAGCTGACACTGAGAATGAGCGAACATCACTTGCGCCGCCTTCAGACTCTACTTTCCAGAACCATTGACCAGGCCATGGATGATGGAAAGAGTAAGAAGAGGAGGAAACTTTGACGCGCATCACTTCAGGATGCATGCTGCTGTGACGTGAGAAAATGATCGTACCGGGACCACCGCTCCAGCTGAACATTGCAGCACCTTGAGTCTCATCATAAGCCAAAGATGCGCCATTTTCAGGAGCCGAGAGAGAAATAGAACCAGCAGCAGGAGCTTTCTCTGCAGGAGCTTGAGTTGCACTTGCAACGGGAGCTGCAGCTACGTTTTCAGCAGGTTTTGCAGCTTCTTCCGTTTTTGCTTGGTCAGCAGCAGGGGCTTCTTCGCCAGCTACATCGTCCTCTGCAACTTCCTCGCCTTCTTCGCCGCCACTAAGAACAAACCAGCCGACGACAGCAACAAGAACTAAAAGAAGACCAAAGATGATGTAACGGTTTTTGTTTGAACCGCCAAAGCTGCCATCTTTGAAAATCTGCGACACAGCATTGGTATTCGTGCCAAAGTTGCTTGTGAATTCACCCTTGAGATCCGCAGTAAACGGATTACTCTGGGTGCCCGTCGCTGGTTGCGAGTTGAATGTGTTATTCGGCTGATTTGGCGCGGAGTTCATAACTCTACTCTCCTAGACTTGTTTAAGCTGCTGCTGAATGCGCTTACTACTACCAATAGTATACGGGGTCAAAACACGGCAAATCAAGAAACCAGCCCTAAAAAATCGCAGAAGCAGCCCGGCGAGCCGCTCAGCTGCAACCTAAACCACCCGTAATGTCTGAATTAATCGAATTTATTTCGAAGAATATAAATGAGTAAAAAAAAAACGAAACCCCCTAGCCTCGGGAGCCAAAGGGTTTCACGATGATCAAACTTGGGCCCTAAATTAATTGCCCGTTAAAGCTCCCGGCATTGGTTCTTGCCCTGTAGGACCTTGAGGCTGAGGCTGCGGAACTGGCCCCGATTGGCCTGAAGGCTGGGGATACTGATTAGACGGTGGTACTGGTTGCGCCTGATTATACACCGTGTAGTTATACTGCCCTTCCGAATATTGAGTGCCGTAGTTATACGGGACTTCTTTCGTGCCAACTTTCGCAAATGGATTCAACTTCTGAAAAAATGCACGAAGGCGAGGAAACAATCCGACGCTTGTACCTGGATTGGAGGTCACCATTCCCCCGTTATAGGAGCACTCACAGCCTCTTTGCACCGGTGTACAGTTGTTCTCGGGACAAGGCGATGATTGCGATTGTGTGGACATTTGGGTCGGCATTTGAGCGGGAGCTCCGCCTAAACCAAACTCAACGGCGGGACTGTCTGACGACTTCATTTTACCATCACGGTCGGATTTTAACTTCTGACCAGAATTAAACGCTCTAGCTGCTGCACGTCCAGACTGGATTTCGCGCTCACTAGAAATAGCGAATTCAACTTTCGCTTGGTTTGACAAGGCATCGCCAAGAGACGTCCGGGCAATGATATATTTCGGAGCCATAGAACTCACGTCTCGGTTGATAGCATCGACACCGCAAGACGTTAAAAACATGAAAAATCCGGGCACAAGAAAACGGACCCAATACGGCTTCAACATAATACCCCCACAACAACAGCAACTTCACCAACAGCAGAATCAAGTGCGACAGATCAAAAATGCTCTCGAGACGACCATGATCAACACAGCCCGCCCTGCCCCACCTGAGCAAACGGTGTTCCAGGAGGCCTTCCGGAAGCAGCCTTATAAAATTAGGTAGTTGCACTCTTTGCTGCGCACAAACTGTACAAACTATGGACAGTTTGTGCACTCCTTAGACAGTTATTGCGCATGGCCAGCAGCGCAATCCACGAATGGCCGTGGGCCAAAGATATTATTCCTTTGCTCGGCTCAGCTTCGGGAGTATCTTTCTTTTAGAATTCTAGGTGCTCATAGAACAATACTCAGTCCAATTTTGTCATCGGAGTTTGTTTCTTGACGATCCGCCCACCGAAACAAAAAACAATACGCCAAAAAAAGGCAACGATCGGTGCTTCGCATGGTCACGCCGGACCATTTCGCATCGCAGCATGCTGGCCCCACCAGCAATGCCCACTCATTCTTTCGATGGTCGGAGATGGTCATGTATTTGTCGCAACATCTTTTACTCCGATAAGTCTCGAGTCAATTCAATCGCAAAAAGTCAATGCATGGAAAGACTGTAACATTGAACCTCAAGTATCCCGGGATTTGCCGCGATGGCTTATTTTACTGCCCTACGACTCGTATTTACGCCAGTCAACATCAGCCAGTTCAACATCAACAAGCTCAGCTTCAGAAAGACCTCTAGCTTGGGAGGTCAAAGCTGGACTTGTTTGGGATGACGGATCCAGTGAACCGCGTTATGTCACCCGACGCGATGCGTCGTCAGCACGATTTCACCTTGAATGGGGATCGCAATTAAAAGATTTAATTTCTGAGGCAAAAAAATTTGCACCTGTTGATGCACGGCCTGTGGCACTTCGTCCTGCCACAAGCGACGATACTTATCTAGAATCAGTCCGCAGCATCATCAGAGGCATTCAGGCCGGCGACTTCTACCAGGTGAACGTATTGCGATATTTTCACGCTCTAAACGCGCATGGTTGGCAAAATATTTGCGCTCTGATGGAGTTAAATTCTGGACCTCAAGGCGCACTCATCAGCCAAGGAAGCCGTGTTGTCGCTTCATTCAGCCCCGAAAAATTCATTGGTGTTGAAAACCACGATGGCCAATTCGAAATAGGCACGTGGCCAATTAAAGGCACAGCTGCGCGCGACTTAAAAAACGAAAAAAAAGATCATGAAATTGGAGCTGAGCTAGAAAAAAGTCAAAAAGATTGCGCTGAATTGCGCATGATCATCGACCTGATGCGAAATGATCTATCGAAAATATGCGTTGATGGTAGCGTTCAGGTTGTCAATTCAGGAACCCTCAAAAAATTCAGTCATGTTTGGCACCTCGAAGGACATATCACAGGCAAATTAAACGCAGAGGAATCGCTAGGCGAAATTCTCGCCGCTGTTTGTCCAGGAGGCTCAATTACAGGCGCTCCAAAACTGGCTGCGATGGAACGTATTGCCGAGGAAGAAGGCCAACCACGTGGCTACTTTATGGGTAATTTCTTGAGAATCAATCACGATGGATCCCTCCAATCTAATATTCTAATACGCACCATGATTAGCGAAGACTGGATGAAAAGCGGAAGATATGCTGCGGGGAGTGGCATTGTCATCAAGAGCGAACCGGAGAAAGAACTAGCAGAAATCAAAAGCAAGTGTGCCACGATTACTGAGATCGGTAATTCAAGTAGCCGAGAGCAAAGCGACACGATCAACGAGGAAATTGAATATGATTAAAGTTGACGACATCATGAAAGCTAATCGCGTCAAGGTAGAAGCTTTGGAAGGCAGTCTCCCTGCCATGCCGAATATGGACGCACGATACCGACGAGCACCTTCAAGGGGCTACAATCTTGACGCTCAAGACACAAAATTGGCCGTTTCAAACGCACTGCGCTACATACATCCGAAGTTTCATCAGCAATTACTTCCAGAATTTTTAGACGAGTTGAAAACACGAGGTCGAATTTACGGTTATCGATTCCGCCCCGAAGGAGCCATCAAAGGACTTCCCATTGAGGAATATCGTGGGAAATGTCTCGCCGGAAAAGCGCTGCAAGTCATGATCGATAACAACCTAGATTTTGATATCGCACTTTACCCTTATGAGTTGGTGACGTACGGAGAAACCGGACAGGTCTGTCAAAACTGGATGCAATACCGTCTCATTAAACGTTACCTCGAGGAACTGACCGACGACACAACTCTTGTGCTTTACTCAGGGCATCCCGTGGGCCTCTTCAAATCGCACGCTGCAGCTCCAAGGGTTATTACAACCAACGCACTCATGATTGGAATGTTCGACAACCCAAAAGATTGGCATCGTGCAGCTGCAATTGGTGTTGCAAATTATGGTCAAATGACTGCGGGCGGATGGATGTATATTGGGCCTCAAGGCATCGTCCACGGTACGTACAATACGATTATGCTCGCCGGCCGTCTAAAACTAGGCCTCAGTCCGGGCGAAAACCTGGGCGGCAAGTTATTCGTCTCAAGCGGATTGGGAGGCATGAGCGGTGCGCAAGGAAAAGCTGTGGCGATTGCTGGGTGTGCCGGGATTATCGCAGAGGTCGACGCGTCGCGCATTGAGACTCGACTTAGTCAAGGCTGGGTTGATGTGGTGGCAAAAACGCCCCATGATGCTTTTGAGCAAGCTGCCAATGCCATGGCGAATAAAAAAGGCATAGCCGTAGCTTTTGAGGGAAATATCGTCGATCTGCTGGAGTACGCTGTAAAAAACAAAATAAAAATTGACTTACTCAGCGACCAGACCAGCTGTCACGCTGTCTACGAGGGAGGCTATTGCCCCCAAGGCGTCTCATTTCAAGAACGAACCGAGATGTTAGCCAAAAACCTTGCCGAATTCCGCATCAAGGTCGATACCTCTCTAAAAAAACATTATGAATTAATTTGCGCACTTTCCAAGCTAGGAACTTATTTTTTCGACTATGGAAACGCGTTTATGAAAAGTGTTTTTGACGCGGGTGTAAAAGATATCGCCAAGAACGGACATGACGTGCGAAATGGATTCATTTGGCCAAGCTATGTTGAGGATATCCTTGGCCCTGAGTTGTTTGACTATGGGTACGGACCTTTTAGATGGGTTTGCCTATCCGGAGACAAGAGAGACTTACAGAGGACAGACGCTGCTGCGGGCGACGTGATTAAGACACTGCGAGCAAAAATGCGCTATCAGGATGAAGACAACTATAACTGGGTCCGGGATGCAGAAAAAAATAAACTCGTTGTAGGAACTCAGGCACGTATTCTCTATCAGGATGCGCAGGGCCGCAAAGCTATAGCCCTAAAATTCAACGATATGGTTAGAAAAGGCGAAGTCGGACCGATTATGCTTGGCAGAGATCATCATGACACGGGCGGCACGGACTCCCCTTTCCGCGAAACCAGCAATATCAAAGACGGGTCCAACATTATGGCCGACATGGCCACAAATATATTTGCTGGTAACGCCGCGCGCGGAATGACGCTCTGTGCGCTACACAATGGGGGCGGTGTCGGGATTGGAAAATCCATTAATGGTGGATTTGGCATGCTGCTTGATGGCTCCACGAGGGTCGATGAAATTCTCGACACGGCCATGCCTTGGGATGTGATGGGCGGTGTTGCACGCCGAGCCTGGGCTCAAAACCCCCACTCCATAGAAACTTGTGTTGAGTTCAATAATCAGAACGCCAAAAGAAATGAACACATCACTCTACCGTGGCCAGTCAATATCGAGATAGGCCCTATTTAGAAATTGAATGCGATAGGATGGCTCACGGCATCAATGGTGGTGCCTGTGTGACGTTTTCTCTAAATAGTAATCGTATGTTCCATCATAGATCCGCATCTCTCCGTGATCGATTTCGAATACCCGGTTGACGATGCTTCTCAGGAAGTAGCGATCATGGCTTACAATCATGATGGTGCCTTCGAAGTCTTTCAGCGCATTTAGCAATGTCTCACGGCTATCGATATCAAGATGGTTCGTCGGCTCATCAAGCACCAGAAAGTTCACAGGAGTCGCCAAAATGCAGGCAAGCATCACTCGACTTTTTTCACCACCAGACAGCATTCTAATTTTTTTCTCGATATCATCGCCTGAGAACATAAAAGCTCCCAAAAGATTACGCAGATAACCTACCGAGGCCGACGGAAGTCGGTTGCTAACTTCCTCCCAAATCGTGTTCTCCGGACTTAAAGAATCACAAGAATACTGAGAAAAATAACCAAGATTCACGCTTGCGCCGACGATTGACTTACCGGATGTCGGATCCGTTGCGCCAATGATGCATTTCAAAAGAGTACTTTTTCCAGCGCCGTTCACACCTGTCACGGCAATTTTGTTTTGCCGATGTACCACACCTGAAACGCCACTGAATACTTTCTTAACGCCCCCCTCAGGAATCGGGTAGTCTTTAGCAACGGATTCAAGCTTTACAACATCATTTCCACTGCGCGGTGCAGAGGCAAATTCAAATGAGAGCTTTTTCGTCTCGGGCGGCAATTCCAGTCGCTCGATTTTGTCGAGTTTTTTGACACGAGATTGAACTTGCGCCGCATGGGATGCTCGCGCTGCAAACTTGGCAATAAAATCCTCTTCCTTTGCAAGTTGATCTTGCTGTCTCTTAAAAGCAGCTATCTGCTGTTCTCGACGAATCTCTCGCTCGCGCACATAAAAATCATAATTACCGCTATATGTGGTGATCTGCTTGTTGGCGATCTCCACGGTCCGACCGCAAATTCGGTTCATGAATTCACGATCGTGGCTTGTCATCACAATGGCGCCTTTAAATGACTTTAGCCATTCTTCGAGCCAAATAATCGCCTCAATATCTAAGTGATTTGTCGGTTCGTCGATCAGCAGCACATCTGGGTTTAATAAGAGAATTTGCGCCAATGCGATGCGCATTTTCCAGCCCCCGGAGAAACTCTCTACTGGTCGAGGGTAACTATCTGGCCCTATACCAAGCCCAGTCAATATCGCTTGAGCTCGCGACTCAAGATCATAACCACCACGCGCTTGGAATTCCATTTGGAGCTCGCCAAATCGCTCCATAAACTTTGTCATTTCATCATCATCCATTGGCTCATCGCCAAACCGACCCATTCGCTCTTCCATTTTCGCGAGTTCGTCACCAATTTCCGAAACCTTACCGGCTCCAGACATACACTCGGCCAGAGCGCTGCGCCCCGACATTTCCCCGATATTTTGGTCAAAATAACCAACCAAAACTCCCGGATCTATGGAAACAGTTCCGTCGTCTAAATGATCACGACCTACGATGATTTTAAATATGGTCGACTTACCAGCGCCGTTAGGCCCCACGAGTCCAATCTTATCTCCAGGACGAACCAAAAAGCTGGCGCCAGAATAAAGCACACGGTCGCCATAACGTTTTGTAGCATTACTAACGTTGATCATGGATTACCCTCGAGCAAGGGGGCTTTGACGATCGCCCCAAATTCCATCAAAAGAGCCGACACTCTACACGAATGTCCTTTAAAATTAAAGCGCCGGCTCAAAGCCGGCGCAAATCAAATTTTTTTATTATATTCGGGACGTTAGCTGCCTACGCTGCAACTGAGTTGGGGCTTATAGCCATTTCAACCTCAGTTGCCTTGCGCCTAACCTCGGCTAGATGCTCTGGGGCAAAGATCCTATCATTAATATCAAGCAATCGGATCGCGCCATTGTTGGCAAGACTTCGAACCCTTCCAAGAATTCGCATTTCTGCCATTCTGTAGCGTCCTTCCTCGATACTCGATGACTGTTCAAGATCTTCAAGCCAAGTTTGCGCCAATTCAGCAGGAGCTTTCGAAAGAAGCAGATCACGAATGTGGTCGGGAGCACCGAGAAGGAACGTCAATAGATCAGCACGCTCCAATCCCATGACAATTTCTAACAAATGACCATCACGAATGTACGGTAACATTTCAACGGTTACCAACTTAAGCTTGATGGCCCGAGCTGCCTCAGGATTGGTCATCACAAGATCCGCCATGAGCATGCGCTGGTCAAGCAGAGTCGACTTCTCAAGAAGGTCAATGATAATGTCGCTTGAGCGCAGATGCTCAGTATCAAATTCAGTCCGTGAGAGAACTTTTTTATGCAGAGCTTTCGCGACATTAGCCAAATACTCTTTTGGAATTGCGTCAGCTTTACATAGCTCGCGCATCAAAGAGACCCGAAGGTCACCCACAAACATGTCGAACACTGTTCTTCGGCGACTATGGTCCAGCTGAGTTAATACAATACTTTGGACATGTGGTTTTTCTTCCGAAATGAGTGCGAAAATTTGCGGAGCATCCAAGTTATGAAGAAAATCAAACTGTTCGGTACGTTTACGAGCCATGACCCTAATTTCACTTGCTGTGACTTTTGTTTTCAAACCGTTTAATAATTCGAGTGTTTGCTCATCTGTAAATGCAAATGATGATTTGTAATAGAACTCACTTAAATCGTTCAAATCACGTTGTAAGCTTGGATCATTCATCAAATCAAAAACTATCATGGGCCCAAAAATATGGACGTAACGAGCCGTCTGGTCAATGCCGTCTTCTTGTAGCATCCGTGTGAATGTGTCTCTAGCGATTTTTGGGTTGTCCACAAAAACACGAAGCATTTCCTCTCTCAAAAACTCTATTTTCATCTTAAGAGACAACGCCCCATGCGAAACAGCACCAGATTGCAATCCAGCACCGACAGCACTAGGCGAAGAGCCCTCACCGCCTCCACCTGCTGCGCCATACCCAGCCCCATATCCAGACCCATTTCCAGACACTGAGCCGCCTCGAGCTGCTCCGCCCGGCATAGACTCCATCATGATTCTTGCGTCACGAGATGCCGACGCAAATCGCATGAATACTGCAGCAATAATCATAGCCAAAATAAGAAATGCTCCGATGTAAATCATATATTCAGTATTCTGACTCGTCTGACTACTCTCGGATGCGCTTACCTCAGAAGACTTCTCAGCAAGACTGTTGACGCTCGACTTTTCAGACGCCGAGGTTTTCTCGCGACTTGTCAAGCTGCTGTTCTCGCGCAGCTCTTTTGACTCATGCCGGTCAATAGCTGACGCCTCTTTGGTATTGCTAGAATTACTGGTCGTGTTGTTCTGACTTGAATTCGTTATAATTTCTTTTGTGCCGGCTAAATCTCTAAAAATCTGCAGAGTTTGTCTTAAACGATCAAGACCCCATGGATCTTTCTGGGCACTGCTCGATGATGACTCAGGAAAGTCCACTACGGCAACATTAACATTCACAGGATAAGCAAATTTAGTTTTAGCCTTAATAAGATTATAAATTTTTGTCCGACTGGTTTCTGGTAGCTTTTCATCAATACTCAAATCGATATCGACATTTTGAATTCTTAGAGTTCCTCTCCCACCACGCTCACGCACAAGCTCTCGCTCTGGAACTCCCCGAGATTCGTCAGGTGAAATCAGCTTTCCATCAACGCCGACATTGGCCAGGACGCACTCTTGGGAGCAATAACTATCAATAGTTTGCTGGACGGCAACCTGAATCCGCTGCTGCAAGTTCTGCTTGAGGCGATCTTCTACTTCTGCAGAAACACCGATCTGTGGAAAAGCCACTGAACTCCAACGAACAGTAGGCGTTGCGCTTAAACTTCGAACAGAGTTCACAACAAGCTTGCCAAGACGCTCCTGATCAGACGTGGTCACGCGATCATCAACCTGAATATCAATTAGCACTCGCCCCACAGTCGACTGCGTTTGCGCGTCTCCCGATATACTCTCAAAACCTAGATCATTAGAAACAGAGGCAGACGTGCTCATTTCAACATCAACGTTAATGAGCTCACACGCCTCTCCGCAGTATTTTTGCAGAACTGAAGCCACTTTGCTTCGAGCAGCTGCAGCAATATCCTGCTCGCCCTGCACCGAGGCCGCTGCAGGCGCAGATGCAAGGCAAGGCGATAGCCCTACAAGCAATGCAATCAAAATCAATTTGGCTTCAAAAAATTTCACGTCCACTCCTGATGCTCTCAGACATTTAAAGCATC
>Ga0214921_10000431_pt1 | contig 78851 bp, 73 predicted proteins | sample LL1505_MetaG_FD_177992 | JGI IMG/M metagenome (GOLD analysis project Ga0214921, IMG submission 177992) | Freshwater microbial communities from Lake Lanier, Atlanta, Georgia, United States - LL-1505 | ecosystem: Environmental > Aquatic > Freshwater > Lake | place: USA: Georgia | collected... | reverse complement strand
TAAAACCAAAAACCCAATAAAAAATTTATTTGTAAATAAATAAATTTTTTCATGTTTATAAATCGAGTGTGGGGATTATAACAATTCCAAATCTTTGAACTTCCAATATTCACAACCACCATTTGGTAATGGTCTTTTTATAATAAATGGTATTTTTTTTTCTTCAAATTCTTTTAAAGCAATCAAATAACCATCAATTACACTAGGATCAACTTCTACGAAAATAGGTGCCCCGGCATTGATTTGTTTTGCGCGTTCTCCTAACATTTTTGCTTTTTCATATCTAGTAATAAAAGGTAATGTTTGATGTAATGGGTCTATAATATTACCATCTCCATCTCGAACAACTCGAGATAACGTTTCTACTTCGCTATAATTATGTGTTTGTAATTCAGGATGGTATTCCGAGATAATATTTTGTTGTGTTTTTTCATCGAATTTTTGTAAATAATTCTCATCATAATCATCATCTTCATCGTCTTCGTCATCACTAATATCATCTAAACCATTGAAAGATGGACGAATATTTACATTTTGTTTTGGTTTATTTCTATTTTCATCATTTTCTTGACCATTTTCATCAAAGATATCATCTTCATCTTCAGCTTCAATATCTTCTTCTCCATCTATTTCATTTTCATCATCCTCTTCATCGTCATCGGCCTCATCATCCTCAATCTCATCTTCATCAGCGTCATTATTTATTACCTTTGATATTTTACTTCGCATTTGGGTATCATTCGGTTCTTGATAGTTTTCTTCTTCTTCATCTTGTTCCTCATTAATAGATTCAATATCATCTTCATAATCGTTATCCATTTTATTTAATATATATAATAGGTTCTATATTTCTAAATTTATTATGTATATTTTTAATTTCAATTTTTTACAATAAAAAATATTACTAATAATAGAGAAAATTGTATAATAAGATTATGACTGTTCATTCGTTTTCCATGTAGTATCACATTCAACACAAATATATAAATATTTCATGTTGTCATCATCATAACGAACATAAATAACTTCTGTTGGATTTTTATATTCTTCGTGATTTGTTTTACATTGAACATTAGGACATTTTACATTATAAATACGCGGTAATGTAGGGTCTAATTTGGTATATTGATTGATAATATGATTAAATTTTTGTTCACCCTTTTTTAATTGAGAATTCAAAACACATACACCTTCTTCTGTAATTGTTTCATCTCTATATTGACAATTACGACAATAATAAATTAATTTATTTGTATTTTCAGCATCAATGCCAATATAATACATATTATCACATTTGATACAGAATTTCATATTTGAGGTTAATTAATATATATTATGGAAATATTATTTATACTTATTATTATCAAAATAATATTATTATTAATATTTTATCAATTTTTTATCAATAATTTATAATGCTAATTATAAAGACAAAATTATAGGTATTTTTACAAAAATTGTCCAACTGAAAAAATTGAATTTGAAAAAGGGGATAAAAATATCTTTATAATATATCTAAAAGCAATGGAGGAATCTACTGCCACTGCATCAATAATAGCAACGCCAACTATGAACACAATATACCGTGACTTTAACGATTTCTTAATGAAACATACTATTAAAAAAGACCAAAGCAATACAACTGTCGCAAAACCAATTACAAATACTAGAATAGGAGACCCAAAAACAAATATTTATGGAGGTTCTTATCATATTCCAGATTCTGAATATTCAACGTTTTTGTATCTTTATAACAGAGATATTCTTGTTCCAAAAAAGAAGGAGTATCTCACAGAAAAACAGTTGGAAAACGGCGGTCCATTATTGATTGACATTGATTTACGTCATGATTATGAAGTAGATGAAAGACAATATAGCAAAGAACATATCGATGACCTTTTGGATTCTTATTTAGGTGAATTAAATAAGATATATCAACCCGATGAAAATACAAATATACCAATTTTTGTATTCGAGAAACCGAGTGTAAACAGAATAAATACAGAAAAAGAAAAGAAAACAAAAGATGGTATTCATATTATAATTGGATTACAAACAGACCATATTACGCAGCGAATACTTCGTAAAAAAATGATAAAAAATACAAGTGAGATGTGGAGTGACCTACCTATTACGAATACATGGGATGATGTATTTGACGAAGGAATTAGCATAGGTTTTACTAATTGGCAATTGTATGGTTCAAGAAAACCAAATCATGATAGATATCAATTGACTCGTTTATTTGAAGTAACATATGATGAATCTGATGGTGAATTTATGCGTAAAGAATTACCAATTTCTAGTTTTGATATTGGAAAAAATATCGAAAAGTTATCAGTTCGTTATAAAGGTCATCAATCATTATTTATGAGAAATGACTTTATTAAAGAATATGATGAATTCAAACGCATTAATCAGTTAGGAGGCAATGGAACTAGATTGCCATCGAGTAACCCAAATGTTAGACTAAACCAACTCGATAATCTAATGGATGATTCAAATGCTATTTCAAAAATTTCGAATGCTGCTGAATTACAGATGGTATTGAATCATTTCTTAGATAATGTTAATAACACATCGGATTATGAATTGAGAGATGCTTATGAATATGTAAATATTTTACCGGCGTCGTATTATGAGGCAGGTTCTTATTCTAAATGGATACGTGTAGGCTGGGTATTACGTAATACTAGTAATAAATTATTGATTGTATGGATAGCATTCAGTGCGAAAGCAAGTAATTTTGATTATAGAAGTATTCCAGAATTATGTGAGCGTTGGCGTAAAACCGATTTACGAAAGCATAATGGTTTATCAAAATTATCGCTTATGCGATGGGCTAAAAACGAAAACAAAGAAGCATTTGAACAAATTCGTAATAATACAATCGACTTTTTCGTAGAAGAAACTATCAATAAACCAATATCTAAAGGTAACGAACGAAATGGTTGTGGAGATTGGGATTTGGCAAACGTATTATATCAATTATATAAACATGAATTTATATGTGTTAGTGTAAAATCAAATATATGGTATCAGTATAAAGATAATCGTTGGGTAGAAATAGATTCTGGTACAACTTTACGTAAAGCGATTTCAATTGAATTGCGAGACTTGTATAATAAAAAATCGATTCAATTAATGGAGAATATGACAGAGGAAGAGAATATGAACAGTGAACATCAAACAATAATACGCGAAGAAAAAGCAAAACCTAGAAACGTTCGCATTTTGAATATTTGTCAGCGTTTATCCAATACAAATGATAAGAAAAATATAATGACAGAAGCGAAAGAATTATTTTACGATGGTTCATTTTTAGCAAAATTGGATACAAATCCTTATTTGTTGTGTTTCAAAAACGGTGTTGTAGATTTCAAAGAAAAAATATTTCGTAAAGGCCAACCAGAAGATAATATTTCGATGACTACTAATATCGATTATATTCCAATAAATCTGTCGATTCATCAGCCAATTATAGATGATTTCAATGATTTTATGAGTAAGATATTTCCAGAACCAGAATTATGTAGATATATGTATGACCATTTAGCATCGACATTAATTGGTACATCAGCAAATCAAACTTTTAATATGTATATAGGTGCCGGACGAAATGGTAAATCCGTTTTGGTAAATTTGATGGAGATAATTTTGGGTCAATATTCAGGTATTGTTCCACTGACATTAGTAACAGAAAAACGTGGTAAAGTAGGTGGTTTAACACCAGAAATAGTTGAATTGAAAGGTAAGCGTTATGCTGTTATGCAAGAACCACAGAAAGGTGAAAAAATGAATGAAGGTATTATGAAGCAATTGACTAGTGGCAAAGACCAACTTCAAGGTAGAGCACCATATATGCCTCAAACAATATCATTTACACCACAATTCAAATTAGTTGTATGTTGTAATAATTTATTAGAAATTAAAAGTAATGATTATGGTACTTGGCGTCGTATTCGTGCTGTTCCATTTAAATCATTATTTACTACAGACCCAGTTCAAGGAGATAAAGAAAAACCATATCAATTCAAAGAAGATGAAAATATTGGTGAAAAGTTTGAAGAATGGAAAGAAGTCGTAGCAGCACTTTTCGTACAACGTGTATTTGAAACAAATGGTGTAGTTAAAGATTGCGATATAGTATTGGCTAGAAGTAACGAATATCGTCAAAGCCAAGATTATATTTCGGAATTTATTCGCGATTGTGTTATTCGCGATAGTGATGGACGTATCAAGAAGATGGAATTGAATAACGAATTCTCTAATTGGTATGCTAGTAATTATGGTGGTCGTGGTCCTTCACCAAAAGACTTACATGAATATATGGATAAGGAATTTGGTCGTAATCAAAATCAAATGTGGTCTGGTGTTAAAATTAAGTATGTTAGAGACGAAGTAGATACTTTTTCAGGTAATACGGATGATGAGGTTGATGATGATATTAATAGTGAAAGACTATAATAAAATACAAATAATATTAATAAAAATGAAAAGTATAAAAATTATATAATTAAAATGAATATTACATAATTTTCAAAAAATAAAATAAAATAAAATAAAAATTATTCTTTTACATAAACAGACCCACTGATTAGTGCTATTGTATAAGACCCCCATGTGTATATAAATTCTTCAATAGTATAAATAATAAAAGGGTATGTAATTAATGTAGCAATGATTACGATTTTTAAATAAATAGACAAATTTTTTTGTACAAAAAATAATAAACCAACTATAATTATTATAAATACATAATAAGCAATAAATAATATATAATTTATTTGTACAAAACTAGATACTTGTTCATATTGAAAATTAGCTTTTTGGTCATAAGTGAAATCACCCGTATTCGCATTTTTTACTTTATCAGATAATTTCTCATTTTGCTTTGTAATCGCGGCATAATATCTATAATATTTATCATTACTATTAATGTTAGCATTTATTTCAGTGCCCTTTGTCTCTTGAATTGCTTTATTACTAATGCTCAATATCGGGTCTGTTATTTTTCGTTCATCTACCAGTTTTTGGTTCAAATCATTTATTTCGTTGTTTAATTTTACTATGTCATCTCTTAATTTCGATATTTCAATGTTGTTTTTAGCAATAGTCTCTTCTAAAGGTTTCATTGCTGCCCGTTTTGAGTCATCTACTTGGACCAATGTATACATGGAATCTCGTTGTTTTATCAAAGTTTTGTTTGTTGCTTCAAGTAGATTAGCTGAGGCTTTTTTTTGGTCTCTAGTAGTTGTCAAACTAACAATTTGTTGTCTTGCTCTATCATTTGAAGCAGATAGATCGTTCGCATACTGCTTGGTTCCAGGACATGGGTCTGGCGGAGGTGACGAAGACTTGTTTCCCATTTTAATATATTTTTATTAATTCTAAAATATAAATATATTTTTTTTTGATATATATTTGTTTCTATCAATAAAATATTTTCAATAATTATTAGAATAAACATTTGTATTTATTGTTGAATAAGTATATGAACCCGCATCATATAACATTTTTTCTACAGTATAGATAATAAAAGGATATAATATCAATAACACTATGATTATAATTCGGTAATAGATAGACATGTTTGTTTGTACGAAAAATAAAATACCAATTAGAACTATTAGAAATACATAATATACAATATACAAAATATAATTTATTTTTAAAACATTATCAAATCGTTCTACTTGATAAAACGCTTTTTGGTCATAAGTCAAGTTTTCTGATTTACTAGTAGATGACTTATCTAATAATTTGTCATTTTGTTCCCTAATCGAATTATAATATTGATATGTTTTTTCATTACTATCATATACAATGTTTGTGCTTTTATATTTTGAATTACCAATTTCACTGTTTACTATTGTTAATGAATCGTCTGCTATTTTACGTTCTTGATTTAATTGTTTCAATAAATTATCTCTATTGATAGTTAATCTATTTTTTTCGGCGTTAAGTGCTGAAATAGTATTATTATTCGAATTAATTTGGTCTTGTAATGGTTTTATAGCGGACGATACAGCCGCATCTAATTGCGATTTTGTAAACATTTTAGAAATTTGATTTTGTAAATCCGCATTATCCTTTGTGTATTTGTCAATATTTTTTTGAAAAACACTAATTTCAGAATTTAAATTATTGATTTGATTGCTTAAATTTCTTTGATCTGGTTTTAATGTATTATCTATATAAGCTGATGTTCTTGGACAATCAATAGAACCACCATTCCCCATTGTAATTTATTTATTTAAAATATAAATAGATTATATTTTTGAATAGCCTATATATTCATTTGGTGAATTAGGCTGTATGAAGTTATTATTCAATATAATAGACATTGTCGAAAATTGTTCTCTGCGTGCAGGAATAGCCAATGTGTCAATAGAACCATATCTATTTAAATATATTGACTCTGAAATACAATAATTATGACTACTATCCCATTTGGCACCATCAGAACAACATTCTTGTCCCACGCAACTACCAGTATTTATAGTACCTATTAGATTTCCTGTTTTGCCCGCATCTTTTGATTTTTTTTCTATTTCTTCTGGTGTCAATATATTAGGTCCTTGTAAATCCAATTCATTATAATTCAACTTATCTCTTTTATAAATATCAATTAAAGAAAAATAAACACTGAAGATACAAACAATAAATAAAATAATTGATAGTAAATCAATTACAAAACTAGGTATTATAGGAAAATTTCTACCAAGTATCAAAATACCAATAAATATTGCTAAAGTGAAAACAATTATTACAATTATTTTCGTATATTGTTCAAACCGTTGTCTATAACTATCATTCAATAGAATACCTCTTTTTTTCCCTTCGAAAGATGTATCGATTTGTTCTTTCTTTAATAGCAATCTTTGTTTCTCAGTATTTACAATATTCATCATATCTTGTTGATGGTCTAAAACCGTATTTGTAGAAGTAGTTGAATCTTTAAAATCAGTATGTAATTTGTCCAATTGACTTTGTATTCCTGATACTTTTTGCCTTAATGTTGGGTCAGTAGTATCAATTCCCGAAATATAATCTTTTTGAATATGAAATATTCCAGATAAATCAATTTGTTGTTGTGGCATATTTATATATAATTATAATATTATTTTTCATTGTTTTCCAATAATAACAGAAAAAATTAATAGAGTAACCATTGTAATTGAACCTAAGATATATATTGTATTTGTTTGATTTATTATACTATCTATATCTTCTATTTGTGCTTCAACGACTGTTTTGTTTCGTTTTTCATTATCTACTACATCCCCTACTACATTCCCACTAAAATCATACTTAGTATCATTCATCATAATATCTCTTAAACCATTTTTATTAGTATTTGTTATAGTATTAATTTTATTATCTAAATCCACATAGTTTGTATCAACGTTCAGCAATGTAGTAGAATAATCTTTTGATATCTTTGTCATAGGAACAATTTGATTATCTATGATAGTTTTTTTAAATTTTTCATTATCAGAATTGGTATTTGTATTTGAAGGTAAATAACCATAATCATCAAAACCTTCTTTTGTGCCAACCCAATTATTTACATCCATCCATCTAGATAATGTAATAAAACTCTCGTTTGTTTTATAATCTGGATTCGGTGTTAATTCGGTAACTCCATTCATATTCCATTGTTTAATCATAATGTTTTTAGCTTCGTTCGGCATTTCACTTATTACTAGTCTAAAATAAGAATATGATTTTGTCGAATTAATGTTGTATACACGTGATGGTTTAGAATTTAATACAGGGGTTTTTACATTTTGTTGGTCAACGTATTCCCATACAGAACCATCATTTGAACCAAGTATAGTAAATCTCTTAGGAAATGTAGAATTTACAGTATAATTTGGCGTTTTTATGCTATAACTATATAAAAAAATACTATATGGCAATTGAACTTGTAACCATTCACCTAAAAGAGATACAGTTCCAACTGCGGTTGTCCATGTATTTGTTTGTGCTCCACCGCCTTGATATGTCGATGGATTTTTTCCATTAAAAGGGTCTGTAGTATATTTTGGGTATTTTTTATTAATATCAGAGGAAGTGCCATTATAATCACATTGCCAATAATTAGAATCACTTCCATTAAATGCCATGTATGGTGACGCATTCATATTGGCATATGACGATGCTGTAACTTTATATTTACCATTCGGTGTATAATTAATTATACCTTTATTATCTATTCCTGTAATTTGTGTTTCTTCTGCTAATAGCAGTTTTTGATTTGGCAATGGGAATATTTGTATAATATTTGATTGTGGCATTTATAGAATATATTTAATATATAATAATATATTTTATAATAAAATCAATATATATTTATAAAATCAAAATTTTATTAGATAATCCTATAGTTTTGTAAAAACATAATACAACATTGATGTCGCTAAAACAGTTACCATTAAACCAGAGTAAATAGTTGAATCAAAACGATTTTTATATTCATAGTTTATAGTATCAGTATTGCCATTTAATTCTTTTAATTTCGCGTCTAAATCTCTTCTTAGATTCAAAATTTCATAATTATATGTATTTTTTATATAAGAATAAGAACTATCATAAACAGCATAAGTCGGGAATTTTGATAAATTTGTATTGGATACATCTAAAATACTACCATATACATTTTCTCCATTAGTAGTTTGAACTAATATTTTACTATATGCCGATTGTATAGTATTATAACTCAAATCTATAGCGCTACACATTAGTTTGTTATTGGGATTCATAGTAGAATCGTTACATGTTACGTATCTAGCATATTTTATATTAAAATCATTCAATTGTTCTAAAAGAACGGATTCTGCTTCTAATGTTGTTAAACCTTCTATATTCATTTATATATATGTTTCTGTTATATATAAATTATTTACATAAATAAATTAGTTTTTGTATTTATATTATTGGAACTCTCAAATAATAATTCAATCCAATTAAAAAAACGATACCTACTCCTAAATTAATAGTTTTTAATACTTCTTTGTTATAGAATTCTTTTGTATTCAAATATTTTTCATACGAAGTATTTTGTAAAGAAATGATTTTATTATTCGATTCGAAGTTTGTTTTATTAATACATAATTCTTTATCAATACAATCTTGTAAATTATTTGAAAAATTACTTGAATTACATTTATTAATCCAAATAGGGTCATTTGTTTTTAAATTATTACATCTTTCTTTACTAGGCATTTTATTCGTTCTTTCCGCTTCTGAATAAAAAAAATCGTTTCCATAATAAGAAATATCTATTTTTGTAGTCATATGTTATTATATAATTATTATATTATATTTTTCTTCTAAACACATACCCTATAATAATCATAAAACATAGCGGTAGCACTATCGCGACGAAATTTACACACTTGTCCTGGTCTTAGACAAATAGCCAATGCTTGTGGGTCGAATCTAGAAATTTCTGGCAATTGTTTTAATTCTTTGATATTGTATTGTTTTTTTAATTCTTCTACGGCGTCCGGGTCTAAAATTGTACATTCTGGTACTAATACATGTTTTAAAATATTAAATTGTAATCTGCGAATATTATGAATCACTACGAAGATTCCATCATGGTCAAATAGATACTTCATTTTTGTAATAATAGTGTCGTTTGGTTCGTCTTCTGTAATTATAATTAATGTATCTTCTTTTGTCAATACGTTATCAATAACATACAAATCTTCGATAATTTCGTCTAAATTCTGTGGTCGAATTTGTTTTGCTGTTAAATAGTATTTTATGTATGTTTTTCTATTTTTATCATATGTATTTGTTAATAACATATCTAATTGTGAATTATTATACATTGCGTCTATTTCGTTAATTCCGAAATTTTCATATTCAGAAACGTCACATTCTGTTGATAATACATCTAGAATTGTTTTTCTTGATTTATAAATACTTAAAATACGATTACTATTTGATGACATTATATATTTTACGGTTATACTTTTAATTATATTTTTCGTTTAATTTATTTCAATTTTTTATTTATAATAATTAATTAATGTTAGATATTATAACAATTATCAAAATAATATACTGTATTGATGCCGCGTTATTGTTCATTACTTTCAAATATTATGTATTTGCGCCCTTTTATGTAGACGATCCAGAATAGGAATAATAACAATACAAATATATTTTTAGATATTTGTATTGCGTAGTTCTAAATATATTTATCTATTTTTTTATCTATTTTTTATCTATTTTTTATCTATTTTTTTATCTATTTTTTATCTATTTTTATCTATTTTTTATCTTAATTGTGAATTTTTTATTATTTCTATCATTCCTTTGTTTTCTTTTGATTTTTTATTGTATTCTTTTATTATTTCCATTTTTTTTTCATTTGATAAAAATTCTATGAAATCCATTTGCTCAATTGTTATATCCTTGTTTGTTTTTATATTTTGTATAACATTTTCAAACATTTTTTCATATATTTTATTGACTGTTTTTTCAGGAGTATTTTTTTTGCGTTGTTTATCCATACATATTATTAAATTATTTTCACAATTACTCATTATAAATTTACATATATATTTTTTATATATTTTTTCCGTCAATTTTTATCCCTTTTTTTTATCCCTTTTTTACTATTACCATTCCTCCTTTTGAGAAGTCGATATCATTAGATGGTTTAATATCTTCTTTAATTGAATCGTTATTCAAATTCGGATTTATTTTGATTGCCTGAGCATCATTATTCATTTTAATTCCAAATGATTCGTTTGTACTACTACTTGGTTCTGTATTCATATTCATATTATCATTTTTATTATCATTTGTTGAAAAGTCATTTCCACTTACTACTTTTATATTGATTGGTGGATATGGCATCATTGGTTGTGTAGGATAATTTACTTGGTCGTACGAATTATATAATCCAGCAGTAGATTGTAATGGCTCATTATAAATAGACGCGTCAACAATTTCATTTGGTCGATAAATATCACTAGGTAAAACTACTTGGATTGTATCATTTATATCTAAATATTCATTTGTATTTGCCTGAATAGTTATAAATTGATTACCGATTTCAGTTATTCGCCATAATCTTTTTGGACTATTATCACCTCTATAATATACGGGTTCTCCAATATTATAATTCATATTGCTATCAAATCCGCCAACCATTTTGTTCTCATTTTCAAAAGGATTATATGGAGGTGAGGATGGTGAGGTAGGTTCATATGGAGGGGTCGACGGGCTTTCATATGCGGGAGATGTTTCTGGGTATGGTGGAGAGATTAGAGACGTAGGTTTTTCGTATGCGGGAGATGTATCTGGGTAATCCGGAGAAAAGTCAGGTGATGTAGGAATGTTCTCAACAATACTTTCGGGTGTATTGAGTGCGTCACTACCGCTTTTCGAGATTGCTTTTTTAATTTGATTGATAATATCCTTTGGTTCTATTTTTTCATTGGCAGTTAACAAATTAATGTTTTTCGAAAAACTCATATTCTCTAATTGTTGAATATTATCTTCTGTAATAATTCTCATTTGAACATTGATGGTTTGTAATTCCTGGATTAATAGTTTCAATGAATATGGTACATTAATAATACTGAAACTACGACCATACTTTGTAATGTTCTCAATATGTGTTTCATTACCATCCATAGAAGTTATAAATTTTATTGGACCATCTGCCATTGGACTCATGAAAACGTTTTTAGATGGATTATAAATAGCAACCAAACCAGTCGTATTACATATTGCCAATTTATACTTATCACCTCTTTCCATCATTGATTCACGTAAAAATTCAGCTATGCCATGTGATATTACTGAATCACGTTCCATTTCACCAATACGTAAACCACCATCATTCGCACGACCACCGACTGTTTGGCGTGTGAGGGCTGAACGTGGTCCTAAAGCACGATAATTAATTTTATCTTTTACCATATGTTTCAACCGCATATAATAATTAGGACCAATGAAAATTTCAGTTTCTATTTGTTCTCCAGTCATGCCGTTATATAATATTTCATTTCCACTAGAATGATAACCGACTTTCGTTAGCATTTCACCAAAAACACCTATTTTAGACCCACGATTATTAAAAGCGGTACAATCAGCATAACCACCATACATAGCAGACGCTTTACCTACAATTGTTTCTACTAATTGTCCAATAGTCATACGTGTTGGGATGGCATGTGGATTAATAATAATATCAGGACGAATACCGTCTTTAGTAAATGGCATATCACGTTCAGGAACAACCAAACCTACAGTTCCTTTTTGTCCGGCCCTCGAAGCCATTTTATCACCAATATTTGGAATACGTTCTTCTCTAATGCGAATCTTGGCTATACGATTTCCTTCTTCACCATCTGTAATAAATGATTTATCTACAATACCTAATTGACCTTTTTTTGGTGTTTTTGACATGTCCATTTTAGTATCTTTCATATTTGAATTTGTTACAGTTAAACCAATTAAAACTGTTTTATCATCTACTGGGGTATTTTCACGAATTAAACCATATTTATCTAATTTGCTGTAATCGTATCCTGGTTTTGTACCAATTACAGTGGATTCTGAATCAATATTTGTAAAAATCTTTTCGGTAGTTCCATCTCCCGATTTACTTTTTTCTTCGTGTGTTTCATATGTAGTATAGTATGTAGTTCTAAACAAACCGCGTTTCAAAGCACCTTCATTTATCAAAATAGCATCCTCTACGTTATAACCTGTATAACACATAATAGCAACAATCGTGTTCTCACCATATGTATTTTCTTCGTGATTAATATGTTCCAAATATCTAGATTTTACCAAAGGGACTTGTCCATTTACTAAAACAACAGCTGTTTTATCCATACGGACTTGATGATTTGTATGATACATCGAACATGCTTGCTTACTTTGACCACATGAAAAAGAGTTACGTGTTGCTGGATTGTTCTCTGGAAAAATGCCAATATTACACATCATACCAAATATAAGTGATTCATGGATTTCCATATGAGTATGTTTTCTCTTTGAATCTTTTGTCAAATCATCCTTATTCATAGCAATAAGAGCATTTTCAGCTTCATTTGTATCTAAATAATCCAGAATGGCTTTGCCTTCTAAAAATTTATTTAATTTTGCTGGATTTGATTCTTCTGTAATGTTTTTATATAATTCAGCTAATTGATACATTTTGTAATCATTTGGATTAAAGTTCTCGATTTTCTTTTCATTAAACCCGGAAATTAAATCATTCCATGTAAAATCATTGTCTTCCAAATGGTCTTTTACAAATTTATTATCAAATGACATTTTACCCGTTTCGGTATCACGATAAAAAATAGGACGACATAAACGACCAGCATCTGTATAAATGAAAACAGTATTTTGTTTGATATCAAACGTTACACTAGTATAAATAGGTAATAGAGCATTACGACGAAATAACCTTATTTTTTCAACAGATTCAAATGGAGTAGTAATTGAACCTGCCCATAAACCATTAATCATAACTTTTGTCATAGTTGATAATACTTTTGGTGTACAATCTTCCACTAATTTCATATCGATATTTTCACGTAACCATTTAATCATAGGTTCTCTAGATACTCCTTGAGTGACATATGCTGAAATAGACATATGTTTATGAATACCTATATTTCCACCATCTGGTGTATCAATCGGGTCAAATAATCCCCATTGTGTATTATGTAAAACGCGCGGACCTACTAATTTTACACTAGCATCTAATGGCAAATTGGTTTTTCTTAGATGACTTAATGCTGAATTATGTGAAAGACGATTCAAATCTTGAACTACACCAATCCGTTTTGTATGTGTAAAAGCACCCCAATTTCCTTTGAAAGCTTTTTTGAAACCGGCTTCTAATGAACGTTCTCCAAAAAATGCTTTATAATTTTCATCAATTAATCCATAAAGATTATTCTCATATAGATTTTTATTATATGTAATTTTAGACTCAAATGCTAAATGTATTTGACGTTGTTGAATAGTATAATATTCTCTGAACAAATCGTACATCAATGAACCTACTAATTCAATTCTTTTAAATTTGAAATTATCGCGGTCGGTTGGTACTTCTAATCCAGTATAAACTGATAAAAGTTTGAAGACAAGATGACCTAAATAATAAGCTTTTTGTATATAATTTGTTTCACCAACATGAGGTAAAAAATAATCTGATAATATTTCCAAAGCATATGGAACAGTTTTACGTTTGGTCAATGTAGCAATATATTTAAGAGCGGTTCGTTGTGTCATAATACCACCTGCGTCATGAACTGATGGTGCGAATAAATCAATCATCGATTCATATTTATCCAAGTCTAATAAACACATTGTAATAATTTGCTTATCACTTATTATGCCTAATGCGCGAAACAAAATAAATAATGGAACTGGTTTACGAACATTTGGAACATTGACTACAATATTTTTATTAGAATATGAGGCGGTAGGAGCCATTATCTTTACGGATAATGTTCTAATTGGTTTCGCTACATTTTCAGAAACCGAACGGATTTCAGCTGAATATAAACTAACATCATCATTTGATTTACGGATATAAAGCATATTATCGCCGAATTTCTCTTGAGAAACTACCGTTTTCTCTTTACCATCAATAATGAAATAACCACCAACATCATTACGGCATTCACCCATAGTATGCCGAACCTCACGTGGCAGACCAGATAAAACACAATAATTAGATTGTACCATAATTGGAAATTTTCCCAAAAATATCTTTTCCAATGTACGTGTTCTTGTTTGACGGTTTGAATTGGTCATTGATTTTTCAGTGGCTTCTCGTAGCAACCCCATTTCCATTGGACTTAACTCTAAATCTATTCTTCGTTTTGGTTTATTCTTGCGTTTTACAGCTCCGCCTGTAAATTCTTTATCCACTGCGATATCTATTTTACTATAATCTAAACCTTGTTCGTTCTCTTGATTTGTTTTAAAATTTACAAACTCATCGTGAATATTTTCACCATTTTCACTATTTCCACCAATGTTCTCAATGCCAACTATATTTGGTAATTCGTCTTTATCTAAAATATCTATAAACTCAATATCAACATCGTAATGAATTGTCATGCCATAAGTCATATTTCGAAGACGTGCTTCATTTGGATACATATAGTGAGAATTATCATTATCATCATAAATAACTGGTTTGCCGAAATATATTTTATTTCCTTCTTTTCCACCAAAATACATTATACATTGAGAACGGTAGTCATTTAAATTATCATCAAAACGCGTTGAAATACGAATAGGGTTCTTTTCTTTGAATATTTGAAAAATACCATTCTTAAAAAAATCATTATAAGATTCTACATGGTGTCTTACTAAACATTGTGGATTATCTTCAAAATATTTATCGATTATTTTCCATATAGTAGAATTTTCCATCGAGAACTTCGTATATAAAATATACAATATATTTTATGTAGTTTTAATATATGAAATGTTTATCATAAAAAAATACTAATATTATCATAAAATATTTATCGGTTTAAATCAATTAGTTACCATATTTATCATAAATGTACAAAATACTTAATATTATTATTCTTACTATTTTTTCATTTTCTCTACAAAATTCTTCGGTTATTTTTTTATAATCATCATTGGCATAAGTGTTACGTATTAATTGTAATTGCGATAAATACTTATTGTTGTTCAAATACTTATTATTACATTTCATAGAATGATATTCATTCGCTTTTGTTGAAAAATAGCTTATCAAATCTAATATTTCAAAAATATAATTTTTGTATATAGTACTTTTCATTTTGTCATCTTTTGTAGTGATGTCATTTATTTTATAATTTTCAATAAAATATTCTTGTATTTTTGGTTCGAGAGGAAATGCTATATTGAAATATTTACTAGGAGTACCAAAGTATAGATATTTTTGTAATTTATCCAAAGGAATTTTTAATAACATATCTTTTAATGGTGATGCGGTTCTATCATGTGTACAATAATTATAATTAATGTAACCGCGAAATATATTCGATAAATTGTGCGAAGAATTATAGTCAAATATATATTTTGTGAATAATTCTTTGTAATGTGATAAATTGAATTTGATATTATTATTTAGATAAGAATATAAAACTGGGATAATATCTTCCGGAATATTTTTTACTGCTGATAATAGCCTAATTTCATTTTTTATATTTTTTATTCGTTTTTTTCTTTCTATGTGTATTTTTTGTTTTTTGTTTTTTTTATGCTGTGATGTAGTAAGCATTTTAGGAAACATTTTATTATCTTGTTTTATAATTTCGATATTGAAATTAGCATTATAACATCTCAATAATCAATTTTTTATTCATTTATTGTGTAAAATATACTAAAAACAACAATATTTGTAACTAAAAAATAATAATTGTAATTTGATAAAATAAAAGAAAGATTTAGGAACAATAAATTATAGCTATCATATAAATCAAAAAAATATCTTTTTATATTTTATATTTAAAATATGAACTACGTCGATACTCTATTTGGTCCTCTAAGTAAACAATACTGTGTTTATTTCTATTTCTTATCAATCTTTGGATTTATTTTACTTGCCGTTTTTCTTATTTCATCAATTGTGGTTGGTTTAAGTAAACGTAAAGGTCTTGATTACTATATGCAAGTCGTAGGAATTGCTTTAGGATATGCCATTTTCTATTTCCAAAACCGTCTATTACATTCCATGTGTGTAGGCACCATGTAAATATGAGAACCTATAAAAACCTATAAAAATCAATAATTTTATTTATGATAAATTACATAAAATTATTTATACAAAATATTCAAATAAATGGAATCTGTAAAAAAAACATCAATTATAGAAATTACACAAGACGAAAGAATCCAATTAATAAATTTAGCAACTAAATTGACTATTAGTCCATCGGAAGAACCTGAGTTGTTCTGTTCTCAATCAAAAGAATTATCAAAGCAATTACCACCACGCATTATTGATATTTTATTGTCGTTCTCAAAAACCGGTTCGGAAACCGGATTTTTATTAATAAAAAATTTAGAAACCGGCGAAAATATACCAAAAACGCCATCGTCGAATGGTTATAAAGTAGGAGAGCAAACCATAATAGCTCGCATACAAAGTTTATTTGTAAATACGATTTCGGATATGATATCGTATGAGGCAGAGGGATATGGTAGATTATTTCAAGATGTAGTGCCAGTAGAATCAATGTCTAAAAATCAAACTAGTATAGGTAGTAGTGTTGAGTTAGAGATTCATACTGAACAGGCGTTTTCTAAATTACGTCCCGATATTCTTAGTTTAGCATGTTTGAGAGGAGATTTAGACGCATATACTCATATTTTACCAGTTCAATATATTTTGAATAATTTAAGCGATTTTGAAAAAAATTTATTACGAGAACCGCTTTGGAAAACAGGAGTAGATTTATCATTTAAATTAGACGGACATGAATTTATAGATGGAGACATTCGAGGTCCGATGCCAATAATACACGGCCAACATGAAGACCCATTGCTAGTTTTTGACCAAGATTTGATGACCGGTGTTACAGAAGAATCTGATAAGATGGTGAAAAAAATAACAGATATTTACTATAAATATCGATTAAGGCATAATTTGAAACCAGGTGAAATAATACTAGTGGATAATAATCGTGCTGTACATGGCAGGTCGCCATTTTTCCCTAATTATGATGGTTATGACCGATTTTTGGTAAGATGTTTTGGCATTTTTGACTATGACAAAAGTGAATATGCTAGACCAAATAATAGTAGAACTGTAGGGGCTATTTATAGTTAAACCTGAATAATAATTAGAAGACTCTTTTGGTTTTTTTATTTTGGTTTTTATTTTTTTTATTTTTTGTTCTTCGTTTCGATTTTTTTCCACCTGAAAACAAACCTTTTTGTTGCGATTGTGGTTTATTTGTTTGAGGTTCTTTTTCTTCATCTTCATCCATTGGTGTATTAATTTGAGTTTCTTTTTCTTCATCTTCATTCATTAGTGTATCAATTTGAGTTTCTATTACGTCTTGAGTATTACCAGGTGTATTATGAAAGAAAGAATCAAACCCTTTTATTGCCTCAGTAGTAGTAGTCGCATTAGAAGAAACCGGCCTAATCATTTCAACACTCGCTAGATTAGCAGGTCGAGTACGTATTTCACTAATTATTCGATTAGTCAATGGAGTATTTAAGTCACTTGTGATACTTGCGTTGGTATTGTTTTGTAAGGATTCAGCCGTTCCTACTCCAAATCCACTCATCCAACCTCTCATATCAGGTTGTCCTTTGCCATACGCTTTTGATTGAACTGTTACGGCTGTTTTTATCCCTTGCTCGGAAGGTAGAGGAGAAAAACCAGTAGAAAGAAGAGGTACCTTTCCTTGTAAATAATGACGTGGTTTTAAGAGTTGACTTCTTTTTACATTATGAAATAATTCTAGAATATCAGGTTCACTTGCCAAACCACTAGTGTCAATACTCTTGTCGGTTGCTTCTTTTTTAGTACCATATATAGCTTCGCCTTCTACATATTCAAAATCTACTCCATATTCAAATAAATCTAATAAAATATTCTCATCATCTTCAGTTTCTTGTGAATAATACAAAATATAAATTATATTAGCTAATATTTGATTAAACACATTTTTTAAAATATCAGCCGTTGCTGAACTTATTATATTATTTGTTAGTTCATCAATATTATTTAATATTGGAGCACTTGCACCTCTCTTTTTTATGGTTGCTATGAAAATTTTACAACCCTTTATAAATGAAAAAAGTTCTTTTTTGCCTAATTTTAATTTACCATTATGAATTCTAGAATTTAATAATTTAGCATACAATTCAATAAATTTTTTTCCTTTATCTAGGTTTTCAACCTTTTTTATAAAAGTATCATATTCATCTCTTATATTGAAGTGTTCGCTCTTTAAAATATCAAATATTTGTTGAGTAGGTGATTCTCTGCTTTTAATTATAGAATTTATATATATTTTTTGTAATATTCCTTTTGTTGAATTTGATTTGGTTGAAATTTGAAGTTGAAAATTAGCATTACTGCTTTGTATAACTATTTCACTTGTATATGTTTCTATTTTTCCAGTATCATCAGTAATATACAAAGGAAATAAACCATAAGGGGCAGCCCCATCAAATATAGTACAAGCCCCATTTAATTCTTTACCAATTCCACTTTGCTCAAACATTGATAAAACTTCGTCTTGAAGTTCATTTGGGTTTAATGGATTAATCAATTCTTTTGATTTTTCTGCTTCTGTTTGTTGTTTCATTGATATTGCCGCGGACGCTTTTCCTACAAGTTCAGTTTGAATACCTTTTGTAAAATCGACTGCTAAAATAAGTGGTTTTACACTGAATAAGCTATCAAAAAAATGCCAGTTTTTTGGATTTCCTAAATTGGTATCACTTATTAAGAAATTTTTTTCATTGTTAAAATTATATACTAATTCGTCTTCATGTTGGTCAATTGTTACACAATTACTGTATTTTAAACATCTTTTAATAGCTTCATCTTCATTTTTCAGTCCATTGTCTATTTTCAACTCGTCCGGGAATCCGTCAATATTCCAAAAATATTCACCAATTGACTGAACGCAATTCAGACCATGGAAATCATGACCATAAGTACCATCAATAGTAGCACATAAGAATTCATAATAAGAAATCTTACTTTTTAGTTCATCAAAATTGGTTTTGTTTTGTGGCTCCAATAATCGGAAAACATCATTAGCAACGTAATATGTCCATCTTGGTGATGTATGATTTATTTTTTTGCCAAATAATGTATTTCTACATTCTAATAATTTACTTAAGTTTTCCTCCGTGCTTATTACGTTTTTTATTTCATCAATAAACATTGATAGATTTATTAACTTTTGATTCGAATTATAAACCAAAAATGGGGTTTCATCTTTTTCGATTTTTTTTCTTAAATCATATAAATTATTATATTCCATGTCAATTGTCGTTACTCCTTTCAACGTTGTTAAATATTTTTTATAACTAGTTAATAATTGCCCTATCATATTATCATCTGTAAATATAGATTTAATTTCATTTAAATCGGTTGACGTTTCAATTAATCCCAAAAGCACAGATAGAGTAGCAATAACCCCTTTTTGAACAATTATATTTTGAACATTTTTATGTCCTTGAGATGATTTTCTAGTACATAATGTCTCAAATGGAAATGGCAAGTAATCTATTATTAAAGATGATACTCCAGCACATATTTTATCTGAACTTATAAAAGCGACTTTTGCATCATTATTTATTATATTAAAAATAGAACCCATAGATGTTCCTCCAGTTGTAATAAGCTGTCTGATATAATTTATTAATTGTCCCATTTGTGATATATCTGAATAACTCTTACCTAATATAATTAATTGTAATGATATAATTATGCTTTCATAAGTAGGATCATCTAAATTTTGTGGTTTAATCAAGACTTTGTTTATTAAATTATTTAGGTACCCCTTATTGGGAGATTCACCACTCCACCAATTTCTTTCAGCGGTTTCATCCTCTTTTTGACCTTCCATAAACCGAATCAATTGTTCATTTGAAGTGTTTTCATCTTTTGAAAATGCCTTATACGTATAAATTTTGTTATTTATAATTTCTATACATGCTTTGGCTAAATACAATAATCTTTTTTGTGGAGTTCCATCTGTTTTTGGGCAGTCAAATGAATAAGGATTTTTTAGGTAATTTTCAACTTCATTTATTTGGGCATTTGGATATAAATCTAGATTTTTTACAGAAATTGAACGATATGCGGGGGCTTCTTGACCCATAATATTGCTGCCGGTTGTCCCACCTCCTGCTGGTAACGGAATACTATATATTGTAGGATTTTCTAAAATATTTTCTGGAGTTTTACTACGTTTTGTTGTCGCACCGGTTTTATATTGGTCATCAACATTTTTTTTTTTTGTCGATTTTCGACTACTCATTATATAATAACGAACTATAATTTTTATATAATAAACTTTACTAAATCATTATTCAATAGCAATTATTATATATAAAATGTGTATTTACGTTATTATTATGAAAAACCATTTTTATAATATAGTATAAAACGATTTGATTATTGAATGGATATTTTGTATTATAGTAATTATTGTAAGCATTGTCAAAAAACATTACAAACTTTAGTAAAAGGTAATTTAACAGACAAAATAAGTTTTATTTGTATTGATAAACGTGTGCGTGACCCAAAAACAAATCAAGTATTCATAACTTTAGAAAATGGTGGGAAGGTTGTTATGCCTCCAAACATCAATAGTGTGCCTGCCTTGTTGTTGGTGAAACAGAATTACCGAATATTATTAGGCGATGAAATTATAAAACACTTTCATCCACAAATGAAACAAATTAATGATATGGCTACGAATTTTAATGGTGAACCTATGGGATTTCATTTAGGGGGTTCTAGTGGTGGTTGTAATATTGTATCAGAACAATTCACTTTTTATAATATGTCTCCAGATGATTTAAGCGCAAAAGGGAAAGGAGGTATGAGACAACTATATAATTATGTTTCAGCAAATGATGACATAAACCTAATTAATACGCCACCTGATAATTACCGACCAGATAAATTGTCAAATAATGTAACTATCGATAAATTACAACAGCAACGTTTAGATGAAATTGGAACTGCAACTCAAAAACCGCCGTTTTTATAAGTTTATATATAAATTCTAATAATAGTTTTATTTGTATTTTTTCATTAGTACAAAACAATATAAAAATTTCGTCATCTAGATATATAACTTGTTATTATGACAGATAAATCAACTATATTAAAAGCATTTAATAGTCATTTTTTTGATTTTTTAGCAGATATTATTAGTGTCTTTCCAGATAATCAAGATTTAGCAGTATCAAAAACCAGTTTTGAAACCATAAAAAAGGCGAACCCTACTATTATTCTAAAAGCATGGAAAACCTATGTTTATTTACCATACAAAGATGTGATTGACGGTGGTGATATTACATTTTTTTTAGAAAAAGACTATAGTAGTGATTTATCTATTTTGGCCAATTCTAGTGAAATAATGAAGATTATCGATAAACTACGCCAACCGATCAAAGAGATGGATGATGTAAACAAAGAACATTCTATAAAATATATCCAAAATCTTAGTAAATTATCTATGTTATATGTATAGATGCCGTTTATTCATTTTAGTAATCAAGTCTTTTCTGGGTATTCGAATGCCACACAAAATACAAAACAAAAAATAACTATGAAACCGCTTTTTACAGCACAGTCGTCTGTATATTATAAACCACATAGTTTGGCTAGTGGTGGAGTAGGTACGGTGCGTAATTCTAGAAGCAAAGCCAGATTTACATAGTGTATATGACATAAAAATAATATAGTAAAATGTAGTATATTATTTTACACCTTTTTCACATTGAAGATGCGCGAAGTTGACCTCAACATACTTAGTCAGCATAGCTTACCAATCGAAAACATGACAAAATGACAAAATCGCAAAATATTAAATAATATTTACATATAATATAAATAATTCAAAAAATGAATCAAACACCTCAGATACCTCACTTAGAAATAGGAAATGGTTTAAATTTAGTTTATAATAATAAAACAGATTTAGGAATAGGACAATTTGAACCTGAAAACAATTATGTTCCAATAAATGAAGATACAAAAAAAAAGTATTTCTTACCAACTACAGTAACCAGTTCAAGAAACGGTGTTTTTATCATTATACCACAATATGCGGGAGCAATAATGTTTAAAAATAGTTTTGAACAAAATGAGACTGATGAAATTAAAAAAAACAAAATTTTTAAAGCTATAGAGAAAATAATAAAATTTCGTATTTTACCAGGCGTTTTTGGTTATGCTGTTTTTTTAGACACTCCAAATAAAACATCAACCCAAACGAATAAAAGTTACTTTCATCAAGATTCACCAGCAACTACTGTATTAAGTCAAAATGCTAAAGAACTTTTAATGCATATGCAATTAACACACACACAAACCGGCATTAATCAACGAACAGGAGGTCCTTTATTTAAACCAAGGAATAGCGATTATACTCTCATTGAATATAGAAATGTTTGTGTTTCAACCGCAGTAAGAAATCGGTCAACACAGGGAGATTATATAAGATTTTGGGCATGTCCAGGAACAGTGCTCTGTATAGAAAATACTACACAAGAACATTCTACACCGTTTGTTATGAATGACAATTCAATAATTGATCGCACATTTGGCGATAAGACAATAACCGACCAAGAAACAAAAAATAGTGAAATTAGAGAACTGTATAGAACACAAATTATCCCTGTAGAAAATGATTTATATATGAATCTAATAAAAGATGAACTACAAGAAGGTGTAGATTATGATTATATTCAATTTACTGAAGTGGAATGGAATCAAATCATCTCACTGACAGCATTCAATTCAATGCCTCTACAAGATTATGCTTTAAATTCGCAGTATAGAAATCAACAAGAAGCCGGAAAAAAGTTAAACAAAAAACAGAAAATAAAAAACAAAAGTAAAACTAAAAGTAAAAAAACACATAAAAACAAACAAAAAAACGCAACAAAAAGCAGAAAAAATAAACATTTCAAACCACTCATCAAATGAAATTGTTAACTTATTTGATTTTATCTAACCATATAAACGACGATTTTCACTTATTATAAATAAAAGTTCTCTAGGTTCCATTTTATCAAAATATTCTAATACTGTTTGACATGTTATGTTTTGTCTAGAGTCTATCTTCGATTTACGTGATTTACATAAACTAGCCAAATAAATATTTTGATGTATTTTGAAAATATGTGTAATATATTTATCATGTATATCATGTTTTTTCTCAACATAAAATAGCATATATGCGTTGTGAACATTTGATACATAATTTAAATACTCATTTTGTATATTATTGAATGTTTTTTTCATAGATGGATAAAATTTCAAATAATTATCTATTTGACCAACGCGACGCAAACAAAAATAATGATATTGTAAATTCGGAGCGATTCTTCTTGATAATTTTAAATATTCATATTCTTGGTTTTTTATAGTTGTATGTTCTCCTGTAGTTGTATTAGTGACTACTACCCCTTTTATCATTTCTTTTTCTATCAAAAATAGATTTTTCAACTTTTTTGATGAATCGATATTGTATTTTTGAATATCGTATTGTTTTGGATGATTTATAATACCTTCGATATCTTTAATAAAAGACCAATTTTTATAGTTATGTGGCGAAACATAAACTGCTTCGTGTGGATAAATATAATATACAGCCACTAAAAACAGTGTTGGATAATCAACCGGCAATACTATTTTATTATTTGGATGTTGTAATATAAATGTATATGAAATCGATTTACAAAAATATTCTAGTATTGGCAAATCGTTCAATTCTTGCCCTTCATTTGCTCGTAACGCATCCAGAAACATATTATAAAACGTTTTATTTTCGCTTTTATCACTGTTTTTTTCATCGTTTGATTTCCCATAAAACCAATAGTTACATCCAACCGAATTCTTTGTAGCAATTTCCCATCGATTGATACTTTTATCATAAAACAAATTTATCATTACACCTTCTATAAGTTCGTTGACAATAATTGTTTCTTCTTGTAATAATGAATCATATTCAAAGAATACTGTTTCCGTTATAGATTTGGGTGGAGAAAAACATAATAATTTTTTATCTAAATAAGAAAATATAACAGAACGGTAATTTCGAATTTCAATATCATCGAAACACATATATTGCTTATCATAATTCAAAACATAATATATATTATATTTCGATGAATTAACTTTTTTATTTATTTTCAATGACTTTGTATCAAAATCTATTTTATATGAGTTTGTTAATATTGTTTGCATAATCTTATACATATTGTGTAAACATCTTTATTTGTTTTATTGATATTATTTAATATCAATGTTATATACTATACCATTTTGGATAGTCTTGATAAAAAACACCTTTTCTTTATCTGTGCTCAATTTATTTTTTTCCATTGAAGCAGAATCTATTTGAGGTATACCATCGTCGTTTGGTATTTCGAAAAATTTATCATTCCAATCTTTCATTACAAATATTTTTTCCTTTTTATCTGATAAAAATTCTAATTCATAATATGGTATATTATAATTTCTATTTAGGTTGTTATAATCAGTGTTTATAATCAAATATTTGTCACATAATCTTCCCAATAGTTTTGATTTTAATTCTTTATAAACTCTACCCAATTTCATATTTTTCACTAAAACAATATTCATTTTACATTATAAATATAAAAAATTTTTATATATTTTTATATATAATAATTAAAAGTAGTCTATGAATAAAAAATTTACACCTTTCTCATTGTATTTGCTGATTAATTCTGTTTTATATCAAAATAAATTCCTTCATCTTGTCCCTCCGGTTTGGAACTAATTATAATATATTTATCATTTTCTTCAAAGTTTTCTTCTTTATATTTGTTTATTCTTTTACAATCATAATGCATATTTAGAGGTGCTTTTAATTTCATAATATATGGATATTGTTTCAATAAATCACACTCAAAAATGAAAAATATGGCATATTTGTTGTTTACACTTAATATTCTTTTAGCATCACTTCCTGTTGTAGAATAAGCAATCCACCCATGGTCTTTGCTTTCAAATAATACTATATGTTTTTTTAGCATTATACTAAATTAATAATTTATATATTTTTATATCGTTTTCATTAAATAAATGAGCGTTTTACACAGTTGAAGATTTATTCATCGACCATGAATAAAAAATTGATAATTCTATAAATATTTATTTTTTATATAAAATGAATACTATGAATACTGAATCAATGTTAGTAACAATCAAAAGACAACGCGAATATTTAAATGAATTAGCAGAAGATAAAAAAAAATTAATACGTGAAAATGAACGAATATCGTCCGAATTAGCTTTTAATTCTAATAGTTTAGAAAAAATACGTAAAAATCATATTAGCGATTTGATAAGACTAATGGAAAAAAATATTGAATTAGAATCCAAAATCAATGAAATTAACAAAAAAAATCAATCATTAATTGATGAAAACGCGAAAATTAGCAATGAATTATCAAATGAAAAACGCAAACATGCTGAAACAATACATTATTATGAAGGACTACATTGTGGTGAAGAATGTATTTGTGTAAAAGATGAAGATTTATGTCCTTATTGTCGAATTGAAGGCAGTGAGTCGAAAGATTCGTTCTTTTCAATAGAAGATTTTAATGATAATAATTCACAAAGTCAGGACATTGAATGTATAGGGACACGAATTAATGATAATGATGATGAATATCAACTTTTGATTGAAAAAATTTATATTAAAAAGAATACACACGAGATAGTAGCAGATAATAAAACCGATGATATAGTTGAATGTACGAATACTATTGAAATCGATGATACTGTAACATATAATGATATCTATGATGAAAATTTACCATTGATAGAAAGAATAGACCGTTGTCTCAATAATATTAGTACGGAAGATGAAAATGAAAATGAGAATACAATTCAAACTAATCTTACAAATTGTTATCATGAAAATTCAATTACATATCAATTAATAACAAAAGATAAAGATATGTATAGTCACAAAAAAAATGATGATAATGATCACGAATTTAATTATATTATGTCAAATGGAAAAAATGAATACGTGGATAATTACTTCTCAAATAGATTGTAACAATGTATATAAATGAAATGTTCGGTAAATTAGAAAAAAATATTACGATTTTTTATTGTCAAATATTGACAACTAAAAATATAATTTAGATAGATTATATATATATTAGATTATATATATAATTTATAATGGAAATAGATTCATTGGATAACAATAATATGAACGAAACACAAAATGTCGACGATACAATTGAATCTACTGAAAAAAAATTAGAAACTCCACGCGAATCTAGTCCAAAAGTTACAAATGATAATAGTGTTATGTTAGAATTAGGGGATATTATTGAAATTATTGCTCCTACAAATAAAGATATTCATGAAATGACAGCTTATATTACATATATTGATAAAAGTAAAATATTGACTGCTATTCCTAGTGAAAATGATACTGTACGTATTCATCAGTTTAATATAACAACTGAAGGTTATTTTAGTGATGAATCTATTAAACAAATTATTATTGTAAGTCGTAGTGAAGAAAAAGGTTATGCCAGACAAAATAATTTATTGCCAGGAAAATGGTTTGATATATATTTTGGAGGTGAAATACCAGTAATTATAAGTGGAGAAATAACTAATTTAGAAAATGATATGATTGAAATAACTACGTATCCTGAATTGAAAACACTTTATATAGATTTTGGTTATAAAGGAATTCCTGAAAATATCCCTATTGATAAAATTGTACCTCGTGAAAAACCAGAGTCATTGAACAAAAATATTTCATTAGCAATATTGAAAGAACAATTAGAAGAGGGTGAGATATTAGAAATAGAAGCAGATACAGATGAGTTAGCCACTATGGAATTTACAGAATCGGGTGAATCTATCATACAAATACCACCAGATGCCATTGCTGATGAAAATATAAAAGACACTCTTCATGGATTATATATAGATGCCAACTCCATTGTTTTTGGAAAAAAACTAGCACCAATAGCCCAGTTAGTTGAAGTTCCAGAGGGAGAACGCAGATTTGGAATAGATATTCAAATTAATGATTTAATGGATGAATTACTATCTACTATACCAAATAGCCAACGTACCAAACAAGTTTTAGATAATATTCATAATTTAATTGAACGATTTAAGGAATTGCGTAGTTTGTATTCTAAATTTGATAACAATAATAATGCTTATGATTTAAAAATGGTAGGTGCTTTACATAAACCACTCATCGAACATATTAATAAAATAGATAAAAATTTGAAATGGATTATACCAGTTGTTACAAATCGTCGTAAAATTTATGATGACGAAGTAAAATTAGAAATGCCGGATGTTGTTAATGAAAAATTTGGTAGTGGTGCTCGACGTATAGAATCATCACAATTAGATAAATCATTGGATTATTCTACTTTAAATAATCGTGTTCAAGAATTTATTACTCCATTCGAACCTACATTAGAAACCCATAAATTATTAGGTTCAGTAAATGTTTTAGAAAACATAGATTCGATTGTCGATAATTTGGAAGATTTTTATAGTAGTATTTATACAAAATCGGGTATTGTAAAACGTAAATTTGTTATTCAGCGCTATAACTTGGGTTTGTCAAAATTAGATGAAGTTGTTCTTAATACAGGTAAACCTATTTATGTACGTGTTCAAATGACACCCAATGATAAAATGGATGTAAAATCATTATTAATGATGCCTGAACCAGTTATACGTTACTCTGCTATTAATTTGCCAAGTACAAATATTCTTGAAAAGGCAACATTACATCAAAACCCTCTTATGCTATTTAAATTATTACGTAAAAATACGGATATTGCTGAACATGTAATTGATGATTTATCGAAAGAGTTTGATTATGAGAAAATGGAGGAAGAAACGAAAAAGGATTTTTTATCCACTTTCAATCATTTTGTATTAGATGAAGATATTGGCAGTGATATTGAAAAAAGTGAAAAATTTCAACGTTTTCTTGAAATCATTATTCCTAAAACAAGAACTTTTATTCGTTTAATTCGAAAATATATCAAAGATAAAATTTCATTTGTAGATGTTGTCAAGAAATTAGAACCTTTTACTATTTATCCATCTGATATTAGTTATAAACAATATATGGAGATTCGTTACTTAATAAAAACGAAAATAAAAGAATTCAAAACTGAATATGAAAATCGTTATAATATTTTTTCAAGTATTCGAAATTATAAATACAATGTAGTTTCAAAACCAAATCCTATCTTGAAAATATTATCCGAACGTTCCGATTTTATTGATTCTTTTTTTCAAACTTATAAATTTTTATCCATTGATAAGGAAAAAACTAATCTAACGTCTCAAGAAATACTGTTTAAAATGATTGAAATGGATAATGGAAATTTATATACAAATCTGGTAACCTCTATATTGATATCATTAATGAGTCCAAATAACCTTATGGATGTTATTGCTGAACCAAATATTGATAATATCTCCGATACTGAAAAAATAAGGCCCACTGATTGTTCTCGTAGATATTTGGCAAAAAAATATACATCCATTGGAGAACTTCAAAAAGATAATAATGTAGATGAAGTTTATTACGATAAGGATTATGACGATACTCCATATGATATTTTGAATAAATACAAAGATGACCAAAAACGTATGGCCCCCGAATTATTCTTGGATTTCTTATCTATGAATTTGATAAAAAAACATGATTGTCCCGAAAATATAGCGAATGAATTAGCCGCCACATTAATTTCAAAGAAAAAACTTGTATCCGATGGTGAATATGCCATTCTTGAAATTAAACCAAAATTACCCAATGATATTGATGAAACTGAACTTTCTGTAAAAGAAAAATTATCAATCGAAGAAGAAGCTAATATTCGTAAGAAAACTGATTATTATCGTAGAGTTAAAAATAACTGGGTGCGCGATGATTCGATCGGCGAAGAAACTTTTTTCGATAATAATACACTATTTTGTAATATAAGTAGTGAATGTTTCAAAAATACAAAAAACAATGTTTGTGAAACCATATCCGATGCTTCCGCACGTATGAAAGAAATATCAAAAAAGAAAATGATAGATGAATTTGATAAACGTTACTCTGTAAATGTAGAAGAATTAGAAAAAGAATTAGAGAACAAGATCAATTATTATATCAAAAATCTTAATAAAACACGTATATTAAAAGAAATTCAATTATACAAGGCTAATAATATTTCATTTGAACTAGGTAATTTGGCAAATATATATGATATTATTGAATCACCATACATGAAATTACGTGATTTGATTCTTGGTCAAGAAGATTTTACGAAAAAGCAATTCGATATTTGTAGATTTGTTGATAATTTTTGCCGCGCACCTATGGTAGAACAATTAGATGAAAACGCTCATTGGTTATATTGTAAAGATACTAACATCAAATTAATTCCATCTTGTTTATATGAATTAGCCAAAACTTTTGTTACTGGTGATAATTATTCAAATAAATTGGCTGAATTATGCCATAATATTGGCATTTTGAGTGACAATGGTGATTCTATAGTCGATAAACATAGTGGGTTTGTTCTCCGTAAAATAGATTTTAGTTCAGAAGAAGGGTTTGATGAATCCGGATTTCATATTACATCACACGATATTCTAGAAAAAGATTTGGGCACTACTGTTAGCAATTTAATTCACAAACAAGAAAAACGAGTATTTGAGAACGAAGAAATGGAATCGATTTATAATGTTCTCACTACCATTTGTACTAATGTAGATATTCCAATTGATTCTATTGAAGAATTTGTTATGAGATTATCAAGAGAAGTAATAACCGCTAATATTTTGAGTGAATCCTCTTATAAAAAACGTGCTGATAAATTAGAGAAAGAAAGGGGTAAAAAATCGGCTCCTTATAAAGATTATCGTAATGAAACAATTATAATAATAATATCTTGTATAACTTTAATTGCTATTCAAACCGCTACACCGTCATTCCAAACAAAACGGTCTTTCCCTGGTTGTGTTCGTTCTTTTAGTGGTTATCCTATGGATGGAATTGAGGACTTAACTGGCATAAAGTATATATCATGTCTATTAGATAAATCTAAAAGTAGTATTTCTATTTGGGGCGCAATAAAAAAATACAATGCGGATGTATTAGCAAAACGTATGAAAGATATTCTAGAAAATGTTATTATGAAAAAACGTAGTGATATCAACGAATTGTATTTGAAAAAACGTGAATACATGTTATTATACCCTGAATTAACCTCACCAGAAGAACATAATATTTCAAAATGGAAACATTTTTTACCACCTATCGTTAAGTATAATATTTTAAAAACATTACGTAATGTTAGTTCTGATTTCAAAAAGGATTTTATGGAATTAATTAAAAAGGGTAGCAAAGAACAACATAATTCTATCTATGTGATAAAGGGAAAGGTTCTCCAATATGGTTATGGAATTATAGAATCTATTAATGAAATTGTTAAAGAAAAAGACACACTCTTGAAAACATCGTCACGTATTCCATTTTTAGAAAACGCGTGTTGTAATGAAAATGTAAACGCAACAAATCCAATATATTATTTTAATGAACAAGACAAAAACATTTCTATTTATATCACAAATGCTAAACAATTAGCGTTATTATTAAAAGATGCTAAGACATTGGCTACCGCACCTATGTTTTATCATCCAGATTTCACTGGTATTAACTACCCAACAGTTTCTACTGATTATTCCGAAGAGAACATTTACGCTGCTATTATTCATTATTGTAATTTTGATAGAGAATTACCAGTTCCAGAAGAATTGAAAGTCATAATATCAGAAAAACCTGCTGAATATAACTCAAAATGGTCTATTTTAGAAAAAATCGAATTTTTAAAGCGAAATGGCAAACGATTTTCAGTAGAACATTTACAACAATTAATGACTATAATTCGTGAAAAAAACATTGTTTCCGTTGATTATTCTAATTATTTTACACAAATTGATGCTTTTAAAGACGTATTAGAAAAATTAGATATGACAGATTCTGCTGTAATTGAATCTCCATTAAGACGACATATTGGTTCAGTTCTCAGTAGTTTTTCACAAAGTAGTATGAGTAACGAACTATCACCAGAATTAAAAACATTAAACGGATATTTATTAACAACTAATCAAAAATTATACAATGAAATAATGGATTTCTTTGATACACATGGTAATTTAACGAACAATGAATACGAAAAATTACACGGTTTCATATCGAAAATACGAAAATGGGATTTAGATAAGCCTATGAAAGAATCACAATTATACTATGATGAAGGTTTATATACAGTTACCCAATTCATCAAAAATGCTATTGATTCCATGTCGAAATTATATCCTAATATTCTTTTAAATAACGCCGGCTTTTATAAAAAAGTACCAAAACATTGGGGGTTATCACAATTTCACACAACGGACGTTACTAATATCATTACAACTTATTATCAGAAAATCGAAAAATTCAAAGAAGACAAGGTATTATTAAGATTATTAATGGAAATCAACACAAAATTACTTGATATTAATCTGTTTATTGAGAACATTCCTATCCAAACTGAAATCATTAAAGCAGTTGATGGAGAAATAGTTAAATTTCATAGTTTATTTGATAAAACAACAATTTATCGTTTGTATTCTTACTGTTTTTATTCAACTATTCACGAATATATCGTATCTAGTTTCGATATCAATTTAGTAAGAATGGATTTAAATGAATACCGGGGTTCAATGCGAGAAATTATTAGTGATAATTCAAATATGTCTAATCAAATCGGGACTCAATTCAATAATTTAGAAGAAACAAATATTGAGAAAGATAATGATTATCAAGAAGTACAAATTGAAACTGGTAATTTATTGGAATTGAAAGAACGTGTTTGTAATTTATTATTGACATTTTTAGATGTTGAACGTGAAAACAAATCGACTATTGACTATACTTACAATGAAATTATACGTCTTACAAATCGTTCCAAACAACAAGAAAAAGAAGGTATTATCAAATATTTGGGAGATATGAGTATTCAAGAACGTAAAGTGGAAGATATGTTTAAAAATTACAGGTTGGGTCGCTGGAACGTCGGGCAACAAACCGGTCTTATTGAATATGATAAAGATACATATGACCGCGAACGTAATGAATTATTACAACAATTATATGAAAATGGAGGTGATGATAATGGAACTGAAATGGTAAGAGATATATACGATATTGAACGCGAAGGCATGGATTATGATGAGGATGAGATTGAAGACGCTGATATATATGATAGACCAGATGCTGGACTTGATGATTTAGGTGAGAATTATATGGATGGTGAATATTATGAAGAAGACCGTGATGAAAATGATTTTGGAGATGAATAAATTTTTGGTTTTTTTGATATTTTTTGAATAATTTTTTGAATAATTTTTTGAATATTTTTTTGAATATTTTTTCGGTTATTATAATAGTATAGTAATATAATAACTATTTAACATGAGAGGTTTTATTTATAATAACAAATTACCAATTTCTATTATAATATTTTTAGTATTGTTCTCGATTATACATTATATTAAGCCTGGACTATTATATACCAATGAAGGAGGTTTTCGACAATTTGGTATAGGTTATCGTCATAAAACAGTAATACCCGTATGGTTAGTTGCTATTTTTCTAGCCATATTATGTTATTTATCAGTTCTCTATTATTTAGCATATTTTTAGTTTACGTGCTATTAAAATATAATTTTTATATTTATTTTATAAATGGATACATCACATCTTATTGAATCTACAGCAAAAAATCATTTGTTTCAAACATTAAAACAATGTCATAATCATCGGGTTTCAATATATTATTATGTTCTCAATATTGGTATATTTTTGTTATTTGTATCTATAACTGGACTTATACTATATTATTGTAATAAATATAAATTATCTGACGTTGATAAAAAACGAAAAATGTATAAAGACCAACAGTATGTATTATCAAAAATAAGATATTTTCAAGAAGAGCGAAAACAAAATGATAACCAAATGAGTAACATTACTCAATTGCCGTTTACATAGAAATAAATATATTATCTATAATATTTATATTATATAAATAAATATGAATATTATCAATGAAAAACGTGAAGAAATTATTAAAGAAAACAATAACGCACAAGCAAAACTAATGTCTATGCTAGAAACTATACCAACTTATTCTCAAAGCATTTCATTTTCAGAACCTCTTCATGGAGATATCGATTTTTCTATTTTAGAAAAACTAGGGTTTGATAGTATAAATCATATCCGTTTTGAACCAGGTGAAATAACAAATATAATTGGCCTGCCAAAGCAATTATTTACTTTGACTTGTCCTGAAAATTTATTAGTAAATATTGAGAACCTACCAAATAATTTGAAATACATCGAAATTCCACATAATTATTTAACCAATATTGATATAAGCAATTTGAAAAATCTAGAAACATTGAATATTTCTGATAATAAAATACAAATATTAGAGAACCTACCAATATCCCTTAAGAATTTAATAGCTGACCATAATGAATTGAAATATTTGGATTTGAAAAATATGAATAACCTGTATCAATTGAATATTTCCAATAATAAAATTACACTAATTGAGAACCTACCAGAAGGAAGAATTGATATTATTAGTGATAATAATCCTTCAATTGAATATAGAACTGTTCTCGAAACTATAGAAAAAGACGTCGAAAACCAAAACGATAAATTTATACAAATTTCTTATTTAGAATCATTGAATAGTTATTTCAAACTAAAAAATAATTACGAATCGAAAATACGTTCTGATAAAAGAAAAATAATGGAGAAAAACGAGAACAACAAAGAGAATAAAAAGAAGGGCAAAAAACAACTATTATCATATAAACCTCAGTGTATCAAATGTAAAAGACCAGTTGGAACGATTTTTTCTAAAAGTAATAATAATTATATAGTTATTTGTGGTGATACAATACAACCATGTTCTCTTAATATACAAATATATCCAGGTGATAAAAATAATATTGAACATTTAATAAACCTATTCAAGGAAGAAGTAGATAGTTTGAGAGATATTATTATTCGACAAAAATTAGATACATTATTTAATTATGTCACTGAAGATAAATCAGTAGAATTATTTAAAAAAGAATTGGAAGCATATAACCAAGATAGTGTTATTTTAAAACAATATATCGATATGAATGATGAATTATTTCATAATAATCATAAAAAAAAATTAATTGAACAGAAAAACGAGAAAATATTTCGTGTAATCGAGAACATTCGTAATTTATTGAATGAATATAAAAATACAAAAAATCGTGAACTATTGAAAACCGCTGTTCAATTACAAGTAGATGAATTATTACCAGAAACTCGTATAATACGAATGATGAAAAATGAAATCATGGAAATACAATATACTACTATTTCTAATCACAACGAGTACTCTGTATTTAAGTATCCTATTAGTTTAGAAAAACTGGATATATCTATTGGAGAACCATCAAAAGTAAATAAATATAATATTTAGTATATTTATAGTATTTACTATTTTTTTATCAATATGGAACGTGGACTTATGATGCTTTTACATTCTCTACTAATTGGGCTCTTATTATACGTTATTATGGTATTTCTAATGAAACAACCAGCCCGTATCGCCGAGGACCGTAGTGTTCTTTTAGGTGCTCTTGTGCTAGTTTATATGGTACTATTTGGTCATGGATTACCAAAAAGAATCAATAGAAACATCATGTAAATTTATGCGTAAATAGTTTTATAAAAAACACATATTTTTTATAAAAAATTGACAGTTTTTATAATCATTTATATAATAATAAAAAATATAAACGATAAGATGGCAGCTTTATTTGATACAGTTTTCGAAAACAAAAAAACATCACATGAAATTCATATTTCACATTTGGAAAAACAATTACATAAGGGACAGGATTACATAACTAGCGGTGATAATTTTATATGGGGGTTTGATGGACATGCTAATAATTATATAATAGATAATATACGCGGTTTGAATTTGAATCATTTTATTGATGATATTGACCCTATTTTATCATTAGCCAATTATTTAAATGAAAATGCCAAAGTGCCAAACCATATTACATCTGGTTCGACATCATTTTTAGTAAAAAAAACTGACGACGAAATATCACTTGAATGGGTAGGAGATTCACAAATAGCTGTTTTCGAAAAAACACAAAATTCAGCCGATTATAAAATGACATTTATGAGCGAACCTGATAAATGGGATAAACCATTTGAAAAAGAACGTTTAACAACTATGAATTCTCAAATATATGCTTCTCCTAGTAAAGATATTAAAATTGTGTCACCAGATACAATTGAAATGATAGATACATATTACATTAATTTTCCCTCTGGACTACAGTTAGCTACTTCTCAAGCATTAGGTCACAATGGACAAACTGGCTGCGTTCCAAATAAAAAAATAATTTCAATAATTGAGGGCACTACATATCGCGTTGTTTCTGGTAGCGATGGATTTTGGCAATTAGTTCTTACTGATAATATAGACGATTTTAAAATATTAACTACAAAACCTTGTGAAGAATTATTAGAATTATCAGTAAATCGTTGGAATTCGAATGATTGGAAGTGTTATATTAATGGCCCTGATAATGAACCAACTATTGCTGGTTTTGGTAATTGTAAAGATGATGTTTGCGTTGGCATAATGGATATAATTTCAATATAAAAAATCGATTATTTTAACATTCTTTTTACATGTTTTTTTACGCTTCTTTTTGGCGATTTTGGCGATTTGGATGATTTAGAATCGCGTTTTTTATGCGTCTTTGATGTTTTTGAATGACTTTTATATTCTGGTTTAAATTTTTGAATATCATATACAATAGCAGTTTTTCCTTCTTGGCAATGACTAGCACTTCGGTAATTTGGAACTCTTCCATACAATACATTATCATTTGTAGTAGAAATTAAAACTTCGTCTGTTCCTTTTATGAAAAAATATTGTCCAGATTCGGATTTTGTTATTGCTATCGCATTTTCTAAAGAAATTACGTTTGTAAAATCATTCAAAATAATACCTATTTTATTGATTAGAACATAAGGATAATCCCTATTTACGTTTCGATAACCAATACCTCTACAGTCAAATACAATAGCATTATCGGTAGTAGTCATATTTATAAATTCTTTTAATGTTGATTTTGTTGATAAATAATAATTTTTTTCATATAAAAAAACAATATTATCAGCATCCTCTTTTGTGTAATCATGTATGTTTGTATCTTCCATCATAATAGGGTCGTATATCGTTTCTGTTGTTTTAATTTTTATTTTACCCTTATGTGTATCTAAAGCTTTGTTTGAAAGAGTTTCTATATTGTACTTTTCTTTTCTATCATACGAAACTGGCACAGAGGCATTGATTCCATTAGGGTCGTCAAGTTGGATATCATCAAAGCCATTTTCATAATCATCTATAAGAGAAAAACTACCATTCATATCATTATCTAATTCTAATAATGTATTATAAATTTCATCATCATCCATTGTCAATGAACGTCGTCTAGGTCTTCGTGGTGCCCTTAATGTTATGTTTGGATGAATCTCTCTTGGAGGTGTAGTCAAATTATAAAAATCTTCTGGCGTTGTTATTGGTGATGAAATATTGATAATTGAATTTGGAGAATTCCTAGATGAACTTCTACTTCTTGGCATAAAAGTATATTATAAAAATATTTATATAATATAAAAATATTTTTATTAGTATTTTGTAATTAGATACACAATCACATATTATATCGATTTTCTTTTATATGTTTTTCTAGACGGCTTTTTCTTATTATTTTTTTTGGATGATTTTTTATTTGTTTTTTTCTTTTTGCCACCAGTTGATTTACGTTTTTTATTTGAACTTGTTATTTCAGGATTGAATATTTCAACATTATATAAAATAGCACTTTTTCCAAGTTGGCAATGATTCCCTGAAATGCTATTTGTAGCAACACCATTCAACCCATTATCACTTGTTATAGTTGGTACCACGTTATTTGTATTCGTTAAAATAAAATATTGTCCAGAAGTAGGTTTTGTAATAGCAATCGCATGTCTCAATGAAATAATATTTATTATATCATCTGTTAAATCATTCAATAATATTCCTAATGTATGAATCAATACATATGGATTTTCTCTATCTACATTAGCATAACCAATTCCTCTACAATCAAATACAATAGCGTTATCAGTAGTTGTCATATCTATAACTTTGCTTAACATTGATTTTGATGATAGATAATAATTATTTTCATATAAAAAAACAATATTGTCAGTACTCTTATTTATATAATCTATTATATTTGTTTCATCTAATGTTATAAGGTCTTGTATTATTTTATTTTCTGGTATTTCTACACTGCCTTCATAATTATTTAATTTATCGTTTGAAAGAGGTTCAATATTAAATGGTTCTCTCCTAGCATATGTGCTTGGTATCGAGAAAACTTGTGGATTTTCTTGTTCATTGAAAGAAAATGGAAATAAAATGCTTGGAGCGTCCGGTTGTTCAACGACATTTCGAAAGCCTCTTCCATTACGTCTTTCCCGACCGATTGTGGGGGGCAATTCCACAAGAGGTCTTCTTGGTGGTGTGCTAAATTCCATTTATATAATAAAAATGTTTATATTATATAAAAATATTTTTATTAACAATTATTATAATTGGATACACCATCCCACATAATATTATATTTATTTGCCCAATCTTTTTGAGAACATACAGATATTTTACCTCCACTTGACCAACGAGTATCATTAAAATTAATAATATTTTTTGCGCGGTCATACCCTATAGTATTTCCATCATTTAATGTTAAACCATTTACATCATAAATGCTGCCAAGATTTTTTGTTCCAGTTACATTTCTTGGTATATTACATGAACTAGGGTCTGAAATAGAAGCCCCCCAATAATCTGGACATGAATTTGCTACTGGAGGAAATATTTCGCCATTCCCACTAGTTTTAGCATTATTCATTAAAATGCCAATATAAGTCAATAATAATATCAATAGCACGGTCGCGATAGTTAAAACAATAGTATAGAAAAGGTCCATTATATAATATTAGAATAAATAAATATTTATGAAAACGAAACCACTAAATATATTTAGTATTGTTCAATGGTTTTATTTCTAAAATAAGAATATACAAATATAATATTTCTATATGTCTAGTTACTTAGATTCATATAATGGTGAAAAAAATCAAATTATAAATTCCGAAAAATATAATGGTCGAGTCAATATTATTGAACCTCCTTCACCAGATATTCGTTTTCAAATGCAAGAAAAAATTTCTATAAAAAATAAAACAACTGAATACCGCGAGGCATTGACAGGTACATGGGAAAATAATATTCTTTCTGATGTGTTTTTTTCTGCTGGAAATATTCAAATAGTTCAAAATGGATTACGTGCTGGTGTATATGAATTGTCGAATCAAAAATTCATCATAGCGCCACAAAATGTTGATACATTGAAAATTATCATGCGTAGTATTTATTTACAATATGCTGAGCATTCTCCAACCAAAATCACCGAACAGGTTGAACGTCTCAATAAATTAGTTTTGGATTATGCCGTACCAACTGTATATGGTGAAGCAGTAGGTTATGCTAAGTATTGTCAAGATCAAAGTACATTAGTAGTACCTTTAGAATTACCACGTCACCACGACCGCGAGTACAAGCAATTAGAATTAAAAGATTGGTTTTAGAAAATTCATTTTGGTGGTATAAAATGCTCTTTCAAATAAAAAATTCTCTCTTTCAAAACAATTTCATTTTGTAATGCTTCTCTCATTTCGGTTTGTAGATTTAAATCTTTTATAGGATGAAATAATTGTAATTTATTCACGTTGTTTACGTTCCAATCATATCTATAAATTACAGGTACTAATTCATGCGGACAATCACATTTTAAATTATTTGCTTTTGCTATGCTTGTAAATAACATTTCAATAAATATTAATTGTTTATATTTCTTCACATAATCGTATATACACGACAATAGTTTTTTTGATACGCGACAAGCACATACTAAACTATTATAATGAGGTTCTGGTAAATGATTTATTACAGCGTTCCATAACCATTTTTCATCATCTCGTTGGTCGATTTGTTTTACTAGCAAATCACTATCCGGATATTTATCATCAATATTTTTGAATACATTTTCATCATATAAAAATATATCATCCTCAATGTACCAAATATGGTCATACTCTTTATAATAAAAAGAAAAGAAATAGATGGCTTTGTCCCAACCAGATACCATTTTATTTAATGCCAAATTTGCCATTTGGAAACCATTTTCCATACAATTCACATTATCTAATTGAACAAAAACAAAATTAGGGTATTCTTTTTGATAATATTCATCATTATAGTATTTTTTTGAAAAATCATCAATAACAACCACTATATCATAATTTGTAAATGTTCTCAAAAAATCCAAATATATATTATTCGGCTTGTTACATATTAAACATATACATGTATTGTTCATTTTTATAATATTTACAATGTTTTTATAAGTGTTTTATATTTATATTGATTTTCAAATTCATATAAAAACAATATCGTTTATAATTATAATATGTTTTTGTCCAAATTACTAAAAAGAATTATAAAACCAGAGGAAAAGAAATTATTAGGTAGATGGAATATTGATTATTGTAATAAAAAAATAAATAACAAAATCGATTTATCAAATGAAGACCATTGTGGTCCATGTGGGCAGTACATTTTAGACAAAACCAAAGAAAATATCCCTACCATTACTGTAAAAAAAAATATATGAATAATCTATAGATGTTCAAAGATATTTTCATTTCTGGTATCATTTTATTGATTTTAGATTTTATATTTATTGGTATAAACAAAAAAGCATTTGAAAATCAAGTTGCTGGTATACAGCGTACAGCTATGATAGTTAAACCAGTGAGTGCGTTGATTTGTTATATTTTCCTGATTTTCGGTTTATATTATTTTATTATTCGTCAAAAAAAATCCATAATGGATGCTTTTTTGTTCGGTTTGGTAATTTACGGTGTATATGAAACAACTAGTTATACTATTTTCAAAAAGTGGTCTCCCACACTAGCGACAATCGATACTATTTGGGGAGGCGTTTTAATGGCTTTAACTACTTGGCTAACATATTCGTTGATGAAATAATTATAGAATACTATTTTTTTTTTGTATATTTTCTTTTTGATTTTGTTTTATTCGATTTAGAGAATGGAATAAAACTGGTTTCCGCTATAAATATAAATGGAAATATTATTGTATCTTTTATGTATATCCATACGGAATCCTTCATTTTACATATTTATTGATTGTAACAAATAATACATTTATTGGTCAATTTTACGCAATATATTATGAATTCCTAGGCACGAATGTATTCTCCAAAACTTCTATTTCTTTTGTTTTTTTCTTCATAATTTTTTTCATTATAATATTTACACCATATGTATCACAAAATTCTTTTATACCCATTTGATTATCCATATAGGTATCATCAAATACTCCCAAATTATTATTTTGTACTTCTAATGGTTGTTCATCTGGTTCATACCCCCATAAACTATAAAATTCCGCCATTTTTTCCTCGCATTCATCATGAAAATCGACTGAAAGATTTTCATGATTTATTTTACCATTGTATTGATTTATTCTACTTTGCCATACTGGACTTTTCGCAGCATAATATAACCAATGATACCAATATAATTCTTTTACGTTCGATGGAATAAATGTTTCAAATAGTTTTACGATATTTTTACGAATTGGATATCTACATACTTCTGATAATAATTTATATGCTTTATTTGGTTCGCAAATTCGCGTTTTATATTTCTCAATATCACTTTCTTTTAAATTTATAATAAAATTTCGATTGTTATGGTAGGTTGGTTTTTGTTCGCATTTCACTTTGAAGAATTTACAAACAAAATTTTCTAAACTATAATTACGATAACATAACGTCATAACTATAGAACCCAATAGCCAATCTTGTTTTAATTGTTCCCAATTATTGAATACATTTTTTATATATTTTTTCAATCCGGTATTTTTTACTTCATATAAATCCTCATAAAGAATATATAAATATTCAAACGTTTCATTTTCGAATCCAGAAAAATACATTTCATATGCCCAAAATAAAGATTCATCATAGTTATGGTCTAATAATGACAGCATAAGCGATTGTTTTACCTCTACTTTTGTATATAAATATCTTGTAAAACAAAAGTGGTCCATATCATTTTCATTATTCATAATTGTTTTCATTGTTTTCATTGTTTTGATTGTTTTGATTATTGTATTTATAAAACTATAATAAAAATTATCAATTTTTTATTATATACCATTAAAAAAATCGTTTATACATTGTTTGTAATATTTGAATCAACAATTTCGTTGTTGTTGTCATTGACACTAAAAGTATGTATTAATTTTTTATAAAATGTCTTGTATGTATTCTGTAATTTATCAAATTTCATATTGAATTTGCCTTCCATAAATCGCATATCAATGTTTTCAACGATTGCTTTATCTTGTAACATGGTACTATACATCATATTCTCAGTTAGAGCATCGCCTACTTTATTTGTCCAAAAATTACGATATGTTTTTACAAATAATCTACTTTTACTTTCACTAATTGGTAACGCAAACGTAATCACTGTGCTTGTAAATTCGCCAAAAATAACACGAGCAACTGTAGTATGTGGTAATATAAATTCATTTTCAACAATAAGGTCTTTTACGCCAAATACTTTTCTAGCTACTGATTGCTGTCCTGCTTCATACATATAGGATGTTTTATAATGATTCGGTCCGACTAATTTTGGAGGATGATTTTCAATAGGATTTGGTCGTTTCGTATTTCCAAATGTATGTACAAACCCTATATGCATAACATCTAATGAATTCTCACTAAGAATTCTAGAATAACATTTAAAATCCATATTCAAAAACACAACAGAATCATTTTTTTCGACTTCTTCCTCTATGAAAATATTTTCTATCATTTCGTTACCATTATTGTTTTGTTTGGCAATATCAGAATACGTATTTAAATATACCCATCCATTTTTTTCAACTATATCAAATTTCGATAAATCTTGAATTGGCGAATGTTGGAAACAAATACCAGGCACTTTTGTGAGAGTTCCATTATTGTTGAATTCATAACCGTGATAAGGACATACTACATTGTCATTGTTGATTTTACCACAAGATAATGACGCACCTTTATGACTACATGCATCATCTAGAGCATTATATGTATTATTTTCATTTCGCCAGACTACATAGTTTTTGTTCCATATAGTTACTTTTGTAGGTTTATTAATTACAAAATCTGTTTTTGTGCCAATAACGTACCATTGTAAATCATATTTGTCTTGTTCGGTTAGTAAGTTTATGTCTAATTTAGGATATTCAGTTAATCTTTTCGAGTTTGTATCAAATAATTGTCTAGCCGGTGAATTATTTAAAATACTATTTGAAAAATCCAACAAAAGTTTATATGTAAATGGTGACGGTTGGATTTTTAATATATTAGTAAGCAAGCTTATGTATGAAAAACCACCATGGAATGATGAAAACACCAAACACGCTACAAACAAAATATTATATAAATTGAAAATATTTCCCATTTGATAGTAATAAATAAAATATCTTTAAATACTATATAAAAATATTTTATGCCAAAATATTCAACAAAAAAACAATCAAATAATAGAAAAACTATTAAAAGAACAAAAAAACTCACAAAATCAACGCCAAGAACAGAATCATCATCGAATGGTAAAAACTCACATATTGTTCGTATTTTCCTAGAAATATTAAATATGGTTAAATTATTTCATTGGAAAACAAAATCATATGCTCAACATAAAGCAACTGATGAACTATATGCCAGGTTAAATGAACACATTGATACTTTTGTAGAAATCTTATTAGGAAGAGATGAATCACGCATTAAAACAATCGAAAAAAAATGTAATTTAGTAAATTACAGTTCCACAACTGAGTTCAAAAGAAAAGTATATGAATTCCGTGATTTTTTGATTGATATCAGTAATCATTTTGATAGTTCAAAAGATACTGATTTATTGAGTATACGCGATGAAATTTTGGTTGATATTAACCAATTTTTATATTTATTGACTTTTAATAAATAATGGAAGTTCTTGTATTTCCATATCTATAATTATATCAGTTTCATATGTGTTTCTATTTTTGTTTTTATATAAAATATATTTTTTATTTAAATTCCATAGCATACCATGAATAGACGGCATCGAATTTAAACCAGCTGGGTATCTACCTGATATTTGTAAATTATACAACGATTGTACGGAACGTCTTTTTAATAAAATTTCACTGCGTTCTTTGAAAATTTTTTTCCAATTACGTTGTATTATTCTTAACCAATGTGTTTTCAAGATTACGCTGTATGTACCATCTGGCAATACTGATAATGAATATATGTTTATCTTTGGTATAGGCGGTCTTAAAATACTATAAAAGTATAAATATCGTAAAGTATCCATATATGGAAATTTTAAAAATGACTTAGTAGATACAGTATTAGATAATATTAATATTTTTCTATAAGAATTATATTTATGTAATCCAATACAATATTTACCATTTTCTTTATCTGTATCAATAAATTCACTTTCTTCGCGGAAAATTCTTTCTAATCTATATTCGATTTCGTCATCGATATATGAATAATGATTATAATCATTAGCTGTTTGTATTATTACAGAAGATTCATCGTCTGACGAATATGAATACGAATCACTTATTGAATCTGTATCTGTTACTGAACCCGAATCGTTAGTTTCTTCGAACATTTCTTCTTCCACTGAATAATCTGTTTCAGAAGAAGTCGAATTAGTATTTTCGTTCAACATTTTTATATAAATTATTATATTCTTATTATTGATAAAATAATTATAATATATTTTATCAATTTTATACAAAAATCCATGAAAAAATCTACACATTCTATATAGAATCATGTCTGAATATAACTCTGTAAAGAAACAACCAAGTTTTCAAGAAATATCATCCAGTGTTCCATTGATACCTACCCCTCCTTCATCGAAGCCAACCGCCGAATTAGTTGACGGAACCGCAAAAGATAAGATTGATAAAAAAATTAATCCAGTACAATATAATGTAAAAGCTTCTTTTATGATTACTTATATTTTATTATTGACTACAGCAACTGTTACATTTATTGAAGCCATTTGTACAAAAATACCGGAAGTCCGTCATATACTCAACCTAGAAACTGTTATATCTATTGTTGCTGGTTATTTCTATTCTATATTTTTAGGACAAATTGATACTTATGAAAAAGAAGGTAAACAAATAAATTGGAACGAATTAACAAAAACTAGATACGTAGATTGGGCCATTTCCACGCCACTTATGTTGATGGCACTATGTGTAGTATTGGCTTCAAATATAAAAAAGTCGGTTGGCGTTATAAACATGGTAATTATTGTAATATTGAATTATATTATGTTATATGTTGGATATTTGGGTGAATCGAATGTATTAAACCGCACTATAGCCATGATAGGTGGATTTATTCCATTTTTCGCTATGTTCTATTTAATATTTATTCGTTATGTAAAGCCAGTCAAAAATTCTGTTAATAATTTCTTATATGGATTTTATATATTAATTTGGGGATTATATGGAATTGTATATATGTTCAAAGAAGAATACAAAAATATTATTATGAATATTCTAGATTGTATCGCAAAATGCTTTATTGGTTTAGGTTTATGGGTTTATTATACTAAAATATTAGTATAATTATGATAACTCAAAAGAAGTGTATTGTTTTATATATTTTTGTATTGTAGATATTCTGTTCAAATATGTATGATTATTTTTTACATATGTCATTAATTCTTTTATTACATCATTTTTGTCACCTCGCATTTCAAATTCTATACCTTTTATAAATAATTCTCCTATATCACTATTATAAATTATTTTTTTATTGAATAGTTCATATACAAATTCATTGTTAGTCAAACCCATTTTCCCATAACTAATGTTTTTGAAAATGCGACAAGGTATATATTTGTATTGAACCTGTAAATTATCTTGTAATGCTGGTGATATTAGAGAACGTTGTATCAAATCTATATTTTCATCAATAGATTTATTCATATGTGATTGTGAATTAAAAGTAGCTCCATATTGACGAAATTCAACACCGTAATAATTACAAATTTCACGAAATTTATGCCAAATGCTAGTTAATGAACCTATAAAATGTATCTTATTTTCATTTTGTAAATTTGATAATTTTTGTATATTATTATCAATTTCATTTGGCAATAAATCAGTTCCCCAATATATATATAAACAATTATATCCGTCTATTTTTGAATGATACTCATGTTCGATTCCATAATCTAGTTTGCTATATGTATAATTTTTCTCTTTATCACATTCTACAAAATCCCGAGGAGATACTTTTAATATTATTATATTTTCTTTTGGAACACCTGGATAATCGCCATCATCAATATAATGAGTCAAATATAAACAATCTGTTCTACATGGAATCTTTTTATTAACTTGATGTTCAGTCAAAAATAATGAATTACTAAAATCAACATTTGATACATCATCATTATCATCAAACCATAGTGTATCGTAGCCTGAATGTTTGAAACCTATATAAAAACCATTATGTATATAACTATGCGTATGAGTATGTAATTTATGACCCCATATTACTACTTTTTTAATCAACATAATATAAATATATTTTTGTATATTTACAATACTCTCTTTATATTTTTTTCATAAAAAAATATTATACATACAAACTCTGTGATGTAGTGACATATTTCAACACTACCCCCTCTATTTGACTTAATTTATGTAATAATTCGATTTCTCCAATTAATTCACAAACATTCATTAATTCTTTTGATATTGTTACTATTTTCAACATTGCCTTTGTAAAATCGCCTATTGATATTTCCTTATCTGCTACATCGGCCTGTATAAAAGTTTTACATTCTTCTTCTGTTTGACATTCACACCATTTAATTGAAAAATCTACCATATCATAATTCAAAGCATCATCGTATTTGATTCCTGTATTAACCTCATTATCTATTTCTAATTCATTATAATAATGATAATATCTCGTTATATTTTCTATTTTATTTTTTAAAAACAAATCTGTAGTATTTGAAACGCTTAGTTTCATATCAAAAGGTATTTTGATGTCTGTAAAACATGAAAATAATCCTATTATTTGTGTCGGTGAAAAATCTTTAAAATATTCCCATTCTATCATTTGTTTAGATATTACTAATGGATGTATTTCCGCTATATTTGATGCTATATTTCCAAGAAGCGTTAATGTGTATTGGTTGTTGTCGCCTTCGCATTTTTCTATAAATCCATTTTCTACCATTATTTTACATATTTTTTCTGTTTCATTTTCGATATATTTTTTATTGTATTCTAAAAATTCATTATTTTTATTCAAAATATTTTCCATATCAATCAACTCTCGAACTGATTTCAAATCATCGCTTATATATCGATAATCCATTTTTATAGTTTCTAATTGTTTTTCAGCATCTTTTCTTTTTTTGTTGACACTATTTTTTAGTGTAGTTTCTAAATAAATATAGTGTTCACATATAGCACGAGGAGTTCTAGCATTATTTACATATTCTATTTTTTTATTTATTTTTTCGGTTAATTCATCGATTTGCGCATTTATGCCATTTTGCGTTTTGATTAATTCATTATATATCATACTTTTGTTTGAGAATAAATGGAAATCTTTTGTTTGTCCATTTTTCAACAAATTCAAAATGAGTGAATATGATATGCGATATTTTGATACTAATTTTTGTGGTATTCCACCTAATATACTTTTATATTCATTGATTGATGGAACTGGAAATAAATTATTACAATGAACTACATACCCTATTGTATCAATTCCACGCCGGCCTGCTCTACCTGCCATTTGTGTATATTCATGTGACATCAAAAAACGTTCACCATTCCCATCGAATTTTGTTAGACTTGTAAATACTGCTGTTCTAATTGGACAATCTAATCCTATAGCAAATGATTCTGTCGCAAATAAGATTTTAATATACTTTTTAGAAATCATAAGTTCAACGATTTCTCTTAATATCGGTATCATACCAGAATGATGAATGCCAATGCCCCTTTCTAATAATGTAACCAAACTATTGTATTCTGGTAAATTCAAATATTCTTGAAAATTCGGTAATTTACGAATAATTTGTTCACATTCCCTACGAACATTATATGATACCTTACTATCATCCTCTAGCAATGGCACAGTAATTTCTTTCGCACATAATTCCACATTTTTACGTGAAAATACGAATACAATTGCTGGTAACATTTCACGGTCTCGTAAAAAAAGAGCCAATTGGTTCAAAACATGTTGTCTCTTCATGCGTAATTCTTTCGATTCAAATAGTTTTGTCATTTTTACTATATTTCTATATCCAGTATCTTGGAAAATGCCCTTTTCTGTTTGTAATGGAATCAATTTGTTTGTTGTATCGCGTATTTCTTTTTGTAGTTCTTTATCTTTTACTTGTTTAAATATGGCTTCTGTAGTAGTTAAAAATCCATAGTGAGATAATGGAACTACACGATGATTTGTAGATGCCAAATATACTATTTTGTCAGTTTTGCCTCTCTCACACCATTCAGCGAATCCCGCTGGATTATCAATGGTTGCCGAAAGCATTATCATTTGAATTTGAGGCGGTAACATCAAAATTGTTTTTTCCCATACTTGTCCTCGTTCAGCATCATTAATATAATGGACTTCGTCAAAAATTACACAAGCCAAATCATTTTGTATATCGAGTTGAAATTGAAGATTCGATGATTTATTTTGTTCAGATACATCGAGACTGGTAAATAAATAATTCATTAAAATCTCAGTTGTCATTATAAGAACATCCGCATCTGGATTCGTTTTTATATCTCCTGTGAATAGACCAAATGAAATTGTCGGATATTTTTGTGAAAATTCATAATATTTTTGATTCGAAAGAGCTTTGATTGGACTTGTATATATTACTTTTTTCCCCATTTTCGCGAAATGCTGTATAGCAAATTCAGCTGGTAATGTTTTACCAGAACCTGTATGAGCGGTTACTAATACATGATTACCTTCTAATATTGCTTCTATGGCGTATTTTTGAAATGAACTTAAAGGATAAGGATACAATTCAAAATTCGATTCATATTTTGAATTGGAAGGATATTCAGTATCACAAATTAAAACCATATTTTATTTACATTATTTATTAATGAAATATGTTTATGTTATTTTTATAAATATATTTTTAAAGTTACAATAAATACATAACATAAAATTCTATAATAATGTATAGTTTTCAATTATACATTATTTTTTATCTCTAAAACATAATCTATTAAAAATCAATCTAAGAACTAATGCGTTTTGTTGGAATTTCTACATCAACCAAATAAATAGAGTTCTCAGTAATAATAATATATTCCTTTCCAACTTTATAAATCTTAGAAACTGGACTAGTGTATTCTTCCTCACTTTTTACTAGTAATTTTTCGCCATTATCTTTTACACCAATTAGCACTGTTTTATCTAAAGAACTTGTCCAATAATCTAACATAATTGGTTTGTCTTCTACAATGGCTAATTTGGACGCATGTTGTAAAGTATTATTTTCTGGTAAGCGATATCCAGGCGGTTGTTGTTGAGCGGACCCACCTAATTGTGCTTGAGATGGAACCGGTGGAGGAGTATTTGTATTAGGAGCAATATTTTTGTTCATTTATATTCAAATAAATATAAATTATATTTTTGATTTTACTTTAAATCATTCTTTTAATAAAAAGACTTTTTTGAATTTATTCAATATTCCTAAAGTTTCTTGAATGAAATAAAAAATACGCAATATTTCTATTTTTATAGTTTATATTTTTTGATGTTTTTTAATATCAAATTATATAAACGAGAATGAAATATTTTACTCTAAAACAACAAATTATAGAAAAATATTGTGATATTATAATCGAATTTTTCAATTTAATACAAAATTCTGAAATTATGAAAGAGATGAATTATCCTATACCCAGTTTATATATAGGTTTAAATGCGATTCATCGTATTTTTGAATATGTATTATTGAAAACAAAAAGTATAGAAAAGGCTATCTATTATTCTCAAAAAACTTATTATTATTATTTAGAGTTTATTGAACAAATATACAGTTCAAATTTATCACAAAATTTAAATCATATGGACGCTGTGTTGTTTGTATACAAAAAAACCATTTTTGATATGTTTGATGGCGAAACAAATAATGACTCTAATACAATGTCTAATATTATGACGTTAAATGATGACAATATTATCATAGATGAAAATGAATGGCAAATTATATTATCCAAAATATCAAAATTAACCAATATTTTATTTTATTGGGAAAATACTAGCATTGATTTCGATAAACGCATCAATATATGTAATCTATATCTTAGTCGTTTTCTAATTAGAATAGACCAAATGTTCTCAACAATGGAGTATTTAGAAATTATACAAAAAAAAATTACCATAAATTACGAAAAATATGATGAATTACTAAAAGAAATTTTAGAAAGAAAAGAGCGCATTAAACGAGAACGAAGTGAAACATTTTCCACAGAATTTGATAAGAATGAGAACTTTTTAATTAAATTTTGTTTAGAAGAAAATATATTACAGCAAAAATTTAATAACGGAAATATGAAAGAGTTTGTCACATGGTTATTTTCGAACTAATTATTTCGAACAATTATCATTATAATATATTTTTGACATCAAAATAGTTTTCTTTCTTAATTTTATTTTTTTATTTTTTATTATCGGTTCTTCGTTCTTTACGTTTATTATTTGATATTCATCTGTTAATATTTTTTTTATAAATTCAAAAACATATTTTAAAATTCGCTCAGAACAGTTTCCTACAATCAAACAACTACCTGTACGAAAAATCATAAAGGATATTTCTGTATATTTTTTGTTATCATTCAATTCGCTTAATTTCATATTACGGTCTTCTTGGTTAATTTGTCCAGTTTGTGCTTCTATGTCAAATCCCAAATCATTGTTGAAATAAAATTTACACTTTACGCCTGGATAACTACATGGATCATAAGCACTTTCTATTCTATATTTATCACTACGTAAAATAGCGTGTAATTTTTCACGATTAATAAAATAACCACAATTAAAATTTGAATTTATTAATACATTATCTTCTACGTCGGTATTTATAAAATCCAAATTTGGCTTGTCTAAAGAATCAACCAAACCATCATTTATTATAATATGAGGTTGTACTATTTCCAATATCATTTCTTTTACAATATCTAATAATTCTTTGTTCAATATTCCAGGTATTTCTAATTTACCGGTATTGAATACTTTTACATGTATTTCTCGAAAGATACCTTCATATTTAAATCGCAAGATAATCGCAAAACAATTATAAAACGCGTTTTTTATTTTACCACGACAATTCATTATATCTTTTTTTGACATACCGACTGTTATCTTTCGTTCATCTTTGAATTTAATTTTACGAGCATTTACATTATCAATTTGTTTTATAATATTTTCAGTATAATATCCAATATTATTGAGTTTTTGTTTATATTCTTCATATTCTTCTGGCGTTTTTGAAACTATTTTCATTTGTTTTTTTACAACTCCTTGGTTAGGTTTCCAATATTCCACGATTGGAATTTTCCAAAATATATTCTGTATATCAATTTCTTGGTTTAAAAATAAAACCTTCGTTTTCGTAGATATATACAACTCCTCACAAACAGGTACATCTGTCACCAAGCTATCGTCATTAGGTTCTATTCCATCAAGACAAACGTTTTTACTTATATTTGTATTGATGCTTCTTTCCTCACTAATAATAGTTTTTATATTACCATTTTGATTTGTATGAGAAGATATCGATGGATATGCTAGTCCAGACATGTTCTGTTTCATTAGAAACTGAGTCCATTCGTCATCTATTGATAAAGTAGACATTTTATATAATAATATTATTTATAATATAAAAAGACATAGTTTCTTTATATACTTTCAATTTTTTATTTATCGACATTTTTATAAATATCATGTAATTTGAAAGCAAAATAATTTAATATATGACTAATATTCGAATCATTTGAATGCATAATATCTTCTACTATATTTAAAAATTCGGTTGTAATAAATTCTGGTTTATTTCTTATGATATAGTTAAAATAGTTTTTTATTATCGTTTTTTTATCATTATTATACTGTATGCTAATGTTATGAATATAATCTACGACACTATAAACATTAATTGTATCTAATAAAATCCTATGTATATTTTCCCATATTTCATCTGTTATTATATTGGATTCCCATTCAATATTATTTTGATTTAATTGTATAAAATTAATCATACTTCGAATATCTGAATTATATATCTTTTGTATAGTATCAATTACAGCGTCATTCAAATCTAGGTTCTCATTATTCGCTATATTCTTTATAAATTTATAAATATCCTGTTTTGGTAATTGATTGAAACGAACACATATAAATTCATTTTTTAATGATTCATCTATTTTGCTTATATAATTACATATCAAGCAAAAACGCACATTATAACATGATGTTTGTAGTAGATATTTTAATGCTTGTTGTGCGTTCTTTGTCATATAATCGACCTCATCTAATATTACAAATTTTAATCCTACATCAAAAAAACTCTTTGATTTTACAAACTGATATATTTGATTTCTTATTACATCTATGCCTCGTTCATCCGATGCGTTTAAATGAATAACCGAACCTTTGTTGTTTTGTGAATATTTTATTTTATATTCATTTATTAAATTAATAATTGTCGTTGTTTTACCTGTGCCTGGCGGTCCATAAAAAAGTAAATTTGGAAAATAATCATTTTTTAAAATGTTCTCGAATATTTTTTTATTGATTGGTTCGAGAACAATATCTTCAAAATGGTTTGGTCGATATTTTTCTACCCATGGAATATTTTGTTTATCTTGCTTCTTAATGTTCTCAAATGGTTTTGTAAAATTCATTTTTTTGTAAAAATACTAATTGTACTAATTATACTAGTAATCTAAAAATCTTTATATTAGTAAAATTGAACAAAAATATATATATTCTATTTTCATAAACAAATAGTATTTAGTAATTGTAATTACAAATGTCACAAAGTTATTTAGAAATTATTGTTGGACCTATGTTTTCGGGTAAAACTACGCGTTTAGTGAATTTATATAATCAATATATAAAACAACAAAAAAAAGTATGTGTTGTAAATTATTCTGAGGATAAACGATATCATGATACTATGCTTTCAACTCACGACAAAGTGATGATTCCCTGTATTTTTACAAATAAAATAGCTGATGTCTGGGAAAATATATCAAATTCAGAAGTCATTTTGATTAATGAAGGACAATTTTTCACAGATCTATATGATGAAGTTTTTAAAATGGTTGAAATCGAAGGTAAAAAGGTTCATATTTGTGGTTTAGATGGAGATTTTTTAAGAAAAAAATTTGGTAACCTTTCTGATTTATTACCATTATGTGACGAAGTAATTAAATTAAAAGCAAAATGTAGTATTTGTAATAAATCTGCTATATTTTCACATAGAATAACACAAGAAAAACAACAGGTTGTTATTGGTAGTGATAATTATGTTCCATTGTGTCGCAAATGCTATAATAATCAAAATGCTAGTTTTCAATAATAATATATTTACCATTTGAAAAATAGATAATTTTACAAAAAACTATCTATTTTTTACACCAAAAAAATATTTATAAATGATATAAAAAGGAATATTGATTCTTATCAATAAGTATTGAAAGATGTCTATTACTATTGAAAATGTTGAGAACACAGAGAGGATTGAGAACACTATAGAAAATATAAATACAGAAATACCTATTAAAAAAAAAAGAGGACGTAAGAAGAAAAGCGAACTATTAAAATTAGCAGAATCGCAGACGAATTCTAGTGAAAATAATATTACTGTAGTTCTAGAAGAATTAAATGATAATACAAATTCAACTCAAAATGCTGCTAAGAAAAGAGGTAGAAAACCAAAAGGTGGTAAATTAATATCAAAACAACCTGATAAATTAGACTCAAATATACAAATGGCGAATGTAATTCTTCATTTGAAATGTTCAATGAAAGATTTGGTTGACCATAATAATAAAATCAATCAAATCATGAATGATCCACTAACATATAATCCATCAGTGCCACCAAACATTATGACATATAATGATAAATCTCAACAATTTACTGTTTATGAAAACAATTCATCCATTAATAATGAACCACAACAATTATTAGAAAACACAACTTATGCTTATAACGCATTAGATACTTGCGTTGTGTCGTCTAATGCGATATGCCAAAAATGTTCATCTAATATCGATATCGATAATCATAATAACATTAACGATGACGATGATGATATCAATGTTAAAGATATCAATTTAAAATTGAAAAAATTAAAATTACAATTATATAAAAATTCGAATCCTGAAAAAAACTCGGCATGTTTTTGGTGTACTTATGACTATGATAATCAACCATGTTATATTCCAAAACATGAAATTGATGGTCAATTGTATGGTTATGGTTCTTTTTGTAGACCAGAATGTGCTGTTGCGTACTTGATGAAAGAGAATTTGGACGATTCCACCAAATTTGAAAGATATCATTTGTTAAACCAAATTTATAGCAAGGTGTATAATTATAAAAAAAATATAAAACCTGCTCCCAATCCATACTTTTTATTAGAAAAATTTTATGGCAATTTGAGCATTCAAGAGTATAGAAAATTATTAAAAACAGAACATATGTTATTAGTTATTGATAAACCAATGACTCGCATTTTGCCAGAATTACACGAAGACAATGAAGATTTTATTATGAATATTTATGGTGGAAAACAACAAACAAATCAATCTGGTGTTTATAAAGTAAAAAGACAAAGTGAAAAACAAAAAGGTCCTAGTAAAAATACTATTATAAAAGAAAATTTTGGGTTTTAGACCTTTGTCGATTTGCTAATTATAAAAAGCAATATGTAAAGTATTTAAAAGTAATTTTTTATGTATTCATATTGATTACATAAAATGTCGAATTATATTAGTTGCCATTTAATGGGTGGTTTGGGAAATCAATTGTTTCAAATATTTGCTACTATTTCTTATGGTATGAAATATAAACGAAAAGTTCTGTTTCAATATTCAGATAATTTGTTTGTTGGAATTACGCGACCAACTTATTGGAATAATTTTTTATCTAATTTGAAAGGTTTTACTACATATAATAATTCTGATGGCATTAGTAACGATAGATTAATGTTATTTCCTAGATTTAATGAAAATGGTTTTCATTTCCAAGAAATTCCTCATTTTGATGAACCACAATTGATGTTATTTGGATATTTTCAAAGTTATAAATATTTTGAAGAATATAAAAATACCATCTTTTCATTTTTGAAAATAGCTACACAAATAGAGAATGTTAAATTATCATACAATCAATATTTTGATAATTCTAAACATACTATTAGTATGCATTTTCGTATTGGTGATTATAAACATATCCAAAATTTCCATCCATTAATGCCATATGAATATTATAAAAATGCGTTGGAACATATTGTAACTATTCGAGATAAGAATACATTATATGATGTTCTCTATTTTTGCGAAAAACAAGACAATGAAATTGTTGACAATATTATTGAAAATTTGATAAAAATATATCCTCAAATAAATTTTATCAAAGCAGATGATATAATTGATGACTGGAAACAGATGTTATTGATGTCATCATGTCAAGATAATATTATAGCGAATAGTACATTCAGTTGGTGGGGAGCATATTTCAATATGAATTCTGAAAAAATTGTATGTTATCCAGATAAGTGGTTTGGACCCGCTACTAATCATAACGTTAGTGATTTATTTCCAACATCTTGGAAAAAAATATTATTTGAATAAGTATAAAGATTATTGATAGTAATAATATAATCATATTTTATTTTTTATAAAAAATTGATTGATAATCATATTTTATAAAAATAAGCAATAATACACATAAAATGGATTACAATACAAAAGCTCTTGACAATTATCAATTTCTATTATCACTACCTATTGTAGTTGAATTAATTAAAAAAAATAAAAAATTGCGCAAGGAAAATAAATCTTTGAAAAATTTAATATATTCTATACCTGAATTTCGTTGTAAATGTTCAAATACAAGTTCCGTTCTTGAAAATAAAAGTAAAAAACTTGTATCGTTACGAAAGACAGTTCCAAAATCTACTGAAACAAATGAAAAAAATGTTGTTTTGAATTCTGTTAAAACTGAAAAAATCGATGACGATGATGATGATGATGATGATGATGATAGTGTAATATTTATAAATGAAATTAAAAAAAATATTACACCAAATATTGTTTATGTTTTAGAAGAAGAATTAGAAGAGGGTGAAATACGCGAGGATGCGGAAGAAGACGTTGAAGAAGAAGATGATGTCGTTGAAGAAGCTGAAGAAGTCGTTGAAGAAGAAGAGGTAGTCGAAGAAGAAGAAGAGGTAGTCGAAGAAGAAGAGGAGGTAGTCGAAGAAGAAGCTGAAGAAGAAGAGGAGGTAGTCGAAGAAGAAGAGGAGGTAGTCGAGGAGGTAGTTGAAGAGGAAGAGGAGGTAGTCGAAGAAGAAGCTGAAGAAGAAGTTTTTGAAATAGAAATCAAAGGAAAATCTTATTATACAACAAATGAAACAAATGGTTCTATTTATAATATAGATGAGAATGAAGAAATTGGAGATGAAATCGGTAAATTCGAAAATGGAAAACCTGTATTTTATAAAAAATAAAAATATACAAGAAACTACAAAAAACTAAAAAAATTGAAAATATTGATATAATTTTATAAAAATATATCAATTCTCGATTAGTGTATAAAAATTATTTAGTTTTACGTGTAATATTAATAAAATGTTTTTTTTTATTTTTTCTGCTAAAATTATTTCCACCCGTTAACGCTGATGTAATTAACTGATTTTTATTTCGTTCATTTATCATTAATTTATCAACAATAGTTTTCAATAGTGTATAAAATTTTGATTCATAATTCAATTTATTTAATGCTTCTGTATTCAACCGATTTTTTTGTTCATTCATTTTATTCGCAATATCTTTTATTTTTCCATCATATTTACTCGATAACATTATCATGCTACTGATTAATTCCGAAGAATATTTATATTTATTAGAAAACCACTCTTTAATAATATTGTACAATTCTGTTTTTTTTATTATATTATCAAAAATATCACGTATCACGAGATTTGATATACCAAAATAATTAATTTCATTTACTAATTTTTCGATTTCTTTTTCATTTGGATTTATAATTTCATTATAAAACCACGAATCAATACCAGGTAATTCAGTAGATTCTGGTTGTTTGTTTTTTTGTTCATCACTTTTAAATGGAATCATTTCAATATTTTTTACATTTGTTGATACATTGTTTTGATAATACATGTCTGGTTTCATTTCAGTAGCTTTTAATTCTTGTTCTTTGTTTGATACTATCTCCTTTAATTCTAACGTTGTTAATGAAAATATCATTCTATTTCTATCAACTGCCCAAAAATTAATGTCTGTATTGTTTAGTTTACCGCCCTGTGCCATTCTTACTAAGAATTTAAATTCATTTCCTAGATGTTCTCCTATAAATGGACAATATATACTATTCATATTTTTTTCATCAACCTGCCCTTCTATAAAATCTGACATAATATAAATTTCTCGACGCACTCCACTTTCAGTTATATTTGTATTAATATAATTCAAACCAACATTTAATAATTTTTTTTCGTCATCTGATATTTTTTCTCCACTATTTCTCATGTAAAAATTGTAAATTTTTTCTAAAAATAAATATAACTCAGTTGTAGTATTCGATTCGAAACTATTTATCAAATTTTGTAAAGATGCGTTGGTTGTTTCTCTTTGTGGTCTTTTAAATAAAGTTAATGTGTTATAAGCAAAATTTTTATATTCAGCTGGTAGTGTAATTTTAATAGGAGATTTGTTTTTAGTTCCTATGTTTTCCAAATTGTTATAGTTTTCATTCCTGAAATTTTCATCTCTTAATTGGTCATATGGATATTTAACCATATCCAATACTTGTTTATAATTGCCATATGCGATATTCATTCTTTCTGGTGAAATTATTTTATTGAATAATGAATTGATTTTATCAATCGAATTATTTGATGCCGCAAAATTGGTCGATTTTGATATTTTAATCCAGTTCTCATTTCTAAAATTGTTTATAATTTTAAATAATAACTCTATTTTGTCAATAATATTCATTTCATCGGTTATATTATCATAACAAAGTTGGTCAATTTCTTGTTTTATAGTTTCTACATCTGTTGTATCACGTTTCGTTGAAGTACTTATTGAAGATTTTTTTTTGGCACCTCCTGTTTGTCTAATAGGAGTTTTTTTGTTACCACTAGCCAATTTTTCTTCTACTTCATTGATGTCATTTCTATTCATTGTCATAAATTTTTCTAAATCATTGTTAATTTTTTCATATATTTCAGCATTAACGGTATCATTGACATTTTTATTTAAATAAAAATCTATATAATAGTAATTAATGTATTTATAAAAAAAATAAGCTGCTTGAATCGTTTTTGGAATTTTTGTAATATCAAACGGTGTATTTATTTTAATAGAATCAACCTCTTTGAAAATTTCTTCTAAAATATTTATATTATTTTTTATTTCTTTATCTATTACCGTTTTCCATCTAGCCTTTTCTTCCAATGACCATACCCAGAATTTACGATAGTCTTCTAATAATTTTCTATATAATGGATGATTCAAAAAATCGTTCAACCATATACTCTTTTTGAATGTATAATCTTTACCACTTATATTCAAATATGAAAAATACTTTGGTTTTATAGGATTCAAAATCATTCTATGTAAAGATGTCTTTCCTATTATTTTATCATATGAAGTATGAATATCAGTTATCACTGGAAATTTCGTTGGAAATAATATTTCTATCATAGTCATAATATTATGTTCAATAATTTCATCTCGTTCTTTATAATAGTTTTCATTGTCTTTACTAACAAGTGGTTTTTTCGAATATGCGAACAAATATTCAGAAAATAATTGTTTATTAAAAAAAATTTCTATACGTTCTTGATATCTCAAATATTGCATTTGACCCTTTGGATATTTTACATCAAAAGTAAAATAAGGATAATCATTCAAATCTATATTTGTAGTGGATATTTCTGGATGTGATAATAATTTGCGAGTAAATGGCAATAGACGATTTTTTTGAATATTTGTATATAACATTATTTTTAATTCTTCAATATCATAATTCATTCTACCTAATTATATTATGCAAACATTTATTTTGTATAATATTAGTTTATTTTATTGAAAATCCTTCATAATTTTTATTTGTACTTTGAACATTTGCTTTTTCTAAAATTTCTTTTGCCTTTTTAATGTCTTCATCTGTAATATTGTCACCATTTTTTTCATTTTCTAATAATGTCAAATGATGGTCTCTAAAGCTTTCGGGTAAAATATAGAATTGACTATCTTCATGAAATAGATATTCCATACAAATTACAAAAACAAATGTTATAAACAATGCTATGTATATGTCTCTAGTGCCCATCCAAGCAATAGCAAATACCAATATTTGTTTGCTAAATGTATATTTCAAATATGATTCCATTGTTTTGCTCAGTTTGATATTAACAAATTTAGAAACTACGTTTAATGTAATTATCATCAAACCAGCAAAAATTTTACTATTATTCAATGCTTGAATTTGATTATGTAAATAGCCAAATATGCTTTTTATTTCGTGAGTTTTTTCTTTTTTTGATATTTTTCCCATTTTATATAATTATGATATTTTATGTTTCTACATATACTTGGTATTTATTGGTTTTAGGTCATCCTCTGTTTTAATTCTTGTTTCTATAATAGAAAAATCACATGTTTTCGAACAAGGATTACATACATGGTCTTTAAATTTTAATTCAGGGAATACATGTTCAGCCATATCGTTTTTTACTTCCATATTCTTGTACTTTAATACACCATTCGATGAACAATTCTCTTTGCGAAATGTCTGTTTCACTTCTTCATTTGTTGATTTCGGTTTATCCTCATACATCTCTTTATAATTTTCAAAATTCTCATATCCTTTCAATATCATATCTTCATCCTTTAATTTATCCTCTTTTTTTGCTTCTTGTAGTGGCTTTGGATTGCCACAATTACACCCTGACTTTAACTCTGTAAATGATTCTAGATATTTATAATCATCAACGAAATCATGGTCTACTTTCCAATCCCACATAACATCATTTATATTTAGCATACTCTCTACATAATCTGTTTGATAGTAAAATATAATTAAAATACAGACAAATAATCCAACATATTTATCGATTACTGTATAGTATCCAATAATAAGAAAACTTATTAGTTTCCCTAAAATAGAATGACTAAATATTGCTATATCTGGTGAATATGATAATAATAAAAATATAATAACTATTGGAATGAATTGCGAAATAATTTTTTTCATCTTTTTTACTTGATTCTTATTTATATTATAATAGTATTTTTTTACGAAAAATGTTTGAAATAATATCTTATTATTTTTTAAGTATAAAAAATATTTTCAAAGAAATATGTCATCTTTAATAACATCTGCGTCTGAATGGATAAATGACGATAATTTAAACAAAAAAAGAACTCCTACTATAAGACGAAATGCTAAACAACGCATTAATCTACAAGGTATAGGAGAACCCGATGAGTATTCAACACATTCAAATCAAGATATAGATAATTTTAAAAACACTGAACCAATGTCTATAAATGACGTTCAATTGGCTACACAAGATAGAAATACTCGTGTTACTGAATTGTTAAATAAAATTACTTCTGCTGATACTGAAACTGATAACAAAAAATTGAGTAATTTTAATCCTATATCTCATCCGTCAATTAATGTAAAAAAAGATATGGACGATAATACCGAGATTAAGAAATATATCCCTCAATTTCCATCTTATTTAGAAGCTTCCAATAATTCGAAATCACAACCTAATAACTATAGTGGAGATGATTCGAAAATAAATAAACTTAGTAATTATTCTAGAAGTTATGAACATCCCGTTAAATTACAACATAATAATCAGCCTTATTATGCTAATATGGGATTGAATCCTAACATGCCTCGGGACGATAAATTAATGGAAAAAATTAATTATATGATTCATTTATTAGAAGAACAACAACTCGAAAAAACTAGTAACATTACAGAAGAATTTGTATTATATAGTTTTTTAGGTGTTTTCATTATTTTTATCGTAGATTCATTTGCTCGTTCAGGCAAATATACACGTTAGATTTTCTTTCAATATTATATATTGAAAGAATGAAAGTAAATATATCAAATAATAATAAAAGAATTCTTACTGAATTTTATAATAATAGTTGTTTTTATTCCAGTTTTATATTTTTGACTAATATTATAGTTGCGTATTATTCAAATATTACGTATTTTTCTTTTGTTGTCATACTGTGAATTAATTCTATTATTCGGTTATATATTGAATTTAATTTGTGTAAATATATATATATGAATTATTCACAAATAGGACAAGATTTAGAAGTATTGAAGTTTTATAATAATAAAACAGAAGGATTTTTTGTTGAAATTGGCGCTAGTGATGGTATAGAATTGTCAAATACATATTTATTAGAAACACAATATAATTGGAAAGGTGTTTGCGTAGAACCTATCCCTAAAAGATTTGAATTATTGTGCAAAAATCGGCCAAATTCTTTATGTTACGACCATGCTGTTTATAGTACAAGCAATACACCTGTTATTTTTGATATTTGTACCTCATATGATTTATTATCAGGCATTAGTGATAAAATAGATTGTCATAATATTGCTGGAAATAAAACACAAATTACAGTAAATACAATTTCATTTAATGATTTATTAGAAAAATCGAATGCTCCATCATTTATTGATTATTTATCCTTAGACACAGAAGGTAGCGAATTAGATATATTAAGATCGGTTGATTTACAAAAATATACATTTGGTTTAATTGATGTAGAACATAATTTTGTAGAACCAAAAAGATCACAAATTAGAGATTTATTAACTTCAAATGGTTACGAATATATTCGTGAAAATCACTTCGACGATTGTTATAAACATAAATCTGTTTAATAATAAATCTAAATAATATCCCGGACATAAATGTATATTATTTAATAATTAAAAATCGGCGTTTGAAATGTAAAAAGGTGTAAAAAGAATACTATTACCACAAAGAAAAAATAGCTTATTTGTGGCATTCTTTATTAGATATGAATGCGTCGATTGATTTCAATTTACTATTTTTGTTATAAAAAAATCATACATTTATTTGGCGACAATGGAGAACTTGGATAAATAATATTGTATAAATAATAAGCGGATTTATTTTTAAAAACAGGTGTGTACTTTTGCCGCCAATGATATAATAATATATCGTTATTGGATGTTTCCTCTATAATCAATATTTTATACGTATTATTTATTTTCAAAATATTATTCAATCCATGTAAGAATCCCAAATAAAATAATTGCGTTTGTCTTTCCTCATAAATAAAATCATAATTCATTACACTGGCGAAACATTGTAATGTATTACCTTCTAATTCGTCATATTGCGTTTTCGCGTCTTTCAAAAAATAAAATCCATAAATATCTTCTCCTTTTCTTAAACAAAATACATATAACAATTTTTGTCGCATCATTGATATCAAAACGCTTACATCCGGTATAATACATACATCAAATTGAGAACTTTTTGAAATAGTATGTGTTTGTAAATATAAAAAATCAATTAATATTCCTTCGTTCTCGTTCAATAACATATCTATATGAAAATGGGGTGGTAAACGAGGATAGCGAATATTTCTCAAATAATATGTTGTTGTTTCGTATTCTACTAATGGTATAATACCTTCAAATAATATGTTCTCTTTTTTCATAATAGAAGTATGTATTGATGGATTTTTCATTCTTTGATTATATTCATGTGTTTGTAGCAATTTCCTACTTATTTTTTTTAAATCATGTTCTCGATGTACGCAAATAAAATCTATAAAATAACTAGGTAGTTCTACGTATTCATTTTTATTCTTGGGGTTTTTATAAAACATTTTTGTATATCTTGATGTAATACATGCTATCGGGTATTGTTGATTCAAAATAATCGATGATAAATCCATTATATAATTTGAATTATTCGAGAACAAACTTTCTGTATAAAATGATACATAAGATGGCTCATTTTGACCAGCTAAAATATTATGTATATCATTTTTGTTTATAATATGCATTATTTTGTCTGTATGATAATAATAACATTGTATTAAGTTTTCTAAATTTTTTTGTTGTAATTGAGAACATTCTAAATAAGGTATCGTTTTTATTTGCTCAAAATCACAAAATTTGGTTCTCAAAGGTTTGTATTTTTGTATAATAAAAGGTGTCCAATAAAAATATCGCCAATAATCGTAATTATGAAATACCGGTTGGATATTCCAAAATGGATATTTTAATTTTATTATCATAAATACTATTATTAATACAAAAAATATCGATACAAAAATATATTGAAACATTTTCTAATATATTTTACTATTTTGATTTCGGTTCTCAAAACGATTCATGTAAATTCAATATTGAGAACTTTTCATTTTATGTGTTTTATGTGTTTTTCTACTTTTTTTTGGTCTTTTTGCTTTTTGTTTGCCTAATTTTTTATTCAGTTTCCTACTTCTTTTCCGCCTTCCTCCTTTTTTTGTATCTACAGATATTCTTTCGAAATCGATTTTTTTTTTTAAAATTGCTAGCAATTCGTCATATAACGTATTTCTGTTTATTTCTGGGTCTTCTACTACAATAATTGCTATATTGCCTGATAATAAATCAATGTTTACTATATCTTTTATATTTGGTAAAAAACTCATTTCTAAAAAATAATTACCATTATTATACATAGTATCAAAATCTTTTATCATGTCTGATTCTAAAAAATGTATTTTATGGTCTTTACTTATAGTTATCATATTTTCTTTATCATTAGTTTTAACAACTTCCCAACCATTTGGATATTGATCTGATTTCAAATAATACATATTTAAATCTTCTTTGTCAATATTCCTATAAATTTTTTCAGTAACATTGTACAATTCAGCATCATACTTTTTTTTGTATTCGTTGGTTTTATAGTTTTTCGCACAATACCATATTCCTTTTTTGTTTAATTCTTCTAATATTGTATCCATATAATCTGCCAAAACTACAAATTCAATTGAATATGTTCTATCATTTTGATTTGTACTATAATACGTATATACATACTCATTCAACGGTAATAATTTATCAGTTTCCGCGTGTTCTTCTAAATCATTTTCAATTGTTCCTTCAATCTGTTCTCTTCCTAGCTTTAATAACTTTTTGTATTCTATAATTAATTCATTATTGCTCATTTTTTGAAAATTATATAATATTATATATTTTTGTTATATTATATTGTCATTTGGTTATCAAAACAAAATTATTGAGAACGTTCTAAAATATATAAATACTGGTTTTCATCACCATTTGAACATTTTTTCATATTTACTTTTCCATGAAATATAAACCCGACACTTAATGCCATTTTTTCAATGTTCTCGATAGTATCCATATAAAGTGTCTGTTCATTTTGTCTAATATGTTTTGTTTTCTTATCAATAAATGTTTCTGTAAATGTCATAGCAGTTGGATTAGAATTATCATAATATGCTTTATAATTATAATCGTCAAACGTTGCTTTGGTTTCTAGTTCTCGGTTTTGTGATTTATTTTTGGTATCGATTAGTTCTCGATTTGGATTTGTTATATTGAATTTATCTGGTTTAACTAAATGTAATATCAAATAACCATGTGGTATTAACCATGCTTGGCAGTTTTTTAAAAACGAAAGTTTATCCTTAAACTCATAAATTGTGAAATTTGTACATAATATATGTGAAAAAGTCGCCCGTTCGAAATTCATGGGGTCAAATACATCACCTTGTTTAATTTCTATATTTGGATATTTCAATTCACAATACTTTACCATTGATTTCGATTTATCTAATCCATACGCTCTATATCCAGCAGAATTTAATTGATTTACTATATATCCAGTTCCGCTACCTATATCCAAGAAATTACTATGTTTTGTACTAGGTTCTGTCATTTTCAATATTTGTATTAGCTCACTTTCACTTCTATGTGCGATGTCTTTCAAATTATCATACATATCTACATATAAATCATCGTAAATATCTTGTTCGCGCTTTAAAACAAAACCTCGTTCTTGATTGAACCCTTCTTGTATAATTTTTTCATAGGGTGGCGTACTTATTTTATATAATAATATTCCTAATAATATGATTCCCAAAATTACTAATAATTCTATCAATATATTTCTTAGAGTAAATTTTATATTTATCATATATGTATTTACCTATACTTATATAATAAATTACGAAAATAATATTGGTTATACCACTTATGTATATTACATATTTCTCAATTGTGTTCTAGTATGATTGAAAAAATTATCAGAACCGATATTTTTTACTATATTTGGGTGTTGTCTTTTATCAAAATCAAAATTGTTAAAAAGATTAGGGAATGGTTGTTCAGATGGTCTTGAAATAATAGTTGTTTTGTATAAATCACTATTTGATGATGGCACATAAACACCTTGACTGGCGCCATGTTGAATGGCAAAATTTTGGTTTCTTAAAAATGTTTCTCTATCAACGTTATTAATAAATCCTGAATAAGGTGCTTTTGATGTTCCTGGATTGAAATTGACGTTCATATGATAATCATTGTATTTAATAGCAGGTTCATTCAATGGTGTTCTTCTATTAACAATTGGGAAATGTGAATATTTGGTAGGAACTGGTCTAGGGTCGAAATAAGGTTCTAATGGCGAATCCGCAAAATTTCGGGATTGTAATCTATCATTTATTTCATCAATTCGTTCATTTTGACCATAAAATACTCCTTCAGTTACTCCATATAATTTATCTACTGTTTGACTAATATTCATATTGCTAAAATATATATAGTATTTATATTTTAAAATGTATAAATAGTATTATTCTATAATAAATTTTTTCTTATACAAAAAGAATCATCACAACCACATTTATCATGAATATCTCGACACGTATAATACCATTTATATTGTTTATGCCAGTAAGTTTTATCAGTTTTTGACCTAATAAAAGTAATTGAATTTACATTTATCATATTTACTACCAAATCCAGCACACGCAAAATGACCCCATAATGGCATATGAACATGTGTTTGCTCACCAAAAAATAACGATATTAAAGAATAATTACTTCTAGATAAAATTATTTTTTTTGATTTTGATAATAAAAATAAATCATAATTATAATCCTCACTTTGTATAACCATATCATATTTGAAAGTTAATTCAGGTATCCTTGTTAGTGGACTTGCTATTAATATTATTTTTGAATTTGGAAATTCTGTTAATAATTTATTTAATTCTTTTTCGATTTTATAACTGGAGATATGAGATTGAGTATTATATATATTATCCGGACCATATGATAAAAATCCTTGTTGATTATTATTTATTAAATTTATATAATATCCACTACATACACTTCCATCATAATCACTATAGTTAAGTAAAAACACATCATCCAGTCTCAAATGTATAACTATACTATTATCAGTATCAAATGGAATTGAATAATTATTATTCAAATTATAGTAATCTTTTATACTTTCATAAAAATTATTTTTGAAAAATGATAACATATCTGACTCTATTTCTTGTACTATCATAGTCATGCCATAACACATGTCTGAATCTCCTCCATACATTTCCACATTGATTTTATCTTCTACGATACTATTATCTATATCAAGTAATGTATTATTATGGGCATCTATTAATTTGAAAATACTTTGAACAAATATACTACTTACATACTTTGAATCATTTGGAGAATATTTTATATGATATTTATTTTTATAACAATAGTAAAATTGGAATAGCATACTTAATATGTCAGTACCTAATCGGTCTGATCTAAATTTGAATATAAAACTCATATATTTACTCCTTTTCTCAATTAAAACGTACAATTTTTATATAGTTTAATGTTTATTCCTAATATAAATTATTTATATTTCAAAATGTATAAATAGTATTATATATAAAAATATATTGTATTGATATGTTCAATTACGTAAATCCAGAAAAAGACGAATTAATAATTTCAAATAAACCAGAAATAAAAAATCGTGAAAACTCAAAGAAAAAAGATTATTTAAATAAATTATATGAAAAACCATGGGGACATGAATACTTGACATATCAAAATGATAATATTGGTATATGGATATTACATTTCAACAAAAATTGTAAAACCTCTGTTCACTGTCATTTTAAAAAAGATACTTTACTAATAGTATTGAATGGTACTTTTAGAATTGATAAATATAATGGTTATACTATTTTAAATGAAAATGAAATCATATATTTCCCGGCTAGTTCTTTTCATGGTATAATGAGTTATATCGAAAATGGAATTGTATTAGAAATAGAAATATATTCGAATCTTGTAAATTATTCAGATAAAAATGATTTGCTTAGATTAAGAGACGCATATAACAGAGACAAAGATAATTACGAATCTTCCGTAGTAGAAAAAGACATTAAAATCGAAGACTCGATTAATTTTCATAATCCAAAAGAATATATTTTTGAAAATACCACAATTTCTATAAAAGAACTATCAAAAAATGATAATTACAAATTTAATGTTAATGATATAAATATCCTATTAAAAGGCAAAATTTATAATGGCAATATATTATCTCCTGGGTCTTTAATTAATGCTAATAACAATATAAATTTTTTAGATAATAACATTACGTATATGTCTATAATAAATATTTATAAAAATGATAAAAAAAAAATAATTTATAGTAAAGAACACTTAACTGATTTGTTATCTAATAATGTGTTTAAAAATATTGGATTAACTAGTGGTTGTTTTGACATTTTTCATAAAGGTCATATAAACAATTTAAAATTATCTAAAGTATACTGTGATAAACTGTTTGTATGTCTAAGTTCAGATAAACAAATAAAACAATTAAAAGGTGAAAAAAGACCTATAAATAATTTGAATGATAGATTACAAATATTGATAAATATGAGTTTTATTGATTATATAATATTATACGATGAAATTGATAATAAGAATGAAATTGAATTAGATAACATAATGAATATATTGAAACCTGATTTCTGGTTCAAAGGAAGTGATTATAAAGAAGTGGAAATAAGAAATAAACATCCAATATTGAAAAATGTTTTATTATTTGAAAATGTCGTCAACGTCAGTACTAGTACAATAATTAATAAGATTCAAAATAATTGAAAATATTTAATTTCAAATACTATATAAAAACAGGTTCATTATACAATACTATATAACATTGTATAACATTGTATAATGAAATGTTTAATAACAGGAATAACTGGATTTTTAGGTCCTCATTTAGCTCGTATATTAATTCAAGATGGTCATGAGGTCTATGGTATTTTAAGAGGGACACGTGGAACAGAACAAGAAATTAAAGATTTATTAACTATTGAAGAATTCAATAAAATTAATTTTATTTATGGCGATATAGTTCATTTTCGAACAATTGATAAATTATTTAAAAATACTACATTTGACGTTGTATTTCACTTAGCAGCACAAACACATCCTCCTACTAGTTTTAGTGACCCTATTGGAACATGGGAATCAAATGTTATGGGTTCTATTAATTTAATAACTTGTCTTCAAGACCAACAGCCAAATTGTCATTTTATTTTTTGTTCAACAGTTGAAGTATATGGAAATGAAGGTATCGACGGTCGAAAAATAAACGAATCTAACACTATATTGCCAGCAAATCCATATGGTGCATCAAAAAGTGCAATTGATTTATACATATGCGAACGTATGAAAAACAAACAGATGACAGCTACTGTAATACGACCATTTTGTTTCACTGGGCCAAGAAGAGGTGCTAGATTTTCAATTGCGTCGGATGCTGTTCAGATAGCTAATATGATGCTGGAAAAACAAGAAAAAATATTACAAATTGGTAATTTGGATACAGTCAGAGCCGTTACAGATGTTCGTGATATTGCCAATGCGTTTCATCTAGTCGCAATGAATAAACATATATCAGATGGAAAAGTGTATAATGTATGTGGTGGTGAACCATTAAAAATGAGAGAATATACAAATATGTTAATTGAGTTCAGTGAATTAAGCAATGTTGAAATGGTTATTAATGAAAAATTATGGAGACCGATTGATATTCAATATCAAGATGGCGATGCTAATTTAATTAAAAATGAATTAGGTTGGGAACCAAAAATACATATAAGAGATACTATCAAGGATTTACTTATATTTTGGTATAACAAACTTAAATAATTATTAATATCAATGTTATAGAAATGATATTAATTTGTGGTGCTTCTGGACTAGTTGGAAAAGAAATGTGTAAGTTATTAGACCATTGTAATATTGACTATATTGGCACATATAATAGTAATTCAATCGATAAACCAAATATGTTTAAAATCGATTTTTTCAATCCAGTTGCGCTAGAAGAATTCTTAATATATCATAAAATCACTTCTTGTGTATTTTGTATTGTAGAACGAATTACTGACATATGTGAGAAAGATTGGAATAAAATAAAAACTACGAATATTGATATTGTCCATATCGCATCTTATTTATGTAATAAATTAAATATTAAGTTCATTCATTTATCAACTGATTATGTATTTGATGGTTCAAACCAACCAAATTATCCAGATAGTTCAAAAAACCCTCTTCAAAACTATGGCATTTCTAAGTTGACATCTGAATATAGAGTATTATCTAATTGTATAAATTCCTGTATTATAAGAACTCCTGTATTATATTCGACATTAAGTAAAATTCACGATAATGCCGTATGTTTAATAGGGAAGAATGTTATGGATTTGCGCAAAGACATAAAATATACTGAAGATAACTATAGTATAAGACGTCCTTTGTTTATACCTGACTTATGTAATTTTGTACTAGAAGTAATTTTCAATGATAATAAAGGCATTTTCCATTTTTATAATCCATATAATAAATTTACAAAGTATGAGATTTGTCAAATAATTGGTAAATATTTGGATATAAACACCACAAATATAATACCCAATAATACTAAGAGTGAAGGATTAGCTCCTAGACCTTATGACACTCAATTAAAAGATGATAAATTAGATATACTAAAATATTCATTCAAAAACTTTGATTATTCAATTCAATTATGTTTTGATAAATTCAAACATTCAAATATTTGTATAGAAAATAAACATGATTTCTTTATCATGTTGGATTTAGATGGCACTTTAATCGATTCTAATTTAGCTCATTATAATGCTTATAAAAAAGTATTCAACAAATATGATTACAGCTTTTTATCAATAGACGAATGGAATAATATAATATTGAATGATAATTTTGATAATTATTTACACCATTTTTCATTTGAAACGCCGAAAGTAAGCGGCGTTTTGAGTGACAATGGAGATACATTTTCGGCATTGGAAATGCGAAAAGGTGTAAAAACTTTGTTTGACGAAAACATGTTCAATATAATTAAACTGGAAAAACTCGATTTAATGAAATACGAAGAAATCAGTTTTACAAAAAATAGTGAATTATTTTTAAGATTCTTGATTGAAAACAAATTTAATTTCTGTATAGTTACTAATACAAAAAAAGAAACCGTAAATATTTTTAAAGAAAAACTTTCAATATTAAATGACATAAAACAATGGATATATAGAGATGATTATAATTTACCAAAACCAGACTCGGAATGTTATAATATAGCAAAACAAAAATATTATAATAATGAAAAATATATTATTGGTATTGAAGATAGTATGGTTGGATATAATGCTCTTAAACCAAATACTGATATAATTTATATTTATAATAATACTACTATTTTCAAAAATAACGATTGTTATTTATTCAATGATTATAATAATATTTTTACGCTATAATAAATATATATTTATCAAAGTAAATTATAAACGTTCTCATATATTCATATATAAATAATATAATTATATATGAACAATAATAACTACGGTTATTCTTTTAATGAAATAATTGTTCAAGATAATGAATTTATAAAAAAAGGAAAAAATAATTATGGTATCAAAAAAATAAATAACGAAATCGATTTTTATAATGAAATAACTAATAATAACATAAATTTTAAAATTCCTAGACTTATAGACTATGATAATGGTATATTAAAAATTGAATATTTAAAAAATTCTACTATATTAACAAATATAATCAATGAAAATAACTTTGAAAATTATTTACATTTAATTTTTGATAAATTGAAAAATATTCATATAATTACAAAAAATGTATCAAAACAAATCATTGAAAATGATATATTAGAAGAAATACAAAATAAAGTTAAATCCAGGTTTAATGAAACTAATTGGAATACATTCGACGAATTCAATAAAATAAAATCTGTTAATGGCATTAAAATTAAAAGTATTGATTGTTATATTGAAAAAATAAAATCAAATATTTTTGATATTATTAATAAAACCAATATACACGAATATAGTTTAATACATGGCGATATACATCTTAATAATATATTATTAAATTATGACGATAATCAAATGTATTTTATTGACCCAAGAGGATATTTTGGAAATACTAAACTATTTGGGTTAAAATCATATGATTATGGTAAATTATTGTTTGGATTATCTGGATACAGTTTTTTTGATAATATGAATATTGATTATTTACAAATAAATGATAATGGTGATATTAAAATTGATTTTATAACCAAATTTGAATTTATTTTCGATACAACTATTTTTGATAGAATTAGCATATTATTTGCTTTGAGTATATGGCTAGCCAACAATAGTTGTTTTGTAAATATCAATAAAAAAATTACCAGTATGATGATCGCATATTACTACTGTGAAAAATATACATAAAATAGCATTTACATCTTTTCTCATTTATATGAGAACTCATAAATAATTCTTCTTGATTTTTCTGGTCCTTCATAAGCACCCTTGATGATATTTCAGTATTTTTCCTTTGGTATATCTCGTATGGTATTTATTACATGAAAAATATGTATATTTCGTAAAAAAACAATATAAAAATTTATATTGGTTTTATTTATTTATATGAATTTGTGCTTTTATAATGATAATCATATTGGTGACACCATATTTTCAAATCCATTTATAATAAAAATATGTGAAAGTAATAAAAATGATATTTTTTATCAATGGTGTTTATATGGAAATGAATTAGTTAGTGGACCAGAAAATCTTTTTTATTTGGAAATAAACAAATTTAAATATAACTCTAATTTTTTATCTGGTGATGCTCCTGAAAAATATACAGATAATACTTTTTTGAAAAATCTATTTATTTCTAATCATAATAAGGATATTTTCGACTTTATTTATGAAGGCAAGCGCATAATTGCGTTAAATACATGGTGTATTCCAATTGGTTGTAGCAGTGATGTTGATTTACAACAATTATATAATGGTTTTATAAATAAAATCAATAAAATTAATAATACTTATAAGACTAATTTTAAATTTGATAATTTCAAATCATATGAATTATTACCTCGATTCAAAGATATCCCTATTGATAAATTTATATTATGGAAAAATTCTATAAATGCTGAAAAAAAAATAATATTTATTTATAATTATACACCTAGACTCTTTATTCCATCTACTGATATTAATATGTTAATTTGTAACGCCGCCATTAAATTTCCAAATTGTTTTATAATTGTTCCATTATATAATGAATTGTTTAAAAATATTTCCAATATAAAATCTTGTGATAAAGATTTTAATTGTGAAAAAGATGTAATTTGTAATAATGTATTAATGATTAATAAAATAAATATACATTGTAATATTATCGTATCTTTATGTACAGGAGCGTCATGGTGTTGGTTTGATAATAATATTGAATTAAATAATAGAAAATTTTTTATAGTAAATGGAATTGATTATGTAAATAAATTGAATAATTGGTATAAATTTTCATCTAATAAGAATAATAATCTAGTCTATTACTTGCCTGATAATATTGATGGAATAATTAATACAATTTCAAACTATATCTAATTCTATCGAATTCCACCTATCCAATTTTGAATGCCAAAAGTCCATATAATAAATCTCATTATTATTATATAAACCTGCTATATATGAAAAAGAACTTTTGCTCATAACCAATACATCTGCTTTTATCAAATATTCTAATGTTAATAGTATATCCAGGTCTGCCATTAATTTAATATTTATATTATTATTTTTATTTTTTATTATAAAATTTTCAAATTCTTCTTTATTATTATTTGATATTTCTGTAAATATGAACAAATTCCCATTTTTGTATTTATCCGCCAATTTGTTTATTATAGTTTGATAACAAGACAAATCTACATATCTATTATTATTTGAATATTGCGAAACATCTCCTCGTCTTATATGAATTGCTATGTTCTTATTTGATTTATTATATTCTGGTAAATACAATGTTTGTTTAATTTCCCTTAATAAGGGCATTATAATTTCGTAGTCGTTTGGTTTTTTATCAAATATATTATAAGCATGGTCTAATATTAATAAAATGTTCAAGTTTTTTGATTTTTCTTTATAATATTCCATCTGTTCGATTATTGTATTTCCCTTAAAAAATTCTACATTATCGAATTTTATTCCAGTTATATTTGCGTTCAACTTGTCTATTTGGAAATACTCGTCTATTAATTCAACATAATTTGTAGCATCATTTGATATATGTTCAAAACTTTTTATACTTTCGTGAATATACTGACAATTATATTTTTTCGCTAACGCCAATATAGAAATTATACGTTGAAATTGTGCTCCCATACCATCTACATAAATATTATATTTTAAATATAACATCTCCTATTTAATCCTAATCATAATATATTTATTATGTTTATTAATAATAATAATATATAGAAATATCATAATATTGATAATATTAATAATAGTAACCTATGTCAACGATCACTTTTTCTACATGTTGGTATAATTTCAAAGCAAAATTCGAGAACCAAACTTATTATAATTGGATTGATAATATGTTATCTAATGTTAATAATTATAATTTAGTTATTTATAGCGATGAACAAAGTTCTCAATGTTTAAAAAAATATTTAACCAATCCTAGAATTAAATTGATATTAAAATCGCCAGAACAGTTCTATACTTATAAATACAAAGATTATTGGATTCATAATCATTCAAATAATTTTTTATTACAAAATATGGTTGATTGGCGGGTTAATATGTTATGGTCTGAAAAAATTCATTTTGTTTATGAAACAATGTTTGAAAAATACTTCGATACTGAATTTTATGGTTGGTGCGACATTGGTTATTTCCGTAATAGACAAGAAGACTCATCAAAAGAATTTCTTGTAAATTGGCCGAGTGAATCCAAAATTACTACATTAAATAAAAATAAAATTTATTATGCTTGTGTCAATAATGATAATAATTATATTCGTGCGTTAATGGAGATTATCAATGACAAAAATCCTAGTGGATTACCCACTAGGCCAATACCTCCTAATCAGGTATCTATTGCTGGTGGTTTTTTTGTTTCACATAAAGATAAATTAGAATGGTGGCAAAAAACATACGATAATAAATTGAAATTATATTTCGAAAATGAATATTTAGTCAAGGATGACCAAATTATTATCGCGGATTGTGTATTTTCTAATTTATCTGATTTTTGTTTATGTAAAGAACAAAATCATAAGATTGATAACTGGTTTTTATTTCAACGATATTTATCGTAAAACTATACAAAGACTTTGTCAAAATATATAATAATCAAATTATATATTTTGATTAATGCCACCTAAAATTAGCATTATTATGCCTATTTATAATGGAATCGAATTTATTGGCGATTCAGTTGGATCTATAACAAAACAAACATATACAGATTGGGAATTAATTATCGGTATAAATGGACATCCACCAAATTCCGATGTTTATAAAATAGCGAAATATTTCGAAACTGTTGATAATCGAATTCATGTCTATGATTTTTACGAAATTCATGGAAAAGCAAATACTTCAAATGAAATGATTAAATATTGTTCAGGAGATTATGTCGCTATATTAGATGTTGATGATATATGGCACGAAAAGAAATTAGATTTACAAATTCCATTCTTGTATGATTATGATGTTATTGGTGCTAGGTGTGTATATTTTGGAGATATAAATGGAACTGTACCTGAAATTCCAACAGGAGATATAACTGAATTCGATTTTACTAAATTTAATCCTATTATCAATAGTAGTAGTCTTATTCGCAAAGAACTTTGTTTCTGGAATGAAAACGGAATAGAAGATTATGATTTATGGTTAAGATTACGTAATCAAAACAAACGATTCTATAATTGTTCTCAAATTTCAGTGAAACATCGTATTCATCGTTCTTCCGCATTTAATTCGAAAGGACATAATCAACAATTGCGAAATTTATTAGAAAAATTATAATTTTTATATATTTTATTTTGCAAATCATAAAAAATTGACGTATTTTTTTATGATTATCGATTTTATAATAATAACAAGATTAACAATATCAACAATATTAACATCTAAATGGCATTAAATACAAACCACCTTTTATTAAATCTTAATAATATGGAAGAAAATGCTAAACGTCGAAAACGCGCCTATGCATTAACTCAACAAATCAGACAACCTTCAAATGAACACGACTTTAAACCAGAAACCGATACTGGTGATGATTATGATATTAAACGCATGATGATGTTAGAAGAATCATCTCCAGTTGAAGTACAACAAGAATTACAATGGTTACGCCTTCAGTTATGTGAAAAAAACAATTATATTAGAAAACTGCGAACTGAAATAGATATATCAGTTAATGAAATTCAAATGAAAGAATTCAGGAAAAACGATTATAATAGTATTAGACGTTAAATAATTTATAAATGTAATTATAACTAAATCTTTTTTTACAAAATTTTGGATATATTTTCAATTTGTTCTTGTGATAACGCATCTGGAAATTCTACTTCGAATTCAATTATCATATTGCCAGTAGAGTTCTCTCGAATCATACCCATAGACGGAACTACTTTCTTATAATTTGGTTTTATAACTGTAGGATTACTATTATTATTTAAACATAATTTCTTGCCATTTAAATGTATCATTTCAAAAGAAAACCCACATAATGCGTCTTTTAATGATATTTTTTTATGATATATTAAATCCAATCCATTTCGCTTGAATTCCGTATTATTGATAACATTAATTGATATTTTTACTTCCCCGTGAATCTCGCCATTTACTACATGGCCTTTATCCCTGATACCTATCATTTCATTATCATCTATTCCTTGTGGTATATTTAAATACAACGTCTCATTTTCCATCGTTTTTACATTATTATTGAGAACCCAACGTTCTATTTCAATCGGCACAACACAACCTTGATAACTTTGCTCTATTGTTATTTGTAAATGTTTTATAATAGGTTCTGGACGATGAATTTGATGAAACATTTGACTATGAAATCCTCCTGGCATGCCATTGCTATTACTATGAAAAATACGTATGCCAGGCATTCCTGGAATGCTTCCTTCCATACCACCCATACCAAACGGATTTCCGCCTTGTCCTCCACCACCAAACATCATATTAAATATATTGTTTATTTCTGAAAATTCATCCATACTACTCATATGTGTAAATGGAGAACCTCCCATTCCAAATGGATTTCCACCATGACCTCCTCCGCCACCGCCACCAAAACGCAATTCCATATCATATTGATTTCGTTTTGCTTGGTCACTAAGTGTTTCATATGCCTCACCTATCGATTGAAATATCGATTTTGCTTCTTCGTTTGGATTTCGGTCTGGATGATATTTTAATGATAATGTACGATATGCTTTTTTTATATCTGATTCACTGGCATCATTTGATACTCCTAATACTTCATAGAAATTCTTATTTGTCATTTTGTATTTTTAGAACCTTTCTTAATTAAAACACTCAATTTTTATATTATTTTAATGTACTTATATAAAAATATCTGTTTTTACATAATATAATCATTTATCAATGTCTAAAAAATTAAATCTCGATAATACTTTTATTACAAAATATAAACCTTATTATATTAATGATTTTTGTATTGATGAAAAACTTTCAGCTACATTGAAAACTTTACTAGAAATTGACCATTTGAACCTATTAATTATCGGTAATTCTAGTTCTGGGAAAACATCTTTGTTACATGCTCTTATCCGTGAATATTATTCTCTTGGACGGGACTCTCAATTCCCTGATAATAATATTTTATTTATCAATAATTTGAAAGAACAAGGCATACAATATTTCAGAAATGAAATGAAAACTTTTTGCCAATCTCATACTGCTATTTATGGAAAAAAAAAATTAGTTATTATTGATGATATCGATAATATTAATGAACAAAGCCAACAGGTATTTCGTAATTATATTGATAAATACAAAAACAACATTCATTTCATTTCTGTTTGTACAAATATTCAAAAAGTCATTGAAAGTATCCAATCTAGACTACATATTATTAGTATTTCTCATCCAACTACTGAACAAATTCGCAAAATAATGGACCGTATTATTTTGACTGAACAAATCGTCATTGACGAAGAATCAAAAGATTATTTATTGAAAATTTCCAATACATCTATACGAATTCTTATTAATTATTTGGAAAAAATTTATATTATTCGAGAACCTATCAATATCGAGTTATGTAAAAAAATATGCTCCAATATATCATTCCAGAATTTTGAAAATTATTTTGATAAGTTATTAAAAAACGATTTGTCTGACGCGATTGGTGTTCTCTATAATATTCACGATTATGGTTATTCTGTAATTGATATTTTAGATTATTTCTTTTCGTTTGTGAAAATGACGAGCATTATTGATGAAGACACTAAATACAAAATTATTCCTTTTTTATGTAAATATATTACGGTTTTTCATAATATTCATGAGGATATTATCGAGTTATCGCTTTTTACTAACAATTTATTTGAATTATTACATACCAAATAAAAAACATAAAAAATAATATACATAAAGATTATTTGGAAGATAATACTATTATAATAATGTACGGAGAAACTACATCGATGAATCATGAAACCCCGATTTTGACTGTTACTGAACATCCTACCTCAACTGTTGTAAAATATGATACTATTGTTGAATCTGTTATTCAAAAATTCAAACAAAGGTCCGATGTTGGTATTTCAAAATATGGCACTACACTAGACCGTGAAGATTTATCTACAATTGACTGGATTATTCATGCTCAAGAAGAACTCATGGATGGTATCTTGTATTTGGAAAAACTCAAAAAAATGTATAAAGATTCTACAAATTCTACA